>Ga0307929_1001671_pt1 | contig 15996 bp, 11 predicted proteins | sample AceLakmetage1330_FD_203160 | JGI IMG/M metagenome (GOLD analysis project Ga0307929, IMG submission 203160) | Saline water microbial communities from Ace Lake, Antarctica - #1330 | ecosystem: Environmental > Aquatic > Non-marine Saline and Alkaline > Saline | place: Antarctica: Ace Lake...
AAGAGCGCAAGGTGCTGACCTTCGACACCGCGCCTCGTCTGGACAAGCAACGTCGGTCGGTCACCATTCGGTTGCGCAACCTGACACTTGGCCGCGCCATTGCCGCCGCCGATGCAGGAGAGGTACTGGACGATGTAGAGCGTCCGCGAACCCGGTTTGACGACGTGATCGGAGCCGATAGCGCCAAGGAGGAGCTGAAGTTTTTCATAGACTACCTGAAGAACCCACGGCGCTTTGCAGCCCTTGGCCTGAAGCTCCCCAAAGGCATACTCTTGCACGGCCTGCCTGGGACCGGCAAGACTATGCTGGCTCGGGCCATGGCTGGGGAGTCGAATGTCGCGTTCATGCCGATCTCGGCTGCCAATTTCGTGACGATCTGGCAGGGAAGCGGCCCACAGAGTGTGCGAGACCTCTTTGTGAGGGCCCGCCGCTACGCCCCAGCTATTGTGTTTATTGACGAGATTGATGCGATTGGAAAAGTCCGGACGGGTGGGCCCGGTGCTCACGGTGAGGAAATGGCACTCAATGCGCTGCTTGCGGAGATGGATGGTTTCACGGGTGCCGCCCCGGACCGGCCAGTGTTCATCTTGGCCGCCACCAACTTTAAGGTGGAAACAGAAGACCCGCAGTCGCCAGAGCGGTCCACCCGCACCCTGGATCCTGCTCTAGTACGACGGTTCTCCCGGACGATCCTGGTGGACCTGCCGGATCGGGCCGCCCGGAAAAAGTACTTGGTCATGCGGCTGGAGGACGCCAAGTCGGCTAATGTCTCGGAGGGTGCCATTGATCTACTCGCCGAGAAGTCGGCTGGAATGAGCATAGCCAACTTGGAGCAGGTCATCGAACTGGCATCGCGGGAGGCGCTCACAACGGGCGTGGAAATTACGGATGACTTGCTGACGGAAGCCTTGGATACTGCACGTGAAGGAGAAGCCAAGGAATGGTCGCCAGAGTTTCTGGAGAGCACAGCTAGGCACGAGGCCGGACACACGATTCTTTACTGGCTCTCGGGGTGGTGGTCTCCCGAGGTGTCGATCGTTGCCCGTGCTGATCACGGTGGGGGAATGCGGCGTGCCGAGGTCGAGATGAAAAGGGAGAGCCTGACCCGCGATGATATGCTGGCCCGCATTCGCACCTCTCTGGGTGGTCGTGCAGCGGAGATGCTCTACTACGGCAAGGCCGGACTGACAACGGGAGCCTCTGGTGACTTGGAGAACGCCACCCAAAACGCGCGCCGAATGATCTGCCGTTACGGCATGGATGATGAGTTTGGCCTTCTTTCCACACCTGAACTGTTCAAGTACGCGGAAGCCATGAGCAGTCCAGTCTATCTTCGTGTCAATAGGACCGCATCAAAGATCCTAAAGGAGCAAATGGAGCAGACTCGCATGCTACTCGACGAGAATCGCCAGCATCTGGATGCCGTCGCCAAGGCGCTTTTGGAAAAGAACAGGCTTTACCGCAAAGACTTGGAGCAGATTCTACCGCAGATTTCAATCAAGCCCGCACAGAGTTGCGCGATTGGCAGTCTAGAATGAGGCAGAAAGATCTCGGCATCGGACCATTGGCTGAGGATGGATAGATATATGAGTTCACGAAAGGGATTGTTGTCATCGCTGCTACGGCGGGGCGGGGCGAAGCCAATTCAGACTTCTGCGGAGTGGTCGGTCGGTCAGGCCGTGCTAGACGACTTTGTGGTCGAGCGGACTCTGGGCGAAGGCGGAATGGGCAAGGTGTACCTGGTAAAGAGCCGGACTACACCAATGCGTTTCGCCGTCAAGCGGGCAAAGGGCATGAAGGAGGAGGACCGGCGTAATTTCCTCGCCGAACTCCAGACGTGGATCGACCTTCCAGAGCACGCGAACCTCGTTCCCTGTCGGTTCTTTCGCACCGTAGGCGACGAAGTACTGATCTTTGCCGAGTATGTCGAGGGTGGCAGTCTCAAGGATTGGATTGACTCGAAGAAACTTTATGAGGGCGGCCCGCAGAAGGCGCTGGAGCGCATTCTCGACATCTCGATCCAGTTTGCATGGGGCATGCACTGCGTGCACGAATTGGGGGTGGTGCACCAGGATGTGAAGCCGGGTAACGTGCTGATGGCCCCTTCGCCGAGCTCAGGGCAAGCGGCGAATATGCAAGTGGCGGTGCAGGGGGTACGTCCCAAGGTGACCGACTACGGCCTAGCCCGAGCGAAGGCTGCAGGTGGGGAACGCTTTGTGCCGACGCTGGGCCGTAGCATTGTGGTCAGTAGCGGCGGCTACACACCGGCATACTGCTCGCCGGAGCAGGCCGCTCAACAGCCAGTGACGCGCAAGACGGACATCTGGAGCTGGGGCGTCTCAGTGCTGGAGATGTTCACCGGCGAGGTGACGTGGACATCGGGCGTGGCGGCAGCGGATGTTCTTGATGGGTATCTGGCACAGGTCTCGGAAGATACGGTGATTCCGGCCATGCCGGTCGACGTTGCCGACGTGCTGCGCGTCTGCTTCCACGCCAACCTGGGCAAGCGGTGGGAGAACCTCGGGCAGGCGGTGGAGCAGCTCAAAGAAGTGTACCACCAGACCACGGGTGGGGAGTACACTCGCACCTTGGAGCACATTGCACGCTGGTCCACGACGCAGGCAGGAGTCGGGGAAAGGCGGACTCGGGAAGGAACTGAGTGGACGGACCCACGCACATGGCTTGAGAAGGCGTTGCGTGCTGACGGTCACGACCCAGCCGAGGCGGCAGCCGTTGAGGCAAAGCAGGCGGCATCACGACGCGGCCAGTTGGTAGCAGATTTGGCGGTGTACGACGAGGTGCGGCGGATATACGAGCACCTTGTCCAGACCGGAAGGAAGGAACTGGAGGAGGAGCTAGCAACCCTGTGCACGGATGCGGCGTTCGTACACCTGACCGCTGATGACTCCCAAGGTGGTCTGACGTTGTACGATCGGGCAATCGAGATCTACGGGCGGTTGGTCAACCAGGAGGGTCGACGAGAGCTGGCCAATGGCCTAGCCCTGACGTACCAGAACAAGGCCCTTACGCTCAGCGCCTTGGGCGACAAACGGGGCGCGGTGGCGTTGTACGACCGGGCAATCGAGATCCACGAGCGGCTGGTCAACCAGGAGAGGCGGCGAGATCTGGCCAATGACCTGGCAATGATGTACCAGAACAAGGCCAATTCGCTCAGCGCCTTGGGCGACAAGCGGGGGGCGGTGGCGTTGTTCGACCAGGCAATCGAAATTCGCGAGCGGCTGGTCAATATGGAAGGCCGCCGCGAACTGGCCAATTCCTTGGCGACGGTTTACCAGAACAAGGCCGATTCGCTCAGAGCCTTGGGTGACAAGCGTGGCGCGGTGGCGTTGTGCGACCTAGCTATTGCGATCTGGGAGCGGTTGGTCAATCTGGAAGGCCACCGCGAACTGGCCGATGGCTTGGCAGGAACGTACCATAACAAGGCCATCGCAGTTGGTGATCTGGGTGACAATCGCAGGGCGGTTGTGCTGTACGACCAGGCAATCGAGATCCACGAGCGACTGGTCAACCAAGAGAGGCGGCGAGAACTGGCCGATGACTTGGCCATGACGTACCAAAATAAGGCTGGTTCGCTCAGCGCCTTGGGCGACAAACTGGGAGCGATGGCGTTGTACGACCGGGCAATCGAGATATACGAGCGGCTGGTCAACCAAGAGGGCCGTCGCGAACTGGCCGACGACTTGGCAAATACGTACCATAACAAGGCCAATTCGCTTAACGCCGTGGGCGACAAGCGGGGCGCGGTGGCGTTGTGCGACCGGGCGATTGCGATCTGGGAGCGGTTGGTCAACCTGGAAGGACACCGCGAACTAGCCAATGATTTGGCGACCGTTTACTTTAGCAAGGCCATCGCAATTGGCGCTCTGGGCGACAATCGCGGAGCGGTGGTGCTGTACGATCAGGCGATTGCGATCCGGGAGCGGCTGGTCAATCTGGAAGGCCGTCGTGAACTGGCGGAAGACTTGGCAAAGGCCTACACGAACAAGGCCACCGTAGTTGGCGCTCTCGGCGACGATCAAGCAGCGGTGGCGATGTTCGATCATGCGATCGAAATTTTCGATCGGCTGGTCAATATGGAAGACCGCCGAGAGCTGGTCAATGCCTTGGCGACGGTTTCCCAGAACAAGGCCAATTCGCTCAGCGCCTTGGGCGACAAGCGGGGCGCAGTGGCGTTGTACGACCGGGCAATCGAGATCCGCGAGAGGCTGGTCAACCAGGAAGGCCGGCGAGAACTTGGGGGAGATCTGGCACGGACCATGGGGTATCGAGCGGTGGTGTTTTTGCACTTGGGCGAAACGGACCGTGGTAAGAGGGAGGCGCGCGCGTCCATGGCAACCCTGCACGCGGAGATCGAGCGGACTGGGCGGGCCGATCTCAAGAGCGCGCTGGCATGGATTGCTGGGCAGGTGGGTGAACAATGACGGAGAATAGACGCATTGATGTTAGTCCGTTCAGCACGATGGTGTCCATAGGGGAAGAAAACATGTGGCAGTTATGTGCGCTCTTGCCTAACCTCTGCATGAAAGAGGCGATAGGCAACGACACCATGTTGATGGTGCCGTATGGCGACACGCGTTTGCAGAAAATGGCGGAAGCGGACAGCAGGCTTTGCTTACTTCTGGAGGGATTCAAGGACTCTTTCGGAAGAAAGCGGTTTCCCAGTGCAATCATCTCGCGCATTCAGACTGCGCCGTTGCCGGGCGATGATGTGATAGATTTCCGAAATGTAGTGGCGCTCTCCTGCGTTGCAGGTGGTGCGCAGTTCCATATTCTTGAGCAACCTCCACAAGACACTGCTTTTTCAATTCGTTTCTCAGACTATTTCGAGATATATCCAATGTTCCTGCCCAGTAACAAAAAAAGGGCATTCCTCACATCCTCCTACGCAGGATCGGGATTGAACACGGAAGTAGAGAAATTCTGCGGGCAAACGTCACCGGCTCTACATAATGTGGAAGCGGCGATCCCGATTATCGACCAATTCCTTTTCGATGCACTGATGACCGAATGGAGTGCCTTGTACGTAGAAGGACGGCCTGTGGACAACCGTGTGACCGGTCTGTTCCGCTCGCTTCAAGTCGCCTTCCACGCTGCCGCAATGCTGTCCAAGAATGAAGCCTCGGTCCATGACTTAGGAATTTCTGTCAGCCAATGGGTCAGCGCGACCGAGATTCTTCTACACTCGAAAATCAACAACATTGACAAGCGCAAGGTGGCAGAGTTGTTGGGCGGGTATCCGTGGCGGGAGCCAGCCCTTCGGAAGGAAATGAAGTCCTTGCCTGCCAAAGGTAAGCTCAGCGCTATGCCGCTGAACGCGGTGCAACTTCTCTGTCATCAGTTGTACAAGACCAGGAACGACTTCGCGCACGGCAATGACATAAGCAACGCCCCGTACCATTCTCCGTTTAAACACCTACAGGGCTCCGGCTGGCTCGTAGTCGCTCCGCTGGTCTTCAAGACCGCGCTTTCCTGTTTCTTCGGGCGTTTTGACGAGAACACGGAGTTTGAAGATGCACTCACGGCAGTGCTGAAGCGAGCACAGGATGCGCGTTGTCGAGAGACCGAGAAGGGCGGGTAGCCGAACTCAACGGGTTCCCCGAACTCCGAGGGCGTTAATGTACGGAGTGTTTTGAGGATTTGCTGTGATTGGAGAGACAATTGTATGAGATGCCGGAGTCAATCAAACGTTTAGAATGAGGTATAAGTATGTGTCAATTTGAATGGCCGATGGAGAAGCTGATTTTTAGATACCTAACGCCGGGAAAAGATTTTTCCTATGTCCAAAAGGCTATTCAGTTTAACGAGACATTCTTCCGCAATCCGAATACGTTCAACGATCCATTCGATTGTGCTCAATCCATTTCGATCCCCGACGTGGACAATCTGTCGTTGAGTGATGAGGATGACTTGCGATGGTGGTTCAGCTTATGTATGCAAGAGAAACACGATTTGCAGCAAAGCCATGCCTCCTCCGTCGAAATCAGAAGGGAAGCTGACCTGGGCATCAGTAAAGGCAATCACAAAGCCTCCGAATGGCTTGACTCAATCACCATTTCGTTACCGGAGTCTGTAAAGGAATCTGCTGCTTCTATGGCTGTTGCGTGTTTTTCCGCCGATCCAGAATGTATCTTAATGTGGTCACACTATGCGGACCGCCACAGGGGAGTGGTGCTGATATTCAACCGTGATGCGTTGCTTGAGGATGATGGCCAAGATAGGCTATTTCCTGTTACCTACAGCACCGGGTTCCCAACGCTAAATGAGTTCCGGGTGGCCCTTACGACCGAGGGCCCGTTGGGCGTATGCAAGCTGTTTTACTGCCGTAAGCCCCGATGCTGGCGTTACGAACGTGAATGGCGACTTTTTGTGTCGATTTCAGAAGAAGATAAGAATCCGAGCGATGGAAAATCTCAGGAAGGTGTAAGCAGAAGAACTCCGGAAGGGAGCCTTGTGGGAGTAATTATGGGCTGCAATATGCAGCCGGAGAATAGGCTTGAAGTAAAGCAATGGGTGGATGACAGGAAAGAACCATTGTGGTTGTACGAAGCGAGATGTAGCCATAAAGGCTTTGCTTTGGATATTAAACGATCGAGTGGTGAGCCGTGATTTCGGCGGCCTGCGTTGTGTTGACAGCACAACGACTGTTGTGCTACGGTTACAACACAATTAATAGGAGGACTGACCATGAGTGATGTCGGTGACAATGTGGTGTTTGGGCCGTACTTGAAAGAGCTTCGAATGGCACGACGGATGACACTACGAGGATTCTGCCGCGAGGCGAGCGCGGACCCTGGTAATGTCAGCCGAATGGAGCGTGGGGTTTTACCACCTCCGCAGGATCGGGACATCTTGGAGCGCTATGCGAAGGCGTTGGAATTGCAGGAAGGCTCCGATGAATGGTATCGCTTCTTCGACTACGCCGCGACGGACTGGGGCATCGTCCCTCGTGACATTATGCAAGACGAAGTGGTGGTCAAGATGCTTCCGGTCTTGTTTCGTACGCTCCGGCGCGAGAAGCCGTCCGAGGAGGACCTTAATCGACTGGTAGACAAGCTGCGGAGGTCGTGACCATGTTGCGCCTGCCTCCGCGACCTGTATTGACGTGGCAACAGATTGCCGCTTCCGCGCGGGAGTTCGCCGAAGACCATTCCCTTGCGTCCCGCCCGTATCCCCTCGATGTTGAGGAGCTCGCGGAGTGTGATCTCGGTATGGAGTTTCGGCTCACCGCCGGAGTCCTTGACGAGTTCGGGTCTCCTGCGCAGATTGCACCTGGCGATGACCATCCCGTGATCACCGTTGATGCCGACCAGTACCGGCAGCATACCTCCTTTTACCGTTACTCCGTGGCACACGAGATAGGGCATTATGTCCTGCACCGAGATTGGCTCGCAAGAGTCTGGAAGCTCGTCACGTCCGTTGAGTCATGGAAGAGGGTGATCATGGCCAGATCCGAGGATGACTACCAATGGATTGAGGCTCAGGCGGAGGAATTTGCGTCGTACTTGCTTGCTCCAGAGGTGGTTTTTGAGCCGTTCCTTGCGCAGCAGTTAGTATTGGTCGGAAAACTGAATGCGAATCTTGACTCAGAAGATGTGCTGCCTTACCTCGCAAACCCGATAGGCGAGTACTTCGGCATGAGCAACAGTGCAGCACAAGCCCGAATTCGCAAGAGTGCCCAGTGGCGGGAGTTCGCGGAAAATCTGAATGGAAAGCAGGGAGGGTCTGTCGCACATAACAACGAGGGATGCGGATGACCGACTGGCGAATAGGAGAGGCCATCCTGGATGAGTACACGATCGAGAAGGAGCTCGGACGCGGCGGAATGGGGCGCGTGTGGCTAGTGAAGAGTCAGTCGACGGGGCGACGTTTTGCAGTCAAGCAAATGCTGATCCGGGACGACAAACACCGCAAGGCATTCCTAGCTGAACTACAGACGTGGATTGATATTCCTGAACATCCCAACATCGTTCCTTGCCGATTCTTTCGCACTGTCGGCGATGAGATTGTCATCTTTGCGGATTACGTGGAGGGTGGATCGCTGGCCGACTGGATCGCCAAGGGCAAGCTGATTAGCCTAGAACAGATTCTAGACGTGGCGATTCAGTTTGCGTGGGGGCTTCATGCTATACATGAGCGGGGGCTGGTTCATCAGGATGTGAAGCCGGGCAACGTACTGATGGCCGATTCGACAAGCCCAGGGCAGGCGGCGGTGCAGGGGGTGCGTCCCAAGGTGACCGACTACGGCCTAGCCCGAGCGAAGGCTACAGGTGGGGAACGCTTCGTGCCGACGCTGGGCCGTAGCATCTTGGTCAGCAGCGGTGGATGCACGCCGGCATACTGCTCGCCGGAGCAGGCCGCCCGACAGCCAGTGACGCGCAAGACGGACATCTGGAGCTGGGGCGTCTCAGTGCTGGAGATGTTCACCGGCGAGGTGACGTGGACATCGGGAGTGGCGGCGTTGGATGTTCTTGATGGGTATCTGGCACAGGTCTCGGAAGATGCAGCGCTTCCGTCCATGCCGGTCGACGTTGCCGACGTGCTGCGCGTCTGCTTTCAGGCCGACCTGGGCAAGCGTTGGGAGAGCCTCGGGCAGGTGGTGGAGCAGCTCAAAGAAGTGTACCGCCAGGCCACGGACGTGGAGTACGCTCGCGCCCTTGACCACATTGAGTGCCGGTCCACGGCGCAGGCAGGAGTTGGGGAAAGGCTAACGCGCGATGGAGCGAGGTGGACGGACCCGCGCACGTGGCTGGAGAAGGCGTTGCGCGCTGACGGTCGCGATCCTGCCGAGGCGGGACCTGTCGTGCCAAAGACTGCTGCTTCGCGGCGCGGACAGTTGGTAGCAGAGTTGGCGGCGTACGACGAGGCACAGCGGATATACGAGCACCTTGTCCACGCCGGAAGGAAGGTTCTGGAGGAGGATCTGGCAGCCCTGTGCATGGAGGCGGCCTTCGTACACCTGACCGCTGATGACGCCCAAGGTGGCCTGGCGTTGTACGACCGGGCAATCGAGATCCGCGAGAGGCTGGTAAACCAGGAGGGCCAGCAAGAACTGGCCAATGACCTGGCTACTGCCTACCAGAACAAGGCCATTTCACTCAGCGCCTTGGGCGACAACCGGGGCGCGGTGGCGTTGTACGACCGGGCAATCGAGATCCACGAGCGTCTTGTCAACCAGGAGGGCCAGCAAGAACTGGCCAATGATCTGGCCATGACATACCAGAACAAAGCCGCTTCGCTCAGCGATTTGGGCGACAACCGGGGCGCGGTGGCGTTGTACGATCAGGCAATCGAGATCCACGAGCGGCTGGTCAACCAGGAGGGCCGCCACGAACTGGCCGACGAACTGGCAATGATGTACACGGGCAAGGCCGCTTTGCTCTACGACTTGGGCAACAACCGGGGCGCGGTGGCGTTGTATGATCAGGCAATTGAGATCCACGAGCGGCTGGTCAACCAGGAGGGCCGCCGCGAACTGGCCAATGCTCTGGCCATGACGTACCAGAACAAGGCCGCTTCGCTCAGTGCCTTGGGCGACAAGCGTGGCGCGGTGGAGATCTACGATCAAGCGGTTGCGATCTGGGAGCGGTTGGTCAACCAGGAAGGCCGACGTGAACTGGCCAATGAACTGGCCGGGACGTACCAGAACAAGGCCATTGCCCTCAGCGACTTGGGCGACAACCGGGGCGCGGTGGCGTTGTACGACTGGGCAATTGAAATCCACGAGCGGCTGGTCAACCAGGAGGGTCGGCGAGAACTGGCCAATGACTTGGCAAATAACTACCAGAACAAGGCCATTGCCCTCAGCGACTTGGGCGACAACCGGGACGCGGTGGCGTTGTACGATCAGGCAATCGAGATCCACGAGAGGCTGGTCAATCAGGAAGGCCGCCGCGAACTGGCGGGAGATCTGGCGTGGAGCATGGGGTGTCGAGCCGTGATGCTTTTGCAGTTGGGCGAAACAGACCGGGGGAAGCGGGAGGCGCGCGCTGTCATGGCAACCCTGCGCACGGAGATCGAACGAACAGGGCGGGCCGACCTCAAGAGCGCGCTGGCATGGATTGCTGGGCAGGTGGCGGAGAAAGAATGACAGATCACAATGTTTCTACGGAGGGAGTGCCATGTCCGGGAAAGTGAAGGTTGAGGTTGTCGAAGGCCCCATGAAGGGGGAGTCGTTCCTGTTTGAGGAGCATGACACGTTCATGGTTGGGAGGCATCAGGAGTGCCATGCCCACCTACCAAAGGACCAGACGGTGTCGCGTCACCACTGCATTTTGGAGGCGAATCCGCCAAACGCAAGCATTCGGGATCTCGGTAGCCTCTTTGGCACCTACGTCAATGGCGTGAAGCACGGTGGCCGCGAGACAGGCGAAACGCCGGAGACCGGAGCGAAACGCCTGTATCCCGATGTTGCTCTAAAGCACGGCGACCGAATCAAGGTCGGAAGCAAAACAGAACTGCTAGTCCAAATCGAAGTGGCTGCAATCTGCTGCGAGTGCGGCTGTTCGATTGACGACAAAGTCCGAGACAACTGCGCTTGGATCGGCGGCACGTTTATCTGTCCCAAATGCAAGGCCAATCTGATCTCCATGAACAAGCCAGCAAAGCCACCTGAGCCGGTACGATGCCAAAAGTGCGGCAAAGACGTTTCGTCCGAGATCGGGAAAGGCGTGCGTGGCTCCTATATTTGCGAAGTATGCCGTAACAAAGCGGATGCGGATCCCATGCAAATCCTCAAAGATCTTCTCCAAATCGCCGGAAAGCATTCAGGCGGTGGGCAAGGACCTGACATTGAGGGCTACACGATAGAGAAGCCACTGGGTATCGGCGGATTTGGGGCCGTTTATCTGGCACGGCGCAAGAAAGACGGCGAGAGGGTTGCAATCAAGGTGATGCTTGCAAAGGTTGCCGTGGATGAGACCAATCGCAAACGATTCATGCGTGAGGTCGATTTGACAAAAGACTTACGTCACCCGCACATCGTGCCATTTATCGAGAACGGTGCGGTGGGGGGAGCATTTTACTTTGTGATGGAGTACTGTTCAGGTGGAAGCATCGCTGGATTGATGGCAAATCGTGGCGGCAAGCTGGCGCTGTCAGAGGCCGGACCCATTATGTTGCAAGCGCTGGAAGGACTAGCCTACGCTCACAGCAAGAACGTCATCCATAGGGACCTCAAGCCGCAAAACATCCTCTTGGGGAGCTCGGATGCGCCTTGGAACGTCAAAGTCAGCGACTTGGGGTTGGGGAAGAACTTCGACAAGTATGGGCTCAGCGGGATAACCGTAACCGGCTCAACTGCTGGCACTCCATATTTCATGCCTCGTGACCAAGTGGTGAATTTCAAGCGCATGACGTTTGCCGGCGATGTGTGGAGCATGGCCGCCACGTTTTACAATATGCTTACCGGGCAATACCCGAGGGACTTCCGGCGCGGCAAAGATCCAATGGACATCATCCTTAACGGACAGATTATCCCTATTCGCACGCGGGATTCCGGCATCCCCCGGGGCGTAGCGAAGGTGGTTGATCGGGCGTTGTCCAACGATGCGAAGGCCCGTCCCCAAAACGCCGAGGCGATGCGGAAAGCGTTGGAAAAGGTTCTGTAGCCAGAGTGGAATGACATGAGCGACGACAAAAAGAGTGGTTGGTTTCCCCAGATGCCGTGGGAGAAGAAGAAATGACAAAAACGATCATCCAACAAACAGGTGTCGGTGCGGTCTCCGATGTCGGTCGCGTCCGAAAACAGAACGAAGACGCCTTTTTTGTCGATGACAAGCATGGTCTGTTTATTGTCTCCGACGGCATGGGCGGCGCGAACGCTGGCGAAGTAGCGTCGAAGATCGTCGTCAGTATTCTGCCCAAGATGATTCGAGCAAGACTGGCGAAACTCAAGCAGCCTCGTTCTCGAGCAATCCGTTACTGGTTGCGTCGCGAAATCCTCGCTCTGAGTCAACACCTGCACGCGGAATCGGCGAAACAAGTTGGGACTACTGGAATGGGTGCAACTTTGGTTCTGGCTTTGGTGCGGGGCAATCAGGTTCATATTGCCCACATGGGTGACAGCCGCGCCTACCTCTTCCGCGAGGGGAATCTCACCCAGATAACTGAGGATCACTCCGTGGTCGCGCTGCTTCTGAAAGGAGGCGACATCACACAGGAGGAGGCAAAAGTGCATCCTGCCAGAAGCATATTGACGCGGAATATCGGCATGGAATCCGAAATGCCCCCTGATGTCCGTACCGTCGATCTCAAACCTTCTGATCGCCTGCTTCTCTGTACCGACGGCCTCACGGGCATGCTGACCGTCGAGGAAATCGCGGCAATCCTCAAAGACAACCCCGATCCTCACGACGCTTGCAAAGCCCTAGTTGCCGCCGCCAACCATACAGGAGGTAAAGACAACATCACCGTGGTTCTTGTGAACTGGAGTTGAGCACTTGAAACTGCATTAACGTCGAAAATCATCGGCTGCTTTAGCCGTACGCTGGATCTCTCTTACTGTTGGATGTTTCATATGTTAATAGCTCGGTGCCAGCATTCCGCAAGTATGTCTTCGAACGAGCCTGCTCGAACGGCCGTGCGTATCTGCTGTCCGGTCATTGGAATGAGCAATGTCTTCTCGCGGCTTCCCCGCAGCATTTCCTTCGAGATTGTCGACTTGAACCCATTCCACGAGACCAGAATCCCCAATGAACATCTATCACTCCGGTTCTCGACCTTCTCTTTGAGTAAGACGAATTCGTTCTTGCCGCACCGAGAAGTCCAATTCTTACATTCTGCCACTATCAGTGCCGACTCGCGGTTGAATTGGGGGGCCAGGCTGCCGTTGAGAACCTCGATGTCAATCTCTTCGGTTTCTGTGCGAACCCGCCCGGTTACGGCGAAGCCAGGAACGGTTTCCAAAAGGCGACTGACGAGTTCCTCCAGAGAGCGTCCTTTCTCATCAGTTGACTGAGCCTTTTCGACGGCATCAACCAACTGATCGAGAGCTTGCGTCCCCCAGCCGGAGACACGTTGCGCCACCGCAGACACCGTCTTGCCAACTGTCTGAGATGTCTGCTGTGCTGTTTCGGAGAGTTCGGTGCTGATTTGCTCAACGCGCCGGAATGCCTTCCCGAGGTTGGTTTCTTTCGTCGCAATTTCATAGTACATTTGAATGAAGGCACCATCGTCATCATACTCGGTCAGTCGGACATCTCCACGCTGCTGCTGGCGGACTTCGATAGCACGCTTGATGAGATCAATATAGTGTTCCAGTCCAAGCGGTTCATACCAGAACTTGCGATACCAGTTTGAACCCGCAACGGCCTTGATAACGCCGTTGTTGGCATAAAGATTGCCGCTCCACTCAAGTTCGATGATTGCACCCCTCGGGTTGCCTACTTCAATCCGTGTATCAGGTGGAATATCCGTTACCGAGATGAAGTCGAGAACCGCCTTGGGAAGTATGGCTGAATTTTCGGTGCCGGCACATTTCTTGAGGATCTCTTTTGCTTCTTCTGGTTTCATGGCTTCCTTCACCCAACGTTTAACGACAAAGGCGAATTGTTACTCGTTATGATGTAACCCCCCACGGCCCTAATCTTTTTCATATTTTCCTCGTCAAATCGAATGAGTCTGCGGTGGCGGCGTTACAAACGGCGCCAGTCGAGCTTGTTTTGATCAAGGACGTTTTGCACTAAACGCACGAGATCTTGCTCTGTGTCATTTGCCTCTATATGCAATCGCATTCGATGGTTAGGATAATCAGCGTCAATGACCACAATTCGTGAATCGTTTCTAATTACGTACTCAAGATGATTTTTCAGCATTTGGAGGTTATCTTGAATTTCATCTTCCTCAAGAGGGAAATGATCGTTGTGAGTTGGTGTATGCTCGTAAAACACTTCAATTTCGAGATAAGTCATTGCCTGTTTTCCCTTTGTCGAAAAACTGTATTAGGAAGTTTGATTTCACAAACACTACAAACCACAGTTTTCTGGGTCAATTGCGAGTCTACGGAAAATAATTTAGAACCGATGGGCCATGGAATGCAATCGAATTATGCGGATAGGGGCATCGTAACATGTGATATTTCAAAATAGCCAGTTACAGATAGATGGATAACGACAAAAGCGGATTGTCACTTATTCCGATGCGACCCAATTGCTCTCCTATTTTCGCATATGAAGCCCTTGTCTGAAAGAACGTGCTCCCGAAACTCTCGCCATTCAGAATCTCAGAGTTTATTTGCGTGCTTCACATTTTCCTTCGGCGAACGTCGCAAAGGAGTTTTCGAGCTTATGAGAGATAAACTTCATTTGGCAGGTTCGCGGTCTGCCTCATTGTGGCGGAGCCGCTTCGTGCCCGTCAGTTATTCACTGCCTCCGGTTTCAAGCGTCGGAACGGAACTATCAATGACTTTCGAATCTTGCCATCTTTTCCACTGCTGATCCAAAAGTTTCCCCACGATCATCGTCATTTGCAAAGGACTAAACTCAGAGTCGGCTTTAGACGTACACCGCATGTTTTCTTATTAGACAGGCACCTCCATATCAGGTGCTGCGTATAGAGAAGACTGCACAATATCCCCTGTGAATTTGAGTTTGCGCAACATCTTAGTATACGAATCGCTCATCTCTTTCGTCATTCTTGGATCAAGAGTGATGCAAGAGATGAGGGCAGACGGATCGACGGTATACCGAAACAGATTACCGTACGAATGATTTCTGGGGTCGAGGTAGAGAAGCCGTATCTCCCTTTCCCATCGGAACGCATCTCGTTTCCATAGCAACGTATCAACATGATTCTCTGTGCCCCCCTTCTTGAAGTAACGAGCAATTCGTGCCGGATCAGCAAACCACTCCTGTTTTTTGTACGCAACTTTTCCAATGAAACACGACAGAGTTTGGTATTCGTCCTGTGAATTATGCAAGCTCAGGAACAGTGTTTTGACCGATGACGTCAACTGGGCACCATTTCCGTCGGGTAGATAGCACCGCCAAGCAGCGTCGTGATCAGGACGTAATGTCCAGCATTGCCCGTAAGTGCTGTCACGCAAAGGGTATCTGAACACATTGCCGTTACTTTTATTTCTGTAGACGACTTGCTCTAAAATGTTCTCAAAAGGATCATCCCATTTGTGAGGAGCTACTAAGGTGTTGTGCTTCTGGACAAGTAACTCGATGAGTCGTTCCATGGTGATGAAATGGAAGACGGGCGTATTCCAATCATGTCGCTTAATGCGTATCTGGTTGATATCAGTCATAGCTTATCTAACGTGCCCATAACGCGCCGAGGGAACGAGGTCGTGTGCATGGGGCTTGTCCGGCAAAGGTCTACCCCATCTCGCTAACGTAACATGCGAGTTCTGGGGAGAAAGAGAATTTCTGTTCCACGAGTTCAATGAGAGCTTCCCCGATTGGTTTCCCCTCCCTAGTGAGGCCATTCGCGGCCTGTGTGAACGAATTGTCAAGCAATTGCCAGTCGTGCTTCCATCGTGCGCCAAATGCGCCGGGCTCGAGCTGTAGTAGTGGGAGCAGGCGATGCTGCAACCACGCTACTTCCCAGGCACAATTCATGAATAACGTAAGCGCTTGCAGTTTGGGTGCTGGTGCCACCGGCAAAGGCTCTTGTCCCAGCATCCAAGGAATACTATTAAGAGAGATGAACCCGTGACCACCATGCACTTCCTCGTTGAACAAGCGTTCCCATTCGGAGAGGGCCGTCCGAGTCTTCTCGGCCAGTCCGCTGAGTTCGCCGCGCAGCATGAGGTCGAGTATATCTCTCTCCTCCTTCGTCCTGGCATGATGGACTGCGCGCAAGTTCAGATGTCCTGTCTCATCGTCGATCTCCGCCCCCTCCAATCCTTTTGCCTTGGAAACTGTTGTATACCGGTTGCCAACCGCTCCTAGCAGAAGCGCGCGCTCCTTGATGTTGCGCAGTAGAACATACGCAGGCATGGGATATCCGGCGGTCAGGCTGAAGCTTGCAGCA
>Ga0307929_1001676_pt1 | contig 15967 bp, 17 predicted proteins | sample AceLakmetage1330_FD_203160 | JGI IMG/M metagenome (GOLD analysis project Ga0307929, IMG submission 203160) | Saline water microbial communities from Ace Lake, Antarctica - #1330 | ecosystem: Environmental > Aquatic > Non-marine Saline and Alkaline > Saline | place: Antarctica: Ace Lake...
CATCTTTGAACCTGTATGCAAGGATCTTGGCGATAGTCTTATCCAGCCTTCTCTGTGGAATAAGATAGACCAGAACTCCGTTTGGGATAAGATACCTCACGGTGTTTCGTAAAAACGTCCGCTCGTAACGCTCGCTTGCAGACACCTCATCGTTTCTAATAGCCCAGTCATAAGGCGGATTCAGATACAACATGGAAAATGCATGGTTGCTGATGCGAGTGGCCATGTAATCGGTGATCAGGCACTGCGTGAGGTTTTCTTTGGCAATCCCTCCCCGTTCTGTGTCCAGTTCAATGCCATAGGTTTCTGCACCTAAAGATTCACCGATCTGTTTCAGTGCGCTGCCTTCACCGGCGCACGGGTCCAGCAATTTAATGTTGCCTTTGACATTTCTAATCAGGATATTCGCAATCAATGAAATGACCGATGGCGGCGTAGGGTAATATCCCATCTTGGCTTGTGCTGCTAATCTCATATGTTCACCTCCAAAATAGAAAAAGCCGCTCATCATGAAGACAAGCGGCTTTGTTATCAATTGTTTGTCAGTATCGAATCAGGCGGCTTGTTTCCGGTCTTTTACAGGCAGCGAAACCTGCTCGAAATCCAGCGTCAAATCCATCTCATCAGATTCCTTCATGGGTTTCATCTGATCGGCAAAATATTCAAATATATCCCCAAGGATTTCCTCGACAACAAGCTCTTTAACGATACAATTATTCCACCAGAACCTGAACAAATCCTGAAGCGAAAGCTTTAGCGGCGGCATATCGTTATAGGGATTGTATTCTTCAACACATATAAGCTCTTTCATCCGGTGCTCATTAAAAGTTTCTTTGAACCTGTTGCACCTGTAACGCTGATTGCTCGATTTTGTTTTGTCATCAGGATCAGGATCAATATAATCCCCGCCAATCATGTCATATAGCGTGATTTTCCTTGTTCGAAGCTCGTTCCAAATGAGCTGTTCTATCTGTTCATCTGTCATGGCATTACCTCCAAAAATATAAAAACCGCTCATCATTTTAAATAAGCGGCTTGGTTGTAGGTTATTGGTTTTTGCGATCTTACAATGGCAAAAGATTATTATATCGGCTCCTGATAGATTTTAGCCATCCGGAATCCGCCATGCTATGGAAACCATCACCGATAATGATATGATCATGCAGCGTCACATCGATGCTCTCCAGCGCCATTGTAATTTTTATAGTTACCGCTTTGTCTTCAGCGGATGGTTCTACAAATCCAGAGGGATGGTTATGCGTCAGAACAATTGCAGCTGATTTGAGCGCTATGACCCGCTTGATCAACTCACGAGGATAGATTGCAGATGACGAAATGGTGCCTGAAAACATTTTCTCAATGGCAAGTATTCTGTTTTTGGTATTCAGAAAAATGCAATAGACAGATTCCACATCGTCTGTTTCGGCAAACAAGGGCTTCATCACATTGTAAACCTCCTTCGAATTTGAAAGGATCTGTCCCTGCGATGATTCCTTGACCATGGATACAAAATGACCAGATTTAAGGTCTTTCCAGAACGTCTTTGAATTATTAATTTTATGCCCTCCTTTAAATAGAAAGGCTCCCCCGGATTACCCAGGAGAGCCTTTGATTCTTTGATGTTGATTGGTTTCTGTTATGGATATACGTAATCTTTAAGCCTCCGAATGATGGTAAACGGCGATAGATCCTCCCTGCCAAGCGTTTCGATTACATTATCCCCCTGGAGGAATATCTCACCGAGGGATTCAGCGCCATTAAACACCTCAAGCCCCACATATCCGAGACGCGGATTTTGAGTCAGGATGAAAGTTTCTCCGTTTTCACGATAAACATGAATTTCATCATCGTACCCGGCGCTGATCTTATGATTGTGCCTGCCCCGCCAGTCTCGAAAGCTGATTTGCAGGCATGGATTAAACCTGCGGGCTTCACACATGTCCTCAAAGAATTCTTTGTTAATTGTAAAATTCTTAACCCTTTTCATGAATTGCCTCCTTTACGCATAAAAAAACCTTCCCGGAACATCCAGGAAGGCTTATGGATTTTGTTATCAGTGGTTAATGAGCTATTTCATCCTCTCCTTTCAATATCAGATTCAGCACCTTTTCCGTTTCGGATATGACCTTTAAACAAGCCTTGTATGGGCTCATTTTGATTTTCTCGGCATATTTTTTGATGTATCTGTAGGAATTACCGGATGTATCCTTTCCCTGTTTGCCGACGAGTTTGCAGAGAGCTGCTGCAGAAAGCTCCGCTACAATCTCCTGCAAGGCATCCTGTCCTCCGGTTAAGCTGCCTTTGACTTTCTCATGTCCTGCATGGCTTAACTCGTGGAAAAAAGTCTTTTCCTCGGACGTTGCCAAAGCGATCTCTTTTCTTTCCATAGAGTAATAGCCGTTATAACGATAATTCCCAGGTATCGCACGAACGCTGATACCCCATTCTTCGGCTCTTTCAATCAGCGGCAAGTCCGGGAGTTCAATGGTTTCATATTCCAGGTCTTTTCCATCGGTATCTTCTTTTCGGAAAACAGACCGACATCCAAAACCTATAAGGAACTGCTTATCGTCGCCTTGGTCATCTTTATGCTTTTTGATGAAGGGGACCAATATATGAAAAGACTTGCTTCCTTTCTTGACGAATCTATCCACCTGTTGCCATTGTTTATAGCCACGCCCGTCCATGGTCCCGGAAATAAACATCAGGGTTCGATTCATCAGAGACCATTTGGCGCTGGGGATCTCTGGAATGGGGTACATGGAAATTGCAACCGCTTCCGGAATATCCCCGCTTTTGAACTTGTCCAGAATTACATTCAGGACTTGTTTTACCTTGTCATTCATTGGGTTCTCCTTTTCAGTTTGTATGCATCAACTTTTTTTGTCCTCCATAAACTAAAAAACCCCCTGGGATTGATTCCCAGAAGGTTTCCAGTTGATTGTTGGAAAATAGCGGCTAATCACTTGGTTATCATGTCAATCATGTCCTCGATGTCCTTTATCTCCTTGAGTTCTTTGAGGTAATACGGACAAGACGCCGTATCCCATTCGTTCTTAAGATAACTGACAATGTCGCGCAAAGCCTGGTCAGCTGTTATGCCGCGCTTTTTTGCAAGGAATTGCAGTTTGTTTTTATGCTTTATCGATATTACATTCCAGTACGGGTTCATTTTTATTGTCCTCTCCTGTTCATTGGCACAAAAAAAGCCCCATCACCGGTAAATGATGATGGAGCTTTTTAATTGTGTTTTTATGTTGTTATTGTTTTACCAGGCCGAGAATCTGACCTCCCACTCTTTCCATCTTGTATGCGTCAATGGCGGTGAGATCTGGCTCACGGGCAGCCGCTGTAAACGCATTGATGACATGAAACATAGTCGCTCCCTGTTCGAGGTAATATGCTTTCCTGACAATCTCGGTCTCATCCTGGGAAAGCTGGAACTGCCTGCTAAACAATTCGATTGAGGCCATTGGATTGTCCACATGCGTTTGCATTGACATCTGGTATCGTCCCTGGCTGTATTGAGACTGATACACCACATCGCTCAACACTTGTGGAAATGTCTCCAGTGCTTTTCTGGAAACATGCTTAAAGCGTGAAGAAACGGCTGTTTCGCTGATCAATCCGTTAGAACAGACCAAACGATAGAAATAGGCCTCGATAGATAATGCAAGCAGACCCACTTCAGAATTGGCGATGCTAATCCCCGGAACAACCTTGTCCTTTTCCGTCAACCTAAACATTCTGCTGTATTCTGGAACCTTTAGCAGCATCATGCTTTCATCCAGGGAAAAATGGACTTCACATGAAGGATCAAATCCGTATTCCAACATCTTCGTGAGCACTTCCATATTATCCAGTGCCGTGTACCGTTGGGTGAAAAGCCCTCTCAATTTGTTTCCGGAGAATCGACAGAACAAGGTTTCTCTGTTCTTCATCTCCCTTTCCAGCCAGTAATTGAGATTTTCAGCCTGAAGATCCATTGGACATCTGGACAAATAGGACTGTGGAATCCGTAACCGATTGGCGATAAGACGCTGTGCGCTGGGCAAAACCTCAAACTTATTACCTCCTATTGTCATATTGTAAAAACTGTCAAATTCCATGTCCCGGACGGGAATAATCTCGTCATAATGATCCAGGGACATCTGATGCACTTTGCCGATAACATTTTCAAACGTGTCTGTAGTTCTCATTTTGCAAACTCCTTTCCTGGTTAGATTGTTAAAATACGACAGCCCCATGACGCACCAATGGCCATGAGGCTGTTTAATGAACTCTGTTTGATGGTAATTTGTGATTTGGACTTAAGGATTGATTTGCGGGCAGTGGCAGATTGTAATTCAGATGATCCAATCTACCATTGTGAGCAAGCTCTCGTGTAGGCGCAGTCAGAGCACATCCAGGAGCGCTGTGGCATGAAGATCCTGTTTTCAATTCCCGCCAATACCATTGATGCTATCCTGGCGAACCTTTTACGATCTGCTGCTGTCCTCACCGTGAAATACTGTTGCATCTTCGGTGTCTTCAATTTGCGGAGAACATCCATGCGACAATTTACGGTTGCAGTGGGAAACACATATCTATTCGCAGCCAGTAGATACGAATACGCTGTGAACTGCATATCCTCGTCAACCGTGGACTGCGATTTCGCTTGGGCAGCCGTCTTATTATCGACCACAGTCAATTCGTTATTTTGGTCTCGCAATACCAGATCCAGCACTCCGATAAGTTTCAGTTCAGTAGCATTACCTTCCGGCGTATACAGTTTTGCAGACAATGGAAGTTCAATGCCTACGATTTCTTTGCCTGTCAGATCCACCGATTCATAAAACACCTTCAGCAAACTTTTCCCCATTTTGATAATGCTGTCTTTATCCGGCGCCTCTTTCTTGTAAATCACCGGTATTTCAGAATTGTCGATTTCAAGGGAGATACAATCGGCAAACAATTGTTCAAGGATATTCAGAGATTCAAGAGTGCCTTTATCCTCCAGAGCTCGATAGTACCATTCAATGCCGGTATGTATGGCGCTGCCAAAAGGAAGGGCGATGGCAAGTCTCTCCGGTGGACGGCACTCCACATACATGAACTGATATTTCAGCGAACAATTCAGATAAACAAATATCTGACTGTGTGAAATATGAAGCTCTTGTTTTAATTCCTGTAATGCCTGGCTTTTAGCCATAATAAAACCTCCTTTGTTAATGCATAAAAAAGGGGGAAGCGTTTGGCACACCTTCCCCCTGGTTAAAAGTTTCATCTTACTGATCCAGCATTTGGTCGATTAAAGAGCTGGCATCGGCTCTGGAAAGATAATCTATGGAAACACCAAACGCCTTCAGACAATGATTGTTCAGCTCTTTCTTGGATCTTCCTCTCTCCAAACAAAGGTTCAAAATGTATTTGTGCTGTTTGGCCGTGATTCTTTTGGAATCAGAATAGCCACTGTTGTTGCCATTATCCTCGGGACGTTGATTATCCTCATCAGGATGGTTGTTGCCGGGTCTTTGTGCATTCGTTTGCTGACCACTTGAATCTCGGTCACCATCACCGGCATCCCCACGGTCTCTTTCTGATCGGTCAGGCTGTGGTTTCTGATTTACATTGTTTGCTCCGGGCTGAATATCCTGTTTATCTTTGAGCATGTCTTCAAGATCCTGCGTGAAGATTTCAGACAACCCTACAATCCGAAGTGTGGCATCAATGTGAGCGCTTTTTTCAGCCATTTTCAGGCTTTTGTTGATGTCGCCTTTATCCTGATCCACTCGTCTGGCCCCGCTTCCTTCTGCGGCAATGAAACCTGATGGCGTATGCAGCTCGCATTTCAGGATAATGACCTTTATATCTCTTCCTTGAAGTACAGCCTTTTCATACTCATCGAGATTGGGAAATCTTGGAATAATCCCCATCATGCCGCATATCTTTTCCGCGCCAGGCTTCCACAAAGACGGCTTGCTCCAATGATACTTGTTGGGGCAATCTTGCTGTCGACCCTTTTTGGCATACTCGCACTTGTCCTTTCCGACCACATGAATCTGTCCGTAATCAACGCCATGCTGAAGATTTCTTTCGATCCATTTCAGCAAGGCTTTACGATTGACCTCTCTGCGGTCCAGGGCCTGGGTGAAAATCTCAACCGGCAAATCAAGTGGGGATTGCGGCATGACCGATGGTAATGCAGCAACTGACATCTGATCTTTGTCGCTCGGTAGCATAACCTCTGCTTCGTTAATCTTTCTCGTTACTGGTGTTTGATTTAACATTGTTGCCTCCTGTTCGATTTGAATTTAAGGTTTCATAAACGAAAAAAGCGAAGCCATTACTACACCGCAAAGAATTCTTTGATTTTTGTTCTAATTCCACGCTTTACATTGCGATAGTGCTCCCTTGTTATTCTGAGTTCGAGAATAATGTCCCTATCAACCAGACCTTTTAATTTGTATTTTACAATCTCCATTTCATTGTAATCCAGGGATTGAAGGAACCGCTCGCTATCTACTTTGGCTATAACCTGCTCATCCAAAGGCAGACGACTGGCTGCGAGATATTCAGCGTAAATCTCATTCTCGAAATCCTGCGGGTCAAATCGGAGTATGGTTATACCCTCTCTGGTTCTGTTGGGCTTATCCACGGATGTGCCGTTTTTCCAAACATCCATAAGGCGCCACTTAATCCTGTTCATCAAATAGCCATTTGTTGCGACTGGGTCTTTCATAAGCCCCCGCCATGTCGCCATACACGCTTCCTGGCGCAAGTCTTCATCCGTCTTGGTCTGCTTATAGATGTATCCTCTGACGTCCTTTATCCTGCTTTCATACGACTGCTGTAACTCTCTGATGTTCATTGCTAATGTCTCCTTTCCCCAAAACGCAAAAAGGGCGGTCAATCTCCATGACAGAGACTAACCGCCCTCTTGCTTGGTTTAATGGTTTATGATGACGCTTATTGGTTATTCCGGACTATCACCGTTCTTCATTTTCATCATTAATTCGGGATTGAAAATTGAACTCACAGTCTGAACATTTCGATTTATCCCGGCATGCCTGGCAAACTTTTTGGCTGTCCAGGATCTCGGGCAAATATTGGAAAACCTTCTCCATGGCTTTGGTCATGGGCATGTCAAGCGCCCAGGCCAGTCTCCTCAATGTGCAGGATGATTTCATTGTCAGTTCCGGTGTATATGCCATTGTTGATTTCACCTCCTTTCAAAACGCAAAAAAGCCGCCGATGAACTCGACAGCCCTTTCGTAAACTTGAATATATCGTTAATGTTTAAGCAGAATGAAAATCACTGATTATGACGACGTTCAATGGCAGCCGCCACTTCTGCGGTCTGATAGGGACACACAGTGCATGGATCATCACCCATGATTATTGCGCATCCATCACACGGATTTTCTGTTTCCTTGATATCGTCCTCTATAAGCAACGATTCTTCAAAGGTCTCTTCCAGAAACATGTAATCGCTCATTCTAACACCTCCTTTCACATATTTTGCCACACGGGCTTCCCCGAAAAGTCAGAGGGGGGGGTATAATTGATCTTGGGTTTTATCCTCCGCCAGGCATACATCTGGACCTTGAGGCACAATTTTTGGGTAAAATTGAGGTTTTCACTTACGATGGTTTGGAATGAAGGACTGGCGCGGGCGGAGAAGATATCTGGTAGAATTATGGATTATGAAATCAGGGAAAATTGGTGGAAACAGGTACAGGGACTTATTCAAAAGGTGGATAGGGATATTTTCGGACGGGATTAAAACAAGACGACCATGATAGTCTTTTGAAACGATTAAATCGATTTACAAAGGGTGAACTCTCTGGGGTATACTTCGGTATAGGGCAAGGTAAGAACGCCTAAATACGGGCTTCTGGCGCTGCCAAAAGAGGAATCTGGAATGATAAGAGAAGTATTTTGAGAAGTAGTTGAGCGGTTGTATAATGTATCAGGAAACCATTCCAAATCTAATGATTTCTGTAAGCCCTTCACCAATAAGGGTTTAGAGTGAAACATCTTAGTCATGGTAAGAGGGTTTGGATTGTTGGTGGGTTTGGATTACTGGTAGGGTGTGGGTTGTGGATAATACTATAAGTTGTTTGGTATTTGGGTTTGATAGGTGGTCTCAGATAATAATAGTTCCTCTCTTTCTTTTATCAAAAAAAAGTGTTCTCTCCCCATCGTTGAAAAATTTCCGTCAACGGAACTCTATTATTATGTGGTGCTCACAAACCTTGACCACTTTGAAAACACTGTCCAAACGTATGGACAGTATCAAATCCAAGTGAAAATCCAGTTCGCATTTGACAGGTGGGATGGGGGAAATGCTGGATAAACAACTACCAAGAGTTAATAACTTCACCATCTCGAAATATTAAATCTTGGCATTGTACTCCTGTATAACCTCCAAAACGGTTTTTTGAATTATAACAAACTTCACATTTATACACGATGTTTCCAGGTGAAAGATCGTGGTAGTTTTTATTCACAACGTATTTAATGGGTTTCGATATCTTCGAAATTTGCAAGCTCTCAGGATCGATCAATATCCTTCTTAAATATTTTCTTATTTTTAAGTGGTAATCAGAAGGTAAAACCTGCGTTTCTTGGTCCCGAGCGAACCTTGCCAGTCTCTCTAATTCCCCCTGCCGCTTTCTTTCTTCCTCTTTTAAAACCTTCTGCCGCTTTCTTTCTTCCTCTTTTAAAGCCTTGCGTATTCTCTCAGCCTCTATTCTATTGTTTCGTTCCTCGATGGCCATCTTTTCTGCAAATTCTCTTGCTTTAGCTATTCGCCTTTGTTCTTCTTTTCCTTTTTTAACAACCAAAAGAGTTTTTTCGGCATCTATAATTGATATGCGATTTTTTTTAAAATCTAAATAAATAGTCTTGCTGTTAACATATTCCAAACTCGGACTTCCCTTAAATACTTTAAATTCACCATCAATTTGAGTTGTTATGCTACCTCTTGAACGCAACATTTCAACAATTTCATCTTTTGAATATTTATCAATTAAGGCAGATATTTTGTTTAATTCTTTTTTAGGAAATCGCCATTGAGTATTATTTCGAGTGTTATTTTGTGTTGAGTCTCTTAAAACCTTACCATCTGAATCATAGTATGTTATATAATCAAAAGGCTGAATTTCAATTTTACCTTCTTTCACATCATACGAAAAAACGGCTTTTACTGTTTTGGATTCATTTTCATTTAAAAACAATTCGAATGTTTTGCTCATTTTTTCTGTAGCTATTTTTTGTTCATAAGAGGATGAGTGTTTGGAAAACCGGTTCATCCGTGGATAAGCCTTATGTGTATCCCGAATACCCCCTTTAAATGATAAAATGATTACATAGTTACCGGGAGAAACATTTTCGTTAAAAAAAGTTTTGTTTGTAGAAGCTATGTATTTTTTACCATTTATACTGCATTCTTGGTCAACAGGGTAGTATACCCTGCTTAGCACATCCATATCACTACGAGATTGGTAGTGGATTTTTAAGTGTGCAGTTTTTTTCAAAGATATAACTTCAAAATTTTTATACTCGGGATTAGAAAACTCACTTTCAGATATTTCGTAAGTTGTTGAACTGAATGTATTGTTTTTATCATCGACAAGCGAAATAAATATATTAGGCTTTTCCGCTTTTTTAAATAAATTTATTTTGAGTTTACAGTCGTAATTTTTTTCAACCAGCTTTATTTGTAAAAAGTCTTTCTCTATTTTTTTTGTAAATTTGTGTGTTATGTATGCGGGCATTTTACGTTTGTTTTTATAAGTGTCCTCCATGTCAGATACTTTCAATGCAATAACTCGCTTGGTCTCAAAATTATAAAATTTATCTGCAATTACGCTAACTATTTCAGTTATGATTTTATCTAAATCAGCACCCTGGATTTTCTCAGCACCCTGGATTTTCGAGGTTTCAATTTCAGCCAAATGCTGGCTCGAAGCACATGATAAAAATAAAGATACGCTTACAACCAAAAAACAAAAATACTTGATTTTGAAAAAAGCTCGGAGAAGCATTATTCAGAACCCTCCTTTGTATAGTTAACCCATCTTTGTGAAAAGTTAGTAAAAAAACAGTTTTTCTAACTGTATATCACAACAATTTGGATATTAAACAGAAAACCGGACAACCCCATTGAAGGCTATCTCGTACTTTATTTTACCATCCTCTTACCAGCAAGATTTTGCACTTATAATCCTGCCGTCTTTCAATTCAATTTCACAAGCATGTGTCAAATTAAAAGAAAACAAAAGAACGAGGATAACGGATAATATTGTTACTTTATTAAACATCCAACACCTCCACAAAACACAAAATATTCATTTCTAAAACTGCTATTGATACTCGGCTGAAAAAAATGAACGCGCCATCGAAAAGTCCATTTTTTAAATAATGCAAGAATCATGCAAAATGTAAAAATTCATTTCAGAAAGCAGAGTAATGTCTATTTTACAGTTGGTTATCTTAAACACAAAATTACCGACAAAATTTATTATGACAATATTTGGTAAATATGTTGTAATTATTGGCAGTTTCAAACTTTTTTAGGCAATAGTTGTCATTTACAGTATAGCGGGAGTTGAATAAGTTTAGACCATGATAGTCTTTCGAAGCGATTAAGTCGCTTTACAGAATGGTAACTGCTTGGAAAACACCTCTTTGTATAGGGTGAAGACAGAACGCCTAAACACGAGCTCCTGGCGCTGCCAAAAGAGCAATTTCATTGTCAGTGGGCAAGGGAGATTTGGCAACGGGTAGAAATAGAAATTACTTGACATGATGCCAGCAAAAGATGATATCTGTAAATAAAATAATGTGTTGAACGGCAGCGATATTGGCAAGGTATCACCTACTTGCTTTGAATCATTGCCTTAATATGAGGACAAAATAGCAAAAATCGCAGGGAACCTTCTTTTGGTAGCCCCCCTGTGAATCTTGCCCTGATATTTTTCTCTAAGTCACTTTTATATCCAAAACTAATGGACAAATTATATTAATTCCAACATATTGTGGTGCTTAGGTGTTTATGTCCATATGTAGCGAATTGACAGAATTTATTATGTTTGATATTAAGATAATTACCTTTTAAGAGCTTCATCTGGCATATTTTTAACACTGTTTTGTAAAACATTGTGGAATAATTTTCCTACCCGATCTGAACCAGCATAATTTCATATGGCCAAACATATAGTCCATATTTATTTGTATTAATTGTATTTATTTAAAATTTCAGTGTAAATCTTCGTTATAAAGCCAGAATGGCTTGGTTCTTGCTTTTGATATATACGACGCAATAGGTTTAAAATCAGGGGGTGATAGATATGTTTTGGTTCGAAGGTTTATTATCGTTGCCAGGGATAGGGATACGCCTCAAACCCAGCTTCAAAGAGGTTTCTGCTTTCGAAAATTCTTTAGGTTATTTTCTTGATTATCTTTCTGAAGAGTATGATGATCTGATAATTAATAAAAAGAAGATGTGGGGATATTCTATCTCAAGTAAAAACTCCAATTTTGCATTCGCAATTGACAGAAAAAATATTGTTATTCATTCCGTTTATTCAATTACCCAAGAATCTCAGCCGGGGAAACCACCCAAGTTTGTCATACCAGAAATCAGGACATGCAGCGAACTTGTTGAAAAAATATTTGAGTACTTAAAAAATATTTTTGAAGCGATAAAGGATGTTAAAGAATTTAAATATGATCGTATCGGTATTTTTATTGAAACCAACCTTGATGAAGAGTCGCTACCGCCGGGTATTGTTTCCTGGATTGAGAATCTCGGTAAAATCTTTTTAAAAGGGGAAGTAATCACGACCAGCTCTACGTATACAATAAAACTTAATAAAGCAGATGAGTATCTTGACCAATGCCATCATTTTATTGACTTCGATCAAAGCTCCCCTGAAAGTGGGTATCATTTGAAGTTAGACTGGCAAAGAATTTATGATACGCCTGTTTCACTTGAATACAAAAAGGTTTTACATGCTATTGCTGGATGTAAAGAGGAGGCTTTTACGTATTTTCAAAAATTTGGAGAAGGAGATTTTTATGACGACTGAACCTGTTTTTCAATATAGTTCAAGAGATGGCAGTATTGACTCCTTAGAAGGGGAATTAGATCGTAAAATTAGACTATACGACAGAAAAGCTTTGGACCTCGAAAAAGAGACTGGGGAGCCTCGAACTCTATTTGCATCCGAAAGGGACGATAAACCTGAAAAACTAACAGCGGAGGAGCCTTTCGCATCTCTTCGTCGCGATATTTCAGTTTATAGAATAAAAGATATAAATCGTTTAATTACCCGAAAGATATCACCAAAAGTTAAACAAGATCTAACTGAGGAACGAAATTTGCTCGCTAGAAAAAAATTCGGAGATGGACTTTCTAATAAAGAAGAAAGACGTCTTGCTTATGTTCGATGGCAGTTAGATAGAATCGATGATGCAGAAGATGGTGAGATGCTTGATTATTTAGATAAGGTTGCGGATGAGCATGAAAAGTTCGCTAAAGAAATTTCCACCTTTCTAAATAAACTCTAAATCTAACAAATACTCCCTAAATTAAAAAAGCTGAAGTCAACTATAATGACTGAAATCAATCAAAGCCTTCCAGTCGTAATTAGAAGCAAGGTTGATCCCGTAAAAAATTATAGTGAATATCGGGAAATTTTGCGTTTTGATTTCTGGTTCTCTTGTGGTTACTGCGAAATAACCGAATTTGAATCTTGGGGAATTGGTTTTGAAATTGATCACTATTGCCCCAAGAAATCCCATTTTAATCTGATCAATGATTACAATAATTTGATATGGTCATGCGAAAAGTGTAATAGATACAAACATGATTATTATCCTGACGAAGAGGATAAGTTGAAAGGTAATATAGTATTAAGGCCTGATAAGGATAATCCGTGGGACCACCTAGAGCTTGAAGGATATCTTTTGAAAGGCAAAACACATACTGGAAATTTCAATATTCATCTTTTAGAATTAAATCGACTTCAGCTAAGAAAGTTAAGGCAAATCAGAGAAAAGCTTTGGAATGCAAAGAAATTTATAGCATTTGGTATTCATAAAATTGCCTCATACAAAATCGACAGAATGAAACAACGCCGACGAAGATACCCTTTTTTAATACTGAGAAAGAAATTTCTTGAAAGAGAAGCGCAGATTAATGAATCATTGGATTCTGTTTTAAGGCAATTTGCAAAATCACCTTTTTTAGATGAAGATCCAGAAAAACGAGAACGACAAAAGAGAAGAAGGAAATATTTAAGAGAACAAAAAGCAATTAAACCAAGCCTTTGAAATTTTTCACAATCCAGACAATTTTAAATTGTCGTAAACCAATTCCACCTCTCTTTGTCGTCGAATAAAGTTCAATGACCCCAAAAAATGTCGCCAAATATTTATCCCCCTTTTATTTACGATAAAAATCAGGGTAAAAAATAAAATTTCGTACCAAATAAAAGCCCCGACTCCTGCTTCAGGAATCTGGGCTTTTCCGTCTTTAGGTGTCGGTGGACGGAGATGATTTAACAATTGCCCAAAATAGGATTTACTTGACCTGACACCTCCTAAATGTGACATCTGCAATTTATATTGAATCTGAAAATGACCTTCAGTGCTTATGATATCATACTTTCAGGTGATGTGTTAGCCCTCCTTTAGAGGCGGTTATTTTGTATGGATCGGCAAAGAAGCTGTTTAAGGAATCTGGGGATAGTAATAAAAAATAGTAGTATCATCCCCATTCAATCTCCACCTCCCCCATAAACACAAACTTCCCACTATCCTCACTTTGTTCAGAAGCAAAACATAAAATCTTTTTGATAAAAGGGTGTGATTCGAGGATATGGGACAAGGGGAATGGTTTTGTGGCTATTTTTATTATCATTACAATCCGCAGTTGGCAGGTCATGTAGGGAAAAACGGGCATAAGCTTCTTATACTACAGGATATTATTACTATTTTATCCTATCATTTCCCCTTTAAAGAAACACGCGGGTTGTTCCCTGGGTGGTGCTGGTGTGGATTATGCTGGATGATTGTTATGACAGATGGGTGGTCTATTGCTTGGGGAAATATCTCACGGATAGTTTCTGAAGTTTCTTGCTCGTATCAATGTTGAGATAGCCCAGGGCTTTGAGCATGCGCTTATACGAACTAATGCTTGCTCGTGATTTATTTAACCATTCTGCTAATATCACGTCGCTTTCATAGTCACTCTCCCACAGTAATAGTCCTACCATTTCAAACTAATAGCCTTACCGTGCCATTGTGTCAAAGATATTGCCGATTAATAATACGCTATTTCCTCGTGGTTTTTACAACAGTGGATGGATGATTTGACAGGTGTGTGATGAGGAGGGTTGCTTATAAGAGGTTTATTCTATTACTATTATCTACGATTTTATTCTAACATTTCCCCTTTGTGCCAAAGACATTATCAAACTTTATGGCCCCGACAAAAATTTCCGTACGTATGAAAACCTTATCTTGTATATCATGAGATACACTTTCAGGGGGGTCAACCTGTTTTTAGCCGGCGCTGGCCAAAAGTATGGACGATATTTAACCGGGCTTTTTTCAAGGCTTGATGACCTAACTTTGATTTGGTGGGATTTATTCTTTATACACTGGGGATAAATTTGACATCAAAGCTAATGCCTGATAATGATGTGACCACTAAATCTTATCTTAACATATTGACATTACATAAAATAGAATATACTGGCAAGATAACCCAAGGCAGACTAACGTTTTTTTTAAACCTTCCTTACACATATGTTGTGCTTGTGGCTAATTCATGGTAATGAACATATACTCTTAACTTGTATCTGATCTCGACCTCATCTGTCTGAACATTGTTGCCCTGATGATTCACCATTAATTGACCTGACAGTTAAGACTACATTTACTACACAAAAATTTTGAAATGTTCATGTATAATGCAAGAATCATTAACTTTACAGCACTCTGAATCATTCCCGTATTTTGAAATTGGAGGTCCTTCCAATGTCTGAAAAAACGACCTATGAAGAATTAGAAAAAAGGATTCAGGAATTAGAACAAGCAGAATCTGAGTGGAAATGTGCCGAGGAGGCACTTGTAAGTGAGAAGCATCATATCTTGCACAATATTTCCGAGTCAATAGAAGATGGCATCTATATAGTCAACCAGCAATATGATATTCAATACGTGAACCCGGCCCTCGTAAAGGACTTCGGACCTTATGAAGGAGTCAAGTGTTATAAATATTTCCACGACCGGGATGAAATTTGCCCCTGGTGCAAAAATCAGGATGTGTGGGCAGGGAAGACCGTGCGTTGGGAATGGTATTCCTTCAAAAATGAAAGGACCTATGACCTGATAGACACTCCAATGACGTTGCAGGATGGAAGCATAGGCAAACTGGAGATATTTCGGGACATCACCGACCGCAAGCAAGCGGAAGAAGCGTTGCAGGAAAACGAGAATAAGTACAGAACACTACTTGAAAATATACCGCAGAAAATATTCTTGAAAGATAAGGAGTTAGTTTATGTATCTTGCAACGAAAATTTTGCTCGGTATTTAAAGCTTAAATCCGAAGAATTAGCAGGAAAGACAGATTATGATTTTTTCCCAAAGGAATTGGCTGAAAAATACCAAACCGATGATAAAAAAATCATGGAATCAGGGAAGACGGAAGACATAGAAGAGAAATATATTAAGAATGGGCGGGAAGTAATTGTCCATACTGTCAAAACGCCTGTCAAGGATGAACAAGGGAATACAGTTGGCATATTAGGTATTTTTCACGATATCACCAAACGCAAGCAGGCGGAGGCGATACTGCAAGAGCGGATAAAGGAACTGAAATGTCTTTACGGCATCTCGACCCTGTTGGAGTTGCCGGGCATCTCGTTAGACGAAATGTTTAAGAAAACCGTTATGCTCATCCCTCCGG
>Ga0307929_1001678_pt1 | contig 15964 bp, 17 predicted proteins | sample AceLakmetage1330_FD_203160 | JGI IMG/M metagenome (GOLD analysis project Ga0307929, IMG submission 203160) | Saline water microbial communities from Ace Lake, Antarctica - #1330 | ecosystem: Environmental > Aquatic > Non-marine Saline and Alkaline > Saline | place: Antarctica: Ace Lake...
TATCCGGGGTTGCCCGGACATATTTTTTAAATAAATTGAACAGGTCAAGTTCATCCATGAAATGCTTGACCATCGGCAATACGTCAACTTGTTTGAACCGTGTTTCAAATTGCTTCATAGCGCCTCCTATTTTGCTTGTGTAAGACGTTATAAAACAATTAAAGGGTAAAGTCTAGATTTTTATTTTATAGTTATTTAAGGGTGTTATAAGTATTATTGGCGATAGCGGTATAAATCCTGAAATTAAATTTCACCATGTGCGAAATGTAAGATATATGGACACTAATTAAAAATTTAAGATATTCCATAATGAAGCATTTATTGTTGACAAAGATACTTCATGAAGCGTTTAGTGGACCTGGTTTTAAGATAACCGATAGGGATTTAAAAATTCAAGATGAAAATAAAAAACATTCTATTTACAGGCCCTCCGAGATGCGGAAAATCGACCCTAATCCATAAAATTGTTCAAAAAATCAATATACCTGCAACAGGGTTTTTTACGCGAGAAATTCGAGAGAAAGGTCGGCGGGTGGGATTTTCCATCAACACATTGGATCAAAAGGAAGGTGTCCTGGCACATGAGAGAATTAAGAGCTCCCGGCGGGTGGGAAAATACGGTGTAAACCTGTCGGATATTGACAGAATTGCTATTCCTTCCATGATGCCCGCAACATTAGACCAACTGGTAGTGATTGATGAAATCGGTAAGATGGAATGCTTTTCGGAGCGTTTCAAGAAAACCCTTGAAGGTGTTCTGGATTCGGATCTCCCGGTGGTCGGATCTATTGCCATGAAAGGGGGTCGATTTATACAAAAAATAAAAGAACGCTCGGACGTTCTGCTGGTAATAGTAACGCCACAAAATCGAGACGAATTGGTGAATATATATCTGACAGGCAATAAATAGACTGGAAAAAGGAATGAACACCCATGATTATTGACGCCCATGTGCATTGTGGAATTCAGGACACGTTTCCGCCGCAATCCTATGATGACTATTTTTCACTTATCCGGGGCAACGGAATCCGGGAGGCGGTGATGTTTCCGCCGGTTATGGAAATATATGACCGGTATGATCCAAATTTCACCGACTCCGCCCAATGGAAAAACAGGCGGAAATCCGCCAATGAATATCTCCTTGACATTGGGACAACCGATTTAACGGTGATCCCTTATTTTTTCATCTGGAACGATTTCGCTGTTGACCAGCTCACCCCACAACACAAAGGGATCAAATGGCACTGCCATTCAGATGAACCGGTTTATCATTATGACAGTCCGCAATGCCGGCGGGCCATTGATGAGATCAGAAACAGGAACATGCCGGTGGTGTTGGAGGAAGAATTTGAGAATACGGTTCGGTTTATAGAAAAGATCGCCAACGGCGTCACGGTAATCATTCCTCACATGGGAATGTTAAACGGGGGGTACGGAGTCATAAAAAGGCACGGGTTATGGGCACGGCCCAATGTATACGCGGATACGGCGTTGGCCTCCGTCAGCGAGATCACGGATTATATCAATGAATATAGTATTGACAGAATTATTTTTGGGTCTGATTTTCCCTTCGGAGATCCCCGGCAAGAGCTGCTAAAAATTATGCATCTTCAGATCTCTCGGGAACAAAAGGAAATCATTTGCGGATTGAATATACAACGGCTTTTGGCGGAAAGTAATCCCTAACGTTGCATAAACAACATGGCTAAAGGGGGATCAACTATTCGAATTTCAAACAAAAGTCATAAAAATGCTTCCCTTTTTGATTTCGAACCCTTGGTGAATTCACAAAGGATAGGGTCTATTTGATGCCATGTTGTTTACCCTACGGGAAAGCCGGAGGACTCCAGATCCTGCGTTGCCAATGGTTCGCAGTAGATTTACTACGGCTTTACCCTTGGCGCCTTGGCTCTGAAGCCCTCCGACTTTTGCAACATTAGGGTAATGTATAACTTATATTTAAGGGTCGGGGAGTTTTTTTAATTTAACCGCTCCATGAATAATCCACAACTACACCGTACAAACTCATGCATAAGGGCTCTTAACGAAAAAACAGTTTATCAATATTCAAATAAATGTATTAGACAGATAACATTTTTTATCTTTTCATTACGAATTCATAGAAGCGCTGTTTTTTCGAACCGATCCCTAATGCATTCAAACAGTGTAAGTTTCGTTGCTGATCATTCATTCCGCTATTTCAAGGAATTACAACAAAAACACCACGACTAATGAAGCACAAGCTTGAGAAAATAATTTCCGTGCCATAATGATAAATTAAAATTTTGGGTAACGACAGGAGAGTCCTTTCTATCCGAGAAAGAACGAACAGGCCAGCACTGCGAAGATCACGCCGGCCACATCGGCGGTCAACGCTGCGGCAATTGAATGGCGGATACGACGCACCTGTACGGCTCCAAAATAAACCGCCAACACGTAAAAGGTAGTTTCGGTGGACCCCTGCAGCGTGGAAACCAGATAGCCGGTGTAACTGTCGGGACCGATGGCCGGATCGTTGATGATGGAAGCTAAGATGCCATATGCACCGGATCCGGAAAGCGGTCGCATCAACGCCATGGGAAGGGCCTCTGCCGGCAGGCCCAAACGCCCGGTCATGCCGCCCAGCGCACCCACCACGGCATCCATGACACCACTTGCCCGCAGCATATCTACAGCCACCAGTATGGCCACCAGATAGGGAATAATGCGAATGGCCACCTGGAAGCCGTCCTTGGCGCCTTCGACAAATATTTCATAAACGCGCACGCGGCGCACCAGACCGAACCCCAAAAATCCGACCATAAGTGCCGGTATGATCCAGGGCGATACGGACCGCCCGTAACACACGGCAACGGGGATCAACGCGATTAGGGATGTGAGGGCCGCAAGGCTGACCCACAAAGGATATCCTTGCGCAGCGTCTTTGAGCGGCATTTTCTCTCCATCCTCTGAAGGCGTCTCCTGTAAAACAGTGCCGTCATCAACCCTAACCGGCGATACTCTTTGGTACAGTTTGGCCGCAACCACGGCAACAGTGGTAGAACAAATGGTGGCAAACAAGGTGGTGGGCAAAATTGCGGCCGGATCTGATGAGCCGGCCGCTGCGCGAAGGGCAATGACACCGGTAGGCAGCAGAGTCACACTTGAGGTATTGATGGCCATAAACAGGGCCATGGCATTGGTGGCCGTACCGCGCTGAGGGTTCAGCGTGTCAAGTTCCTGCATGGCCCGGATGCCGAACGGTGTAGCGGCATTGCCCAGCCCCAGCATGTTGGCCGCAAGGTTCAGGATCATGGCGCCCATGGCCGGATGATCGGCGGGCACATCGGGAAACAATTTCACCATCAACGGACGAATCAGCCGTGCTAAGATGGTGAGCAACCCGCCGGCTTCCGCCACTTTCATGAGTCCCAGGAAAAGGGCCATCACGCCCACCAGGCCAATAGCCAGTTCCACGGCGCCGGTGGCCGATTGGATCATGGCCTTGGAGAGAATCTCCATGGGCGAAGGGCCGCCGTTCAAGGGAACAAAGAAAATTTGATGCCAGCCGGCAAAAAAGAAAGCACTCAGTACAATGATTACGAATATGATGTTCATGAATTATTCATCTTCAATAACCATGTAGCCTTTTAATTTTTCCATCAGAGAGTCAGGCAATGCTTCTTTATAAAGAAATGCCTGAGCTTCCTCTCCGGTGATCTTTTCTTTGATTTCAATGGGTATAGCGCGCAGAACCGCCATGCGCTCAGGATCAGGTTTGTCTTTACGGGGTCCGACCTTTTTATTCATAATTTCCTCCTAACCCTCCAAGTAATTAAACGTCTCGTAAATGTCACACTCAATAAATTATGGAACCTACTGGTGATAACATGTAACCTACTATAACTATAATCACCAATCAAGATAAACCCGTTTTCCAGATTAGATAACGCCCTGAAAGGTATCGCTCAATCTGCGGTCAAGATATTCTCAACCCATGTCATTTCGGCGCTTTCGACCCGATCCCTCAGTTAATTATAAATTAGTTCACAAGTTATATCAGCGATTGAATTAGAGTTGTTTTTGATTAAGAGGCAAGCGTCTTTTTGCGCCAATCTTTTATCAGAAATATGGGTTTGGTTTATGATCTTGTCATGGGATCTGTCCGAACCTGTTTTGATAAACGCATTCATATGACTAAGTGAATCAAAAAAATACATGTCCACAGGACTCGATGATTGGATTTTAATATCTACAGGGTAAGATTCTTGAAAACCAAAAGATTCATCATTCAGGTTAACCTTGACGTAATAATGCGGTTTTAATGTCCATTTTTTGCTGACGATAAAATCAGCACAATTAAAAGTCACATAACAGGATAAGTTACCGCAAGTCACGCCAACCGCTCCATGAGTAAAAAATTTATCCCTGTCAACCATCACCCACCTATGGCCCGGACTATTCATCCAACCCTTCACAACAAAATCAGGTATATTTTCTGTGCTTGCTTTAAGCATAAAAAGATTTTCGGCAGCCACTATGAAGAAAAGGTCTTGGTTTTTTAAACGGTCTGCCACACTTGCTCCTTCAACATTATGATGTGAGAAGGTTTTATGTGTCCGGAGATCTATACTATGAGCCTTTGCAGCTTGGTAAATCCTTTCATCCCATTCCAGAGGATTATTCCCCAGCTCAAGCCTTTTGCGATTTATTTCATTGAATATTTCTCTTGATAGAAAAGATTCATCGAAGCCTGAGGATTCATATGTCTTTATTAGAGCGGGGCTTTTAGATTTCTGTATGAGAGAATATTTTATTATGACGGAACGTAATAAAAGAAGTGATGACACAAAAACCAATATCAAAATAATCGGAAAAGTGTATCTTGTTTTTTTTGACGGTTTTTCCATGGTACAGCCTTAATGGCCCAATTTAAATTAAATTTCAATTGTTCCATTCATTAACTGCTCGACAAACGCCCGGTCAGCAGGCGCAAAATCAAATTTATCAAGCTCATGGGTAAATACCCATCTGATTTCTTCATGATCCAGCAATTTGAAATCACCCGTTTCCCAGGAGGCTCTATAGGCCATTAATTCTATGGTACCAAATTCATAAGTATGTATATTTGAACCGAGATATTCTCCAACATTCACATGAATATCAAACTCTTCTTTTAGCTCTCTTTTTAAACACGCCTCCGGTGTTTCATCGGTTTCGACTTTGCCTCCGGGGAATTCCCACAAATTTGGCAATCGTGCGGTTGGTTTTCTTTTGGCTATAAGTAGCATTCCATCATTAACAAATATTGCCGCAGTTACTTTGATCGCTCTTTTTTCCATTTTTATTTCCCGATTTGAGAGTTATAGCATATATTTTTCTATGAGAATATGATATCAGGCTAAGTCCTTCCTGTCCCGGAATCGGGGAACAGAGTGCTGTCAGGGCAAAGTAAATATCCTGGTCCAGAGGGCCAGGCTTTGGGTTACCCTTGGAAGGGGCTGTTCTAGTTAAAGCCGTATAAGTTAAAAGTGTCTAAAGTGATCTAAAGTGCCTAAAGTTATGGTGTCGCTTCGCTCCGCTGATTTTATATAATTGACAGAATTCCTTAACCCTGGCCCAGACCGATCACCAATACGCTATATTCAAAAAGGCAAGTTTGCAATGATATATAGCCGATATCAATATACATGTACGAGTTGCACCAGGGCGGGCTTTAGCTCACTTAAAACTTTAGTTCACTTCAAACTCTTGCAGCAATTCTTCAGGCAGAGCCATCTATCTCTGACCTGGCTCTCCGAGGCGTAGGCTCTACGAGCCGGAGGCCCAAAGGACCAGGTTTTCAATGTAAAATAAACTATAGTTAGTTTGCCACCTTTTTTAAACGATCCTGATAGCCCAATCCCTGATAAATTTTATAGATCATCTGTAACCACTTATTTGCTTTCGAGTAGAAGTGGACCTCGGGAACATGTCCCCGGCTCAACTCAACAAGAAACTGGGTAAAGATTATCCACTGCATGGCTTCATCAATTTTATACAAAACGGCAGAATGGTAGCGAAATTCGATGGTGGCACGATACCAGTATGAATGAAGATTCAGGCCATGATAGCGGGTTTTATCATACCGCGGATTCCTGGCTGATTCTATATCGTAACGATTTTCAGATGAATACCAGAGTTGCTTGATCCGACATTTTTCTGTTTCTATCTCACACTCACAGATGTCCAGAAAAGCTTGCACATCAATTTCCATGGGCCGGCAGGTTTCGGCATCCTGCCGATCTCCCGGGATGAGCAGATAAAATTGATCTTCGTATTCATGCACGATACGAACAAGTTGCCGAAGCTCCTTGCAGCCGTATTTCTCAAAATCAACACCATGATGAACATGTAATCCGCAGGAGTTATCAATATCGATTCCATCGATATGACATAAAAACTCAAAAGCCCGGTAGGCTTGCACCAACCCATCAATACCGCTTAGAATAGGGCTGGTCAGTTCGGCGCCGCATTGTGTATGACCTTTGCCTCTGACGGAAGAATCTTGCTCAAAGTGCCATGAGTTTCTGTCCACGCCGATATCTATTTTGTAGCTTTTACAGAGATCTAAAAAGTGCCGGCCGTCTTTGGCACGGGATGAGATACAATATGGCTTAATGATATTACCGTCAATTGGGGCGATTACATAATTTAGTCCAAAAAACTCTATCTCCACCCCAAAGGGTTGTTCGGTGAAGTACTGTAACATGGGGTATTTGGACTTGAGCTGTAATATCAGGTTGTTAGATTCCGTCATCGTTGGATTTTTCCTTAATAAATGTTCCTATAAAACGCTACCCCACTCACATTTTAGTCTTTTTTTAAGATTAGCAATTTAATAATTTATTGATATTGCATTAACAAAATAACATACTGAACCTCAAATGTCGAGACTAAAATGCGCATAACCGACTATTTTTATTGATCTTTGAGAGAGCTTTTAGAATTGATATGATATACTGAGCGAACCAAATGAATCAGCACTGTCTTGCCCGTGGTATTCTTTGGTACGATAAATTTGTGTATAACTCATACGCACCCGGTGTACCTGGATCGCTATACCGGCCTGTAGATCGCCAACCCATAGTTTTTTATCCACCGAATGGCTATCGGAAAAGGTATTTCCGTCAAGAAAAATATTATGCAATACAGCACGTCCTTCTATGCCGGCGAATACATACCAGTTAAAGCCTTTTTTGCTCCGGAAAAAACCGCCGCCCGGTAAGCTCGGCTGGATGCGAGGCGGACCGAAATCTTCATCCAGGTCAGGCCCTATCCTTAGGATCAGGCCGGCAGAAGCATAGGTAAAGACATTGCCAAGACTGCCGCCAAAATTGGGAATAACATCATACTCTAACCCATATGACAACGTATTCTTTTCCAAGCGTCGCGCCTGTTCATAGAATAAGTTCACCCCCGGCTCATTCTCCAATTGATTGTCCCAACCCTCAGGCTTCCGCAAATCGAAAATGGAATGCCAGCTCTTTTGCACTTCTTCAGCAAATGATAATGGCCCGACCACACCGATATCGATCTCAAGTTTGTCATAGCGTTTACTCCCCTGATTCGCAACCAACCCGAAGCCCATATACAGCCAACCCGCATAAGGCCGATCTTCAGTGATCAACTGAGGGTCGGTAATATCTTCGGGGGTATAAATATTCTGGCCGACTGAAATGCTGGCGCGTGTTTGCAGCGCATTTTCGGGGTGTGTAAGCGCATCTTCCAAAATGAACCAAGGGAGTTTGGTTGCTGCATCCGTAATCCATTTTATGGGTTGGGTCAGGCAATTAAAGCGTGTGCCATGAGTGAAATGTCTGTCGGTTCCGCCGCCGAAAAAATCATTTTCGAATTGCACGCTGCACGTAAGACCGGGCTCATCGGCCGATGCCGGCCGAGGTTCATCGTAAACACACAAGACAGTCAAGATAAGTATAAGTATTCGAACAAAAAACATCAGACAAAACTTTTTCCAGTGGATTTAATGGCAAAAATCATTTTAGGCTTTGTTGACATTCAATATCTCTTTTTTGTAAAAAAGCAATACAAAATGGTTGTTGCCCCAGGGCAAACGCATTTGAATCCCAACACATGGAGAACGCTCCACGACGGCGTGTTTCTCTTTACAACCGACTGAAACTTGTGCTTAAGTACCCATAAGCCCGAGCCGCGCCAGAGGCGTTAAGAACAATTCGTCGCTAAATTATCCTATTGATTTTTTAGCTCATAATTTCATTCGGCTCGGGCTAACGCGTGCTAAAGCCCTTCAAACAGTCAGTCGGTTTCCAAGAGATACACGCCGTCGCTACGCTGCACCGAAATCAAATGCGTTTACCCTGGTTGTTGCCCAAATCACAAATTATTTAGGGCAAAAAATTGACTTCAAAAAAAATGGTATTAATGATAGAATGTATACGATAAAAAATCCCTCAATTTAGGTTTAAGTTATTTAGGAGCTGAAAATGGAATGTGAACGATGTAAAGAAGTCATAGGAAAAGGCGAAGAACGGGAGCATCACGGCCAGATCTTGTGTGAGGATTGCTATATGGATTTGCTTTCTCCGGCCCGAACGTGTGATCCGTGGGCGGTTCACAGTGCCCAAACCTTTGCCAAAAAGAGCGGCGGCAGTCTTGAGCTAACTGAAATCCAGACAAAGATTCTTGAAATTGTCCAAGAAGCCGGCGGTCTAGAGCCCGGCGTAATCGTGGAGAGGCTTCAAATCAAACCGGCGGATCTTGAACGGGATGTTGCGGCACTCCGGCATATGGAGAAGATAAGGGGAGAACTGAGGCAAGGGAAAAAATTTCTAATTCCCTGGTAATCCGCTGTTCCGGTTCCCGTAACGTTTTCATATTCGTTGGAATAACTCACAGAGGCTGTCCATTATGGATCACCCGTCCCATACCATAGAGTTTGCCAACATCCTCCATCACCTCAACTACCGATGGAGTGCAGAGGCCCTTGCCCTTTCCAAAGGAGACAAAGCGCCGTTTGAGCTCTATCAGATATACGAACCGTATAAAGATTTCATCAGTCTTGAAACCCTGGCCCAAATTGACAGACTCAGAGATGACGCTGTCAAAATCCGTTTGAAGCACTCTTTGATCGATCATTACCTTCGCCAGCGACTTCTCCCTCATGAAACCGAAATGCAGTGCTGGATGAGAGGGGCGGCGGCAGCTGTAAACGGAGAAAAGGTCTATTTTAAAGAAATCATTCCTTGGTGCCAGAAATCGAGCACCTATAAAAAGAGACAGATTCTTCATAAAGAGACCGTGCCCCTCTGTAAGTTTTTAATGCCCTTTGTCCTAAATTACTGGAACATGCTGATAGAGATCCTCCAAAAGGATCTTGGGTTTGATAGCTACATCCAATACTGCCAAGATAAAAAAGGGATCGACTACGCATATTATTACCGATATTTTAAGAAGGTCCTACGGAAAACCGATAAGATTTATTTCTCCGCAATGAAACGATGGTGTCGGGAGCGTTACGGGTTGTCCATGAGCGCGCTGACCCGGTTTGACGCCATCAACCTCCTGGGATTCGGGGAATTTGATAATTCTTTTCCGGACATACCCATGAATAACCTGATGCGTTTTTTTCACCACTGGAATATCGATCTCGATAAAACGCCGGGTCTGACCCTTGAATTGGGGAGAGAGTCCGGTAAAAGCGCCCAGGCCGCCTGTTTCATTCTTCAAGTTCCGGAGGAGGTTTACATTCTCATGAGACCCGAGGGAGGATGGATTGATCTCGAAACACTCTGGCATGAATTGGGGCATGGACTATCTGCGGTCTTTACATGTCCGGATCTTACCATTGTTGATCGGGACATGGCCACCAACTACAGCCTCTCTGAATCTTTTGCCTTTCTTCTCCAAAACCTGACCCTTTCCCGTCCCTTTATAGATGAATACCTGGGACTTGGGCTCGAGGTTTGCAATACCTTGGTCTATCATAAGGTGCTTAAAGATCTTTCTGTGTTCAGACGGTACGCGGCCAAATTATTATCGGAGTTTGAGATGTTCTCAAAAGGAGACCTCTCCGGCGGAGATCGATATTCAAGGCTGATGACCCGATATACGGGGTTTTACTACCAGGCCGAAACACACCTTTTTGACCTGGTACCGGAATTCTATTGCCTGGATTATCTTTTGGGTTGGATGGGTGAATCCATGATGGAAGACTATCTGCGAACAAATCTTGGAGACCGGTGGATGTTCAAATCCGAAACCGGCAACATTTTGAAAAATTGGTGGGCACAGGGGAACCGGTACGATATTTTTCAGTTTTTCAATCAAAACGATCTCGGGCACCTGAACGCGGACAGGCTGCTCATGCGCTGGGAAGAGAACCTAACGTAATGCCTGCTCTATGTTTTACAACTTACATGGTAAATTTGCCGTTTTCATAGATGGTAAGCTTTTTGCCGGATACAAGATGAGCGGAGACCCTTTTCTTTTCAGTGTTAACAAGGTCCCAGTGCAGGGCGGAATCATTGAACCCCAGATCCTTCTTTTTTTCTTTGGTTAGTTCTTGCAAATTGCCGTCATAAGTGTCCGCATAGGAAGCACCCAACGCCACGTGGCAGTTGCCGTTCTTCCCACCGTAGTTCTCATCAAAAAGCGTGTTTGCCATGAAGGTATCAATCTTGGAAAGTCTTTTGTCTGTGAGAGAAAATTCGCCCAGCTTGTTGGCTCCCTTATCCATTGAGAGCTGTTTGACGACAAAATTTTGTCCCTTCCGGGCCTGGATTTTAACCGTAGCGCCTTGTTTAAATTCAAGTCTTAGGCCTTCCACATAATTTCCGCTTCGAAACGAGGGCTGATCTGCAAAGTATATTCCGCTGGTTCCTCTCCAGTCCGGTGATAAAAATATTTCAAAGCTCGGAATGTTATGGCCGGAAATACCGATCCATTTTCTTTTTTCCCCGGGTGTTATTTTAAGATCCGTATTTGCAGATTCAATATGATAGAAGTTTACTTTCATACTGTTGAGCCATTTTTTAATGGATGTTGCATTTTTAAAAACATTTTGCCACTGCGAAACCGGTGACGCCCTGTTGAGAAAACATGCTCTTATAATCTGGTCTGCATACTCCCGCAGGGAGAGTCCGGCATGCCGGGCCTGTTCTTCTGTGGGGTAATTGCACAAGGTCCAACCGAAAGCGCCTGCTTGATCTCGTTCATCGAGAATATCCCGCAAATATTTTCTGGCTACGGCAGCCTTTCCGATTCTTTTAGGATCCACACCGCTCAAGTGGGTAATAGATTCCGGGGCATGCAAAAAAATACCGCCATTTAATTTTTTAAAAAGTTCTTCCTCACCGGGTGGCTGGAAGACAATCTGATTGTTATTTGCAAGCTTGAAAAAGTTTCGCTCCATGGCCGATGTCAAATTGACGCGCAGGACAGGATTCATCCCTCTATCCAAAAGTTTGGCATAAACCATTTCAGCCAGAGGGTTGGCCGGTATATTGTACCGTATGAGCACAATGTCTTTTTTTTTGAACCTGCCACTGCGGGATGTTTTAAGCCCCCATAAGAGCACATCCGCATATCTATCCAACTGCCTTTGGGTAAACATCGTTTTTATCCCTCTCAAAGACTTTTTTTAGATTTTTCTAGATGGACTCAAGATTACCCTGTGAAAATTTAACGACTTTGTTACGCCCGTTCTGTTTTGCAGCATACATGGCCGTATCTGCATTTTTAATAAGCGTTTCCATATCTTTTCCATCCTCCGGGTAACTTGATATGCCTAAGCTGATCGTTAGTCCCAGCAAGTTATCCAGTTTTATTTGAGAATATCTTCTTCTCAGCCTCTCTGCCAGAATATAAGCGACTTCTTTGTTGGTTTCAGGAAAAAATATCACAAACTCTTCCCCCCCATATCTTGCGATAACATCCGTCTTCCTTAAGTTCTTTTGGAAAAATTTCCCTGTTTCCTTTAAGGCCTGATCTCCTGCACTGTGGCCGTATGTATCGTTGACATTTTTAAACTTGTCAATATCAACCATGGCAATTGAAAATGTTTTGTCGTAGCGCTCAGATCTTATTAACTCATCCTGAAGCCTGGACATAAAATAACGTCGAATATACAGTCCTGTCAGAAAATCAGTAATCGCCACCTCTTGGAGTTGTGCCTTGTTGATCGCCACTGCCGCCTGATCGGTAACGGCTTTGAGCATTTCAATGTCAACTTCAGTAAAGTGGGTGTTATCCTGTTTATTCGTCACATTAATGACCCCGATAGCTTCGTTGTAAACGAGCATGGGGATGCAAGCAATGGAACGGACAAAGGAGGAATCCGCTTCGATGAATTCCTCTTCACCCTTGGTATTATTTAATATTACTGGTTTTCCTTCTTGAAAAGCCTGACCGGCCACACCTTCTCCAGGCTTAAATTTTTTACACTCTACTTGTTTGTTGTTTATTTTTTCCTGGTAGTCATGATCTTCCAAACCCTCTATAATACTGACGCTCAATTGATTCGTATCAGGATCATAAAGCATTATGGAACCTTTCTCTGCTTTGGTTATACCGATGGCCTTTTCTAATATATACTTGAGAAGGTTTTTTAAATCACTGATATAGGTCATGGCTCTGCCGATATTGTAAAGAAGAGATAAATTCTTGAGAATTTTATCCAGTTCTTGCCTTTCATTTTGCCTTTTCATATAGAGATTACAAGCATTTAAACAATAAGATGCTTGGTTGGCAATATGTTTGATATAATCATATTCAACCTCATCAATGGGTTGACCGTTACTCTTCTCACCAATGGTCAAAAGGCCAATCACCTCTTGTTTCATTATAAAAGGAAACCACCATTCTGAATTCATTTTTTTCAGATTGTCGTTTTCAGAAAATTCCTTAAACATTGGGTTGCCGTAAGCGTCTTTTATGGGAAATGGTTCTTTTTGAAGAATTTTTTGCCAGAGAGGCCCTTTATTCTCATCAAACCTAAACGCCAAATCATTGAGTCCGTGGCTGAAAACCAATTCGAAATTCTCGAAATCATGCTGATAAATAAAAATTCCTATAGTGGAGACTTTGAGCTGTTCTTTTACCAGATTTCCTATGGTAGAATATAGTTCCACAGGGTCAAGAATGTTGCATAGCATTTGATTTGCATTTAGAAGGTTTTCCATCTCGAAAACACGCTGTCTTAGATACTCGATACTATCGGTTTCTTTTGTTGATCCATTCATTAGCATTCTTTCATTCTATTGTTTAAAGTTATATTCTTCTACTGCCGCGCAAACGAGAGTTGTGTTGAAATGAACCATGGGAGTCCGAGCGAACCCGGCCGAAACTTACATAAATTTTATATAATGAAATCAGGGTGTATTGTCAATGTTGATGTTTTCGTAAAAAGTCCGATTTAGACGGTTTTGTAAAAAGTTCAAATTCAAGGCGTGCAAATTTTGTAATCATGAGGCGTACTTATCGTACATTGAATGATTATGAAATGCAGCACAACGCAGAAGTTGGACTTTTTACGAAACCGTCAATGTTGATTTTAACTTAACCACGGTAACCGCATTTGATTTCGGTGCAGCATAGCCACTGGTATGTTTCTATCCTTGTAAGTTATTCTCGATTTTTCTAATTTTTAATTTTAATCGATCAATAATCTGATCAGGGGTTTCCTTACGCAAAATTTCCTGAAATTGGGCTCCATAGAACCGAACCACGCTGATTCCGAGTACGAAAATATCGTATGCTTTCCAGGAATCGCTTGGTCTCACCATTTTAATTTCCACCGGAATTTCTATATTATTCCAAAACACCGTCACTTGAACCACGGCTTTGGAGTCACTGATCAAGTTTTGGCTGATTGGAATTACTTTCTCATTCGTATAGTTGTCTTGCAGCATAGTAAGGTAGTAAACTGTTATAAATTTGGCAAAAAGATTTGTAAATTCATTCAGTTGCTGTGGTGTGAATTTTAGCAGATTGCTCGCCAGTGCATGCCGGCAAAACTCTCTAAAATCAACGATTTGGTTTAAAATTTCCGACAGCTGTTGACGCTGGTTATCTTTTTGGGCAGTGTCTTTATAAATTGGATCATTTAAAATGGTAATTCCCTGATCTATTAGCTTCTGCAAGGTATCTAACGGCTGCTCCGCATAAGCAAAAGTAGAAAGTTCTACAAGAATCATAACAACTGCAACCAAAGCCTTTTTCATAGTTGATCCTTTCATAACCCTTATCCGGACTCCGAACATTCACAAGAGTGTATCGGGCCGATGCAGCATCCTCACCCTGAGAGCTTTGCAAAACGCCCCCTTTTGTCCAATTCCTGCGTCAGGCTCATATTTTAACCCGCCACCGAACTTTGGCGGGTTAATCCTCAAAATACTCCATGTATTCGTGCCTGCCCCGTGAAATGCGAAGCCTATTTCTCTGGGGTGGTTAAAATTTTCGCCTTCCTTGGCCTTGAACAAAACTGAACGTTTTTCAAAGCTCTCATCCGTATTCCATAGTAACTCGGCAAAGGTATAATAGAATAGTCTTTCCAATATTTCAATGGATGTTATATAGTAAACACATTTCATTTTAGTGCAGCGTAGCCACGGCGTGTTTCTCTTGCAAACCGACTGACTGTTTGAAGGGCTTTAGCGCGAGTTACCCCGAACCGAATGTAAAATATCAATGGGATAATTTAGCGCCGGCAGGAACAACGCTCATTCAGAATACCGGGGTATGGGTGAGAAATATGGATGTATGGGTTCATTCTTCCATGGCAGGCCTGTTTCTGTTTTGGAGAGATTTTAAAGAGATTTTCCCAATACTTATATTTATAGGTGTTTTTGTAATTTTCCCTGTAATATATGTGATGTTCAGGCGCAGGAGGAAAAAGGGGGAAAATCCGGAGGAAAAATAAGGAGACCTTTGATAAACTACGGGATCGATTCGATAACCTTCCGAAACCATAAGAAATTATTGTTTGTAATTTTTTACACGCCGAAATCCTTTCGTCTCCAGAAAACCATATTGTATTCACCGGGAAAAATCCGCCAGGGACGAAACGGTTTCAATCCATACCGGCGAATTCCCGACCGTGTTCTCACATATCCCAGACCCCGAAAATTTTGCCGCTCGCAACCATGAAGATCTTCCTGTAATATCAATTTTGGGTCCACTTCAGAGAGGTCCATGGCGTTTAAACCCTTATCAAAAACCCCTTGAGCATAGCCAAAGGATTGGGGTGAATTCCGATTGGAAAATGAAAGATTTCCCGTGAGATCAATTTCAAAAAGAGTTTGAGGGAGCAAATCAGCAAGCTCCTTGTATTTCTCACCGTTCTCCCGCAGGATATTCTCCACCTGCCGGTACTCGACGGCATCTTTCTCCAGCGCCTTAATCTTTTCCTGCAATTTCGTATAGGATAATTTTCCATACATTTTCACACACCCCGATCCCCGATTTCCATGAAACATCCCTGTTATTTCAAAACAACGTCCATTTTTTTCCAACTCATTACTTTTCATGCAAGATTCATAGGGAGCATTACCGATTTGTTAAAATGGTTCTCACACATTAATTTATTTATTTTTGAGCGAAAACCTCGCCATCGGGTCTCGTGTGTCAGGTTTCAGGTGTCAGGAATCGCCAGACCTGAAACCTGAAACCAAAAAGTCTTGGAAAGCTATTAACAAACTGGTAATGCACCCGATTCATACGAATACCCTAACATATTTCTACGTTTTCTCTTTTTCTCTTCCTCCAGGAAATATATGACCGACAAATAATAATCGATATGGGAATGCCGACAAAAGCACCGTCATCAATCTTTCCAGGTGAAAAATCAGGCATAAAAAAGTAAACCAGACCCCCTAACAATAAGCTTGCACGAAGTGCTCTCGCGTATCCCATAAAAGTGAAGACTCTTAAGAAGGTCATGAAGAGAAAGGTCCAAAAGAGAAATACG
>Ga0307929_1001679_pt1 | contig 15952 bp, 10 predicted proteins | sample AceLakmetage1330_FD_203160 | JGI IMG/M metagenome (GOLD analysis project Ga0307929, IMG submission 203160) | Saline water microbial communities from Ace Lake, Antarctica - #1330 | ecosystem: Environmental > Aquatic > Non-marine Saline and Alkaline > Saline | place: Antarctica: Ace Lake...
TCCAGAATAGAGCTGTCAGAAAAAAGATTTGTTATCTGGAAATTGCGGGCAACCCCCATTTTAATCCGTTTATAAGGGGAGGCGAATGTTATGTTGCGATCAAGGAATTCTATTTTTCCAGAGGTTGGGAGGATATGCCCGCTGATTAGGTTGACCAGAGTGGTTTTTCCCGCCCCGTTAGGGCCCACCAAAGATACGATTTCATCGGCATTCACTTCAAACGTAGCGGAGTTAATAATTCTGACTTTTCCGAAATCCTTAATTAGTTCTTTTACCTTTAGCATTAAGCGACTCCAGTGGAAGGGGTGCGTCTTATTTTTGAAACCAACTTGACAAACCCTCCGGTTATACCCTCGGGAAGCATTAGAACCAGTATGATGAGGGTGGCCCCGATGAGGAACATCCAGTATTGAGTCATAGTGACGGCATATAATCTTAGATAGGTAAACAAGATAGCCCCTATTATGGGGCCTTCAAAGACCATAAAACCACCCAAAAGGGTCATATAAACGATCTCTCCGGAAAACATCCACTCGGCAATTTCAGGGGTAACATGGCCATTGACAAAACTCCACATTGCCCCTCCTAATCCAGTAAATAGACCGGAAAGGATAAAGGCATAAAGACGATATCTACGAACCCGGATACCGATCATTTCCGCCCTGACCTCATTATCCCTGATACATTGAAGGGCTTTTCCAAAGGGAGAATTGACGATCGCTAACATGATGATAGTGGCGGCAGCGAAGACGCATATGAGCACGTAATAATAAGCCCCTGAAAGAAATTCAAAACGCTTCATTCCTTCAAAGGATTTTCCGAACATAATAGGCAGGCCAATATGAATCCCGTCTGAGCCTCCGGTGATATGGTAGAGCTTGATTAAAAGAGCGTATATGACCATTGAGACGGCAAGGGCAAGTATGGAAAAGAATACTCGCGTGTGACGAACACAGATAAAACCGAAAATAGTGGAGACAACGAGAGAAGCCAAGAGGGCTACAGGGATCAGGATTTCTATTCGATAAAGATCAGGGAAGTGTTCGCCTGTCATCCCAACTGCATAGGCCCCTACAGCAAACAGGGCCCCATGGCCGAATGATAGAAGACCGGTATACCTGAGAAGCAGATTAAAACCCAGGGCCATAATGGCAAATGTAATACCGGATTCAAACAGTATCAGATGATAGATGGGGAGCACCCTGGGTAAAAACAATAATAATATGAAACAACCTAAGTATACAAAGAATTTGGGTTTAAAGATGGTATTCTTAACGCCCATTTATTTATCTCCCAAAAAGACCTTCAGGTTTGAAGACCAAGATAATGACTGCAATCAAGAACAGAAGAGGCAATTCAATTTCCGGAAAGAAGACGATTCCAAGGGATCGGGTCTCACCCACGATGAGTGATCCCACAAGAGCCCCCTTAAGACTTCCCAAACCACCCAAAACAACTACGATGAAGGCCAATATAAGGGGGTCCATCCCAATACCCAAGAGAGCTGGCGTCGTCGGCACAATGAGGGCCCCTGCCACACCCGCCAATGCTGCGCCCATCCCGAAGGCCAATGTATTGAGTCTCCCGACTTGAATTCCCATGGCCTTTGCCATTTCCCTGTCCATGGAGATAGCCCTCAACATGATTCCGACTCGGGTCTTGGACATGATCATCCAGATGCTGAGGCCTGCAAGCATACTTATCAGCATGGCAAAGAGGAAATAGTAGGGATATTGATTGTCCCCGATACTCAAGCTACCCATCACGGTAAACGGCTTGGAGGCATAATAGGCAGTTCCGCCCCAGATCATCTTGATGAGATCTTCTATGAGGAGTAAGATTCCAAACGTCATCAGGAGCTGATATTCCAGGGCCCTTTTGTACATGGGTCTGATGAGGGACGTTTCCAATGCCAGACCGACAACCCCTGCCACGCCCAAGGCCGCTAAAAGTCCTACAAAAAAGAGGGTAATTGGGGAATTGGACCCAAAAGTTCCCACAATCCATGCTGCCACAAAGGCCCCGATAGCAAACAACGAGCCATGGGCAAGATTCAAGATCCCCATCACACCAAGGATGATACTCAATCCAAGGGAGGTTAGGAATAGAAAGGAGGCAAAATACAACCCATTCAATATATATATGACCCAGTGTTCCATGAATCAGACCTTTAACGAGAGTTTAGGGGTAACATCTCAATAAGTCCGGGAGAATCAACTGGATTCCCGCTTTCGCGGGAATGACTGAATGAGCTAAGTGACCATCATTCCTGCGAGTCTATAACGTCATTCCCGCGAAAGCGGGAATCCAGAAATGTGGTATACAAAGCACTTACCCTGATTTATTGAGAACTTACGTTTAGGGGTTCGCTTAATGTAAGCAACCAAAAAAAGGTTCTGTATAATTTCTTTGGGTGGCAAGGGCCCCCTGGACGGGGACCCTGCCTTTGAGATACGATCAGATTTTTAGTTTAGGTAATCCAGGCCCCCTCTTTCCAGCTGTTTATCCAATCCTCTGTCCTGATACCTGGAGGAGCATTGACCATGAGAGAGGGAAATACCCCCAGCCGCTCGGGATCCAGAATCGGGAATGAATAGCCCTTTACTTTCTTCGAGATTCCTACCAGCACATCCTCTCTACCATTATGATCGTCTCCAATGGTGAGGATGCCGGATGGTGTTTGGATGGACAGGCCTGCCGCGGCCTTGCTTATCTCTTCCTTTGAGGGCCAGCCTCCAGTCAGAGATGCAGCTTTTTCTACGGCAGCTTTGTATGTGTAGATGGCCTGATAGGCGTGGTAACAGGGATAAGTGGGATACTTATTGTAGAGCTTGTGATAGGTTTCCACAAACCATTTGTTCAAAGGCCACTTGTCCGCCGGCGGATAGAGGAAATAGTGGGTGCCTGCGCAGCAGATGATTTGCCCTTCCGGGTAGTCCATCCCGACTTCCTGGGGATAAGGTTCCCCACGAGAGTAAGCCATGCGGGCCTTCTTAAAGAGACCCATCCCAATTGCCTGTTTGGTGAAAGTGACGGCATCGCCACCCCACAGGGCTGAATGAATAACTTCGGCGCCTGAACCTATGAGGGCGCTTATATGAGCAGTGTAATCAGTTGTAAACAGCTTGGGCCACAGTTTCTTTACGACCTTTACTCCCGGAATCAATTTTTTTATGGTCGTTTCAAAAATTAACCAGCTGTCCCTTCCCCAGGCATAGTCAGGATTGATCCCCGCAACCTTTTTGATATCAGGATAATATTTCTTGATATAAAGGGCGAGACCAATATTGTCGATCCCTAAATGGGCCGAACTGCGGAAGCCGAGACCATATTTTGGCACTTTGTAAGGGGTCTTCCTCTTCTCCATCAGAACATGCGTGCCGCAGTCATAGGCGATGATCAGCCCACCCAATTCATCACTCAGAGGGAGGACGGCCTTGCAGTTTCCCGATGAAATATAGCCCAAGATTACATCGACCTTGTCTTCCATAATAAGCTTCCGAGCCAACTTGACCTGTGCGTCCGCGCCACCCGCTTCGTCGAAGCTCTTGAGCTCGATTTTTCTCCCCAAAATGCCGCCTGTTTTGTTTATTTCATCTGCACACAGTTTGTACGAATTGTTCCCGGGTATGCCAAAGGGCGCGGCAGCAGCCCCTGACAGGAAACTTATGGCCGCCACCTTGATGGGCGTCTTTGGAATTGATTTTGTTTGTGCGGCAGTCGCTTTTTTCACCTGGACAGTAGATGTCAGGAGGCCTGCTGCGCCCAGCCCGACCCCTGCTGCACCTGCAGACTTAATAAATTCCCTTCTTCCGATCTTTTTTGTCGTCATAACAAATCCTCCTTATTCTTTAGCCAACTTGTTATCGCCAACTGGGACACGTCCAACATTGTCCGATAAATCATACATAGCGCTTTCTCCGGCACCACCCCCTTTTCTAAATTATCTTGGTTGCATATTTTTGTCAATCAATGCACAGCGTTTGTTCCAAAGAGCCATTTATTGAAGTCACTAAAAAGTCAGTCGGAGTTCAACGCAACAGGTGAAATATCTTAATTGTATTTTAGTCAGAAATCAACAGCGCTTTTTTACTTCAATGTATAAGCACGCATTGGATGAAGTCTCCACCATTGGATCTAAGCTGTGGCGTTTGATCCCCGGTATATTTCATGCCGTGAGTTCAAAAAATTTACAGGAATCGAAAACGTAAGAGCCATTAGGACAGTAAACCGTCTGCCGGGGCAATTTCAAGAGATCTTTGATGCAAGCGGGGTGATTGTGTGGTCCCAACAGGCGAATCTTAAGCGAAAATGCTTTCTAAGAGCCACTTCTTAGACTTTGACGCTGTAACACAGCCGAGCGGCTGAGCTTCTCATCCGCCCGGCTGTCAAAAGATTTGGGTTAAAATAGCATAAAAGACGCAAACATAATGAACGTATTTCTCAGAGTTCTTTCGGCCCTAACTATTGGAAATTTCATAAAAAAATAGCCAAAGGAAGTTGTAAGCATGTATGTTGAGAAGGCACTATGATGATATTCTAAATTACTTCAAGGTTCTTATTGATCATGGGGCAGTAAAAGGACTCAACAATAAAGCAAAGACCATCGGTCACCAAGTGTAAGGTTATCGAATCGCCGAAACGTTCAAACTCGCATTGTGCATCATGGCATGGGTAAACTTTCTGGACCTCAATTAGCCTATGAATTCGTATGAGCAGCCATAAATTATCTAGCCAAGATAGTTTCGCCACTACCAAGTGCTACATCATAAAGATCAATTCTCCGGTCTCTTAAAACAACGTTCATGGCGTTCCAGTTAAGACGGCGGGCTTCCATAAGGTTAACTTCCGCATACAATATTTCCTCTTCTTTATCGCTTGCAAGGCCTGCTTTGGGCCACCCGTCCGGACCAACAATTAGGCTACGTCCTGGAAATTTGCAACTGCGTTCAGTTCCAATGCGATCTGCTGCAACAACGTAAATGTTGTTGCAATTAGCGTTGACCATGGCAAGGTGTGTCCCCATAGTACTCAACTCTGCAGGGGGAATATCCACCCAATTTGAGGGACAGCATACAACATCAGCACCTTTTAGCGCTAAAATACGGAAATTTTCAAAGTACCACATATCAAAACAAATTAATATGCCAATTCTGCCAATTTTGGTTTCAAACACTTGGTATCCTAAATCTCCTGGCTCAAAGAAAACTTTATCGTCACACCATAGATGTAACTTACGATGTGTACCAATATAGCCCGCAGGCCCTAACAATAAGGCGGAGTTATAACAACGGATGCCATCCTTGGCTACTTCCGCAATACCTGCGCATATATATATATTCCGGTCCTTGGCTACTTGAATCCATTTTTGTATCGTGTCCCCCTCGGGAATTACTTCTGCAACTTCATATACCTCTTCTCTGTTATTAAACATATAACCAGTATTGCATAACTCCGGGAGTACTATGAGATTTGCATCATTGTCAGCTGCCTCATGAATCATCTCTATGGAACGCTTAACATTTTGCTCTTTATAACCGATTTTAGGTTCCATTTGAATTGCACAAAGTTTAACCATACTCTCTTGGTTTTCAATCTTGTTGAATTCTACCATTACAAAATCCTTTCTTAATAAACTAATCATTGCTTTCAAAATCTATTGTTTTCACAGTATTTCATTTTGTTTATGAACAACATATCTCTTGATTATTACATATGTGTAATTATGGATGACGGTGGTTAGCGTCCCCTAAGCCGCATATGTTTTGTGTTTTGGCCAGAGGGATTTTACATCGTCCCGGCAGCAAACCTCCGATGTCTTCCTGGGTCTTCGCCCTAAATTCCTTCGTCCTGTCTATCCAAGAAGGTGAAACGGCAGACATGTTCCTTAGCGGGGTCATTGCCTTTATGGGAAAATTCAACCTGACTGTCTAGAAGTTTCGTTTTTTAAATGGTTTCTATTATTCTGTAATTAGCTCCATTGTTGTGTTACTCCATGGTTCTTTTAGCGCAGTTGCGGTATTCGCTATCGTACCTTGGATGTCTGTTTGAGATATTATTTTATTCGTGCCACTGCTATTTTCCGTGTTATTTGTGCAGCCTGCTTCATAGGTTGTTGTATGTCTCCCAACACCTTTTCCGGGCCGTTCCTGAAACAATGACTCAACTCAATGATTCATTATACTACAGGGGATGGTCTGATTATAGATCTCGTTATTTCAGCCCATTTTAGGGCCTAAAAAATGGACACTGCACCGTCGAATACAATGGTTTTATTCAGCACGTGAAGACATAACTACTTGATTTTATTCTATGCGCAAAAAATAAGACCGTCCAATTCTGTTTTAAATCATGGTTTTCTTGTCTGAAGTGATTGTATTCCCATACAATTTTGGAACTGAAATGTTTTTAGCGTAACGAGGTCTAGATTAGGGTTAACAATGTGATTCAAGGTGCTATCTGTCAAGGGTTTTCGGTTTAAACGGTTCACATTTTTTCTGAGTTGACGTTGTTTTTTAAAGTTTTGGTTCCTGCCGTGGACAATGCTCTCTTGGAGTCCCTAGTGACACTGTAACGGTGCGACATAATCGATACCGGAATGATAGTGCTCTGTATTGTAGCAGGGAAAGTTGCGGTCAAGATAGTGGATTCCATTATCGAGGTCTAAAAAGCGCCCTGGGTATTGTGGAGCTTCTTTGATAGTTCCGAATAACGATTCTACAAAAGGATTATCACTGGGGGTCCGTGGTCGGGCGAACAATTGGGGCATGTGGTGATCCTCAAACATCTTTTTGATAGGTTTGGGTTTCATTTGACACCCTCTATCGTTTATCACCACAGGACGCTGATCTTCAGGCAAATCAAGGATGTTCTCATTGATTAGCCCTCTTTCGAGAAGACGTTGGGCTTCTTGAGCCGTTTGATGCCAACTGACCAACCAGGAAAGGGCTTTGCGAGAGTATTCATCCAAGAGCAGATATAGGTTCATAAAGATCCCTTTCTCATAAATAGGCAGGTAACTGATATCCAAACACCGTCGCTGATTTGGCCCGGTGAGTTTTTTGTGAACCGTAAGAATTGGGCGGACATTATGGGGCCGTTGAACGCCCCGTATCGACATAAGATTGGCAGAGCGGTAGTTCTAAATGTTTTCCTAGTCCACGTGTGGCCCTCTCAATATTATTGGGCGCCTAAACCCCAAGAAGTTCGTTTAAGAGTTCTTTGTTGTTCAGCAACTCTTCTTTGCTAGTAGTATGCTTGATAGTTCCCTGATCCATCACATAAGCCCTATCGGCAATTGAAAAACAAAAATCGAGGTTCTGTTCTGCCACGAAGATCGCTAATCCTTGTTGGTTGTTGAGGCGAATCAAAATGTCAGAGATTTCATCGACAATTGAGGGTTGCACTCCCTCGGTTGGCTCATCTAGAAGTAGAACACGGGGTTTTGTAGCCAACGCACGTCCAATAGCCAGAATTTGTTGTTGCCCACCACTGAGGCTCTCCGCTAACTGATTAGGCCGCTCAGCCAGGATCGGGAAATCCGAGAAAATACGATCTATGGTCTTAGATTTGTTGTGGCCACATGCAACGGCGGCGGCGACAATGTTCTCAGTCACAGTCAATCTGGGAAATAGAAACTTGCCTTGGGGCACATATCCCATACCAGCCTTTGCCCGGCGAGCAGGGGAGGCAGGGAGTTCGGAGCCATCCATATAGACCTCTCCCCCGAAGGATCGTATCATTCCCATGGCATATTTCATCAAGGTTGTTTTGCCAGCCCCGTTTCGACCCAAAAGGGCTACGATTTCCTTATCACCAACAAACAAACTGGCACCACGGATGATGACGGTTTTTTTATATCCGCCCATGGCATCAGATATCTCGAACATTTTTCCTCCTTCCGAGATAAATATCAAGAATGCGTTCGTCTTTCCTGAGATCTTCTATGTTTCCCTGTGCAAAGACAGCACCCTGGTGCAAGACTGTAACCTCAGCATTTAGAGTGCGAACGAATTCCATGTCATGTTCAACCACAACCACTGATGCTGTGGCAGCCAAGGTGCGTACTAATTGAGACAATTGGCGTTTTTCTTCAACCGACATACCGGCCGCAGGCTCGTCCAAAAGGATGAGTGTAGGCGAAAGGCAAAGAACCATGCCTATATCCAACCATTGTTGCTGACCGTGTGACAATTCGCTGGCAGGGTTGTGTTGTTGTCTTATCATGCCCAGCATGGCCAGCATCTTATCCGCAGCTTGGTCAGCTGATTGGCGATTTTTCGTGCGGCTGTAAGCAGCCACCCAAAGGTTTTGCCTGACATCAAATTCATCAAAGACTTGGGCCAACTGCATCTTGATGCCGATTCCAGCTTTCACCCGGGCAAAGGGCTCCCAAGTGGTGATGTCCTGACCACCGAAAATGATTACTCCGCCGTCAAGCTTGTAAGTTCCTGTGCAACAGCGTAAAAACGTACTTTTGCCCGCCCCATTGGGACCGATCAAACAGCGCAATTGTCCAGGGCGGAACAACTGAGAAACCCGATCCACAGCCACCACGCCACCGAATTTTTTGCTTGCTTGCTTGGTTTCCAGAACGCCCTGTTGTTTTTTACCGTTTCGCAGTAGGAACTGATCTAGTAGATCAGAGTCAATCTGTACAGCATCCTTCGAGCCGCTTGTTTGTTCTTCTCCAGACGTGCGACTGTGACGCAACCACCACCAGACGTCAATAGCAGCTCCCAGTAGGCCTTTTTTAAGAAAAAGCACTAAGAGGATAAGGCATATTCCCATAATGATCGTCGTTTGACTGCCAATTACCCCACCACCAAGCCAAAATGATAGTCCACCTACGGCCACCGCTCCCAAAAAGGCACCAGCCAGAGTGCCACGCCCTCCCACCAAAACATAGATAGGAACCAGCAGCGCCTCTTGCACACTGAAAATGGACGGATTTAGATAATTTGCCCATCCACCATACAATGCCCCTGCTATTCCGGCAATGCTTCCACCGATAATGAAAACTGCCGTCTGGTAGCGCCGAATATCATAGCCCAGCAGTTCGGTTTTGACAGGCTCTAGACGTATGCAGTCGCAAATTAGGCCGAAGGGAGAACCCATCAGCGCTCTCAGGGAGACATACACCCCCGCCGATATCAAGAGCACAACCAAGAACATGTCATTTGGCTCAAGCGACTGTGCGTTTTCTCCGAAAGCAATGATCAAGGAAGGGATGTTAGACATGCCGTTATCGCCACCAACCACAGCGCTGCCGATTTTGGCTGAGAAAGATACTGAAGTGGTCCACAAAATTAGCGTAAAAGTGTATGTAAGGATTGCAATCTGCAGCGGCCCCATTCGACCAAAAAAGATAAACCACCCCAATCCCGCCGCCACTAGGGCACCAACAAAAGCGCCCACCGGAACTGACCAAATTAATGTATTGCCAGTCAAGTGGGCGAAATTGATTGCCACAATACTGCCTGCATAACCTCCCAATCCGAATAGCGCCGTTTGGCCCAAACTAAGTGTACCGCTCCTCCCCCACACTAAGTCAAGGCTTAAGCCCAAGAGCCCATATATAATCCAGCAGGTAGCGATATGGGCCATGTAGGGTTCAAGGAAAAAGGAGGTAGCCGCTAGGCATATAGTGAGAGCAGTTGGCATGAACCACCAAGCATTGGCTCCAGCCCTACCGTATGCATGTGTTTGGAATTTATTTGCCAAAATTTGTTGCTTCATTTTCCATCTCTCCAGTGGCCCCTAGAGCTTCAACCGCCAACGCAGGGAAATCCCTTGAGGGAATAGTCGCAGGATCACGATAGTAGCTACGAAGAAGAAAATGTCCCCGGCAACTGTCGTCCAAAAGCTGGATGTAGCACTAGCGATCGCGCCCAAAGCGCCTCCAGCCACCACGGTGCCGGTCAAGGCGACGGGCCCAGCGACGACCACCGCCAGAAACGCTTTTATGACAAAGGCAAAACCCATATTCGGGGTAGCGGGAACAGCCGGCAACAGAATCCCTCCCGCGAAACCAGCCAATGCAGCTCCATAGGCAAAGGTTATGGTGTTGATGCGCCCTGCTTCTATGCCCAAGGAGGCGGCAATTTCGCGGTTTTGGATGGCCGCGCGGGCCATTATCCCATAGTTGGTGTGGGTCAATAGCACGTAGGTGACCACGCTGAGGGCAAAAGCCACAAAAATGAGGAACAGCAAATAGGCTGATATGGTGTAATTACCGATTTGTACATTGGCAAGCGGCATACCTATGCCCGGAGTCACCGAGCCGAAAAGTAAGACAGCTGATTGGTATAGGACAAGGCTCAGTCCCCAAGTCACCAGCAAAGTATCTAAAATCCGGCCGTAAAGACGCCGTATGATGAGTCGTTCGATTACAGCCCCAAAAAGAGCTGTGATCAAGGTTGCAAAACAGACAGCCACAGGGAAAGGTATGCCTACCTTTGAAGCAAATAAAGCTGTGTAAGCACCGATCATGATGAATTCGCCATGGGCTAGGTTGATGACACCCATTAATCCAAAAATGATCGCCAAACCTAAACTAGCGATGATCAGAATGGAGGCGCTAGTCATCGATGAAACTGCGACTGCAATTAAATAGTCAATTCCAAATTCCATACAGTGGTCTCCCTTGGAACCACCCTGGCTCACATGCCATCCTGCACCCCGCGGTGGCGTGGTTATAAATTAATTAATGTTTGCGCGTGTTTAATAAATCAATTAATGTTTGATTAGAGCGGTGCGAACACGGGCAAAGTGGCGTGTTCGCACCGCATCCTGCCTTCGGCGAGCACTATTTATAATCTTCTGGGGTGAAGTGCTTGGCCGTCTTGGGGTTCTTGCACAGATCGCAGACCTTATCTTCAAAGAATGGGTCCACGTCCTTAAGAATTTCGAGTATATCGAAACCACGCTGGCGATTACCACGAGCAATATATATGTTTTGACTGAGGTGGTGAGAACATGGCCTTAAAGTTACTTTGCCGTTGGGAGCATCAAACGAGAGCCCGCTTTCCAGGGCATCTATAACCTTGTCTGTTTTGGTTGTGCCTGCTTTTTGCACAGCCTTGGCCCATAGATTAACGGCATTCCACACATCAATTGCCGGGGCAATGATAGGCTCGTCGAGACCATAACGTGCCTTCCAAAGTTCCTTGAGCCTTTCGTTAGCAGGTTCTTTGATCCACATAAAATATTCCAGAGAGGAGACAATTCCTTCGCCAGCGTCTGGAGATACTACGACCTGCTGATTGCCTGAACCATAGTTGGTAGAAACCATACCGATTTTCTCTTTGAGGCCTGCTGCCGCAAATTGCTCAAGAAAGCCATTCTGGCTTGCTCCCACGGGAAGTGCGAATACGAAATCTGGTTTAGTGGCCTGTATTTTTTGGACGGTTGAAGAATAATCCGTCAATGTTAGAGGCAGGAAATCTTCTCCCACCACCTTGCCGCCGTATTTTTTGGCATAGTATTTAACCCAGACAGCGGAGATGGTTCCGAAATTGTAGTTCGGAGCCATAATGTAAATTTTGGGGCCATATTTTTTTATAGCCCATTTAATGAGAACGCTCATCTGCTGGGAAGCGCTGACACCTGTCACGAACGTATATTTATCACATGCGCCGCCCTCATAGTGGCAGCTATAGAAGTAGAGCACTTTATGCTTTCGTATGATTGGCCTGATTGCCTCACGGGAGGAACTGGTCAGCCCTGCGAATAAGACCGTGATTCGGTCCCGTAAGATAAGAGTGTTAGCATATTGAGCGTACTTGCTGAGTTCCGATTGTGAATCGTACTCGGTGAGCTTCAACTTCCGGCCTAGCAATCCTCCCTTCTGGTTGATAGAGTCCACCGCCAGATGAAGAGCTCGGCTTTGCTGGATGCCATAGATGTTTATCCCGCCGGTAAGGTCGAAAATCGCTCCAACGTTGATATCAGATTTAGCTTGAGCTGCCGGACCGGCCAGCAACAATATTGTTACGCAACAGCACATAGCAAAAGATAAGACCTTGAACCGCCATTTCGTTTGTAGAGTGGATCGCCTGCGAAATATTTTTTTCATCTTGTTGTCCCTCCTTTTCAGTTAATGGGTTTGGGTTGCGTGGCATTTTAAACGTTCAGTTAATGGGTTTGGGTTGAGTGGCATTTTAAACGAGCATCACCTTGCCATGTTTTAGATGATCTATGACCTTTCGGCGTTGCCCCGCTGTCAGGTCACTCCAGTCAAGCGGGTACTTTCTGCCCAGAACGGCCGTTTTGGCGATAGATGGCTGATTTGCCATTTGAACGACTCGGCGTTACTCCATAATTGAGTTGTCTCACAACATCAAGAAAGAAGTAACAACATGAGCCGATTTAGAAGATTATCACATACAGTCTGGCATTGCAAATATCATATCGCTTGGGTGCCCAAATATCGTCTTCGGATACTTGAAGGTGAAATTGCCATTGAAATATCCAACTGCATCCGTGCATTTAGCGAACAGAAAGGGTGTGAGGCAGTGGAACTCAATATTCAAATAGATCATGTACATTTAATAGTGATGGTTCCACCCAAAATATCGATATCAGATTATTTGGGCATTCGGATTGATAGATCCTCAACAGACCGGTACAGAACATAATGGAAAATGGTTAACCTGTCTTCACGTGTATAGGTGGGGTTCAAAAGGCCCTCTCAATCTAAACTTTGGTGAATTCGTAAAAAGACCGAATTCACCAAGTGTTTTGTATTTTATGTTTGGTAAAAAAAATTATCAATAACAACCGCTTAGGCCACTAAATACTAAACACCCGAGTGAAAAGACTCTTTTTGGTTTTTTACGAGGCCACCAAAACTTAAAAGGCAAAATAGTCCTCAAGCATTATACCCTCATAACCACTGCAAGCATTATGCCATCATACCCAAAAATAAAGCCATGTCTAACTTGGAGAAATATAAGGGAAAATTTCCAATTTAGCTGGAAGCTATTTCGGGTTTTCATGCAAGTTTGCATAACTATTTAGATAAAACTTATAAAAGTTTTAATAATCAACTGGATATGGCGTATGCAATATGGAAAGAATTTATGCGAAGTTGCATTAGCTCAGGTAATTTTGTACTTCTTGGCTTTTCTTGATACGGTGGATTGATTGACTCGTAAAATTTGAGCTGCCTTTGAAATGGTACCGTGTGTGGATATGGCTTTACGGATGATTTCCTCTTCAAATTTGGCCACAGCCTCTTGCAGTGGAAGGGATTCCCCTAATTCTCCATACAGTGAGCTGCGACTTTCTTCTTTAACGCCTGGCGGGAGGTCCTTCAGGCCAATTACGTCTTCGTCGCTCAGGACGGCCATGCGCTCAACCATGTTCATGAGTTCCCTCACATTACCGTAAAAAGGGTATTTCACTAAGGTTTCGTAAACCTCCGACGAGATCGATTTTCGATTTCCCGTGGCCTCAATGCTCTCGTGCAGGAAATGGTCAATCAGGGGAATGATGGCCTCTTTCCTTTCACGCAATGGCGGAATGTGTAAAGGGATTACATTTAATCTAAAAAAGAGATCTTCCCTGAAGTTTTTCTCCCTGACCATCTGCTTAAGATCTCGGTTTGTAGCAGTAATAAGACGAAGATCCATTGAACGGGGAGTGGTCCCACCTAACCGGGTGATCTCTTTATCCTCCAGGACATCTAAGAGTTTAACCTGCAGATTCAACGGAAGTTCCCCGATCTCATCTAAGAATATTGTTCCGCCATTTCCTACTTCCAAAAGCCCTGCTTTTCCTCCGGTTCGAGCTCCGGTAAAGGCCCCCTTTTCGTACCCGAAAAGTTCGCTCTCCATGAGATTTTCCGGAATGGCGCCGCAGGATATCTTTATAAATGGCCCATCTTTTCTTTGGCTCATTTTGTGGATGAGTCTGGCCAAGAGGCTTTTTCCCACGCCTGATTCCCCTGTTATCAATACCGTTGCATCCACTTGGGAGACCTTGACAGCCTGTTTCAGTGTTGCACGAAAGGCCTCACTCCTTACTATAAGTTCATGCGAGGCAGCTTTTAATTTTTGGAGCTCCTCTAATTCCTCTTGATACCGGGAAGAGATCTTACGGGTCTCCTCCAGCTCCAAATGAAGCTGATTCAGCTCGGTAATATCCCTTACATTGGTTACTACTAATGAAATATCTCCATTTTTGTCAAAGAAAGGATTTCCGGTCACAATAACATGTTTGTCTCCGGCAATATCCTGCATGATTGTGACGGGTTCGCGCAGACGAAGAACTTCCAGTGTGACGGATCTGTCCAGAACTCCTTCTTGAACAAGGTCTCTCATGTTACGACCGATCAGGTTTTCTCGTTTTAATCCGGAGATTCTTTCATAGGCCTGATTTACACGTAGAGTATTTGCCTCGCCATCCGTAATATACAGTCCGTCGTAGGAGGACTCTATGATTGCGTCTAACTGCATGGTCAATTGTTTGAACGATACTAACTCAGAGGAGATTTTGTCGTATTCGGAGATATCCTGAAAGATGCTTAAGACGCCTATAATGTGTCCTTTGAAAGCAATTGGAGTTCTATTGGTGATGATTATAGATTTGCCAATCGTAATCTTCTTGTTAAGCTGAGGTAGGCCTGTTTTGAGAATCGTACGCATATCGTGCCAGGCTTCCTCAGAGATGGAGCTGATATGCTGTCCGACTAAGTCCGATTCCGGGATTGCCAGCACGTCACGGGCGACTTGATTAAAAAGATGTATGGCGCCGGTTATGTCGACGATGACTATTCCGTTTTGCGCTGAATCCAGGATTTCCCGGAATGGATCGAGCTGTCCCCAAGAAAATACTTCCGGTTCCATTGGGTCTCCCTCGGCGGCATTAGGATATGCGCAAGTAAGATGTTTTTAAAATGGGCAAGAGGAAATGGGTTCCTTTTCTCCGAGAAGGAGTATAGGGGGAATCAGAACTATAGGGCAAGGATAAAAGAAGAAAACCTATGCGAGTCCGCGCCTTTGTGTAAGGCGACAGCTTAATGAAAATATAATATTTTAGAGCAGTTATCCTATTTTTTGGCGTTGTTGTGAACGTTAGAATAATCTGGTTGACACCCAAAGACAGGTGTGTTAACAATTCCCACGATATTTAATCGACAGCTATTTTTCATCTTTTGTATCGAGGGCTACTTGGCTTCAAAGAAAATTAATATATTTTTAGTGCCTGATGGTAAAGGCTGTGTGAAGCAGATCAGCCTTTCCAAGTCTCTCCTTTTTTGCATAATACCCCTCCTTATAATTTGCGCGGCCTTCCTTTTCTGGATCATTCATGATTATAGCGGGATTAAGGCGAAGGTTCCCCAATTGGCAGAATTGCAAAAAGAAAACGCTCTCCAGAAGGAACAAATTCTTTATATGGTCCGGCGAATTGACCAGGTTACCGAGGAGATGAATGAGCTGAGGAAACTGGATCATAAGTTAAAAGTCATGGTAAACTTAGAAACAGGGGAGGGTGATGAGCGATTTACGGGAGTGGGGGGATCGGACCCGGCCCTGATCGATCCTAAGAAGGCCCTAACAAAGGTTGACCGCGAATTGGTGCGTGCCATGCACAAATCATTGGATAATCTAAACAGCGATATCAATTCGAGCAAAGAGGATAAGGCCGGGCTTCAGGAATTCCTCGAAAACCAGAAGATGCTACTTGCTTCTACGCCGTCTATATGGCCGGCAAAGGGGTGGCTCAGTTCGCGTTTCGGATACCGGAAATCTCCTTTTACGGGCAAGAAGGAGTTTCACAAAGGGCTTGACATATCGACGAGGATGGGCTCCCCGATAGTTGCAAGCGCAGATGGAACCGTGTCATTTTCCGGCAGGGACCGCGGGTACGGCAGGGTTGTTGTTATCAAACACGGTTATGGTTTGGAGACTAAATACGCCCACCTGAAAAAGTCCCTCGTAAAAAAAAG
>Ga0307929_1001680_pt1 | contig 15951 bp, 12 predicted proteins | sample AceLakmetage1330_FD_203160 | JGI IMG/M metagenome (GOLD analysis project Ga0307929, IMG submission 203160) | Saline water microbial communities from Ace Lake, Antarctica - #1330 | ecosystem: Environmental > Aquatic > Non-marine Saline and Alkaline > Saline | place: Antarctica: Ace Lake...
CAATTTCCCAATATTTCCGTGCTGGATGTCAACCAGAGCGTGGCCCAGCTACTGGACATCACCCAACGCTTAACCCTTTCCATCAATTTCATGGCCTGGCTTGCCATACTGGCGGGCCTGGTAGTGCTTTTCTCCATTGTACGCCACGAAACCCAGACCCGGGCCTGGGAAATAAATCTTTTAAAGGTTCTGGGGGCGGGGTTTTCCGACATCCGGCGGATCATTTTGTTTGAATTTGGGCTTCTGGGGACCACGGCAGCCCTGTTTGGCATTGTCCTAAGCCTTGGGGTCTCCTATGGGATATCCTGGTTCTTTTTTGGAAGGCTCTGGGTCTTTCACTTTGGGTACAGCCTCTTTTCCCTGGGTGCCATCTCTTTAATTTCCATGGCAACGGCCCTTATGGCCACCGGCCGGGTGATTCGTCAGAAACCAGTGGCATTATTGAAATCATTATAACGGGCATGTCCTGTCGGACACAACGAATATTGAAAATGATATCATGCCGCCCCCCCAACGGGTAATGGTCCCGGCCCGGAACCGTAGACGGCTCAATTGGCCGGTTCCTATTACCCATCGGGGGGGCTCTGCTGAGGGTGCTTGGAAATTTTATTTTCTAATAAAACATACATGGCTGTAATCACCAGCCACAACGAAAAATGAAAGCCCTTTAATTTTAGCATGTTGCTGAAACTTTTATATAAAACTGCCATAGACGGATAGATCATGTTTATCAAAAAATTCAAAATTAGAAATCAACTGCTGATCTCCTTTATTCTGCTGTTTGTTCCCCTTACATTGGTGGGAACCACCCTGTCCTATCATCAGGTTCAAAACCTGTTGAGAAAAAGTTATGAAAGAGAACTTAAAAACACAACAGCATCCCTGACCCAACTGATCAAAACGGCGGCTTCGGTGTCCGTCAGAAACCGGCTGCGGGCCATTGCGGAAAAAAATCTGGACATTGCAGAACACTACTATAACAAATACCGCTCCGGCTTGCTCACTCGGCAACAGGCCATTGCCATCATTGAAGAGACGTTCATGAGCCAGCGCATTGGCCTCAGCGGTTACATCTATTGTTTGAACAGCAATGCTGATTTGCTGATGCACCCCATTGATGAACTTATAGGAACCAATGTAGGTAATTTTGACTTTGTACAAAAACAGATTGAACTCAAGGATGGCTACCTCGAATACGAATGGAAAAATCCCGGGGAGATGGAGAAACGGCCCAAGGCATTGTATATGTCCTATTTCAAGCCCCTGGACTGGATCATCTCTGTATCCTCTTACAGGGAAGAGTTCGACCATCTGGTGGAAGTAAATGATTTTAAGGAAAGTGTGCTTTCCTACAAATTCGGCAAAACCGGATATGTTTGTGTGTTTAATTTAAAAGGGGATTTCCTTGTTCATCCCTGGCTCCAGGGAAAAAACATGCTGGATTACAATGAATATTCCAGCAAAATTGTATCCCAGATCATGGAGAATAAAAAAGGAAGCCTTAGATATTTCTGGCAAAATCCCAATGACAGTGAGCCTCGGGAAAAAATTATTTTTTTTGATTATCTTCCGGAGTATGAATGGTTTGTGGCATCTTCCAACTATGTAAAAGAGGTGGAAGCCCCCCTCACAGAAATGTTTCATCTGCTATTTATCATCCTGACACTTATTTTTGCATTGGCCATTTTGTTTACCTTTCTCATCAGTACCTCCATCACCCGCCCCCTGAAAACCCTAATGGCGAAACTGGAGTTGGGGGCCAAGGGCAATTATTCCATTCGCATGGATTACCATCAGCCCAATGAACTGGGAAAGCTATCCCAATATTTCAATGATTTCATGGATCGACTGGAAAAAAACCATATACAAATCGAAAAAGAAATTCAAAAACAACTGACAACCCAGGCTGCCCTGAAAAAAAGTGAGTTAAAACTCATGGCACTTTTCAACCAATCCTTTCAGTTGACAGGCATTTTAACCCCGGAGGGAAAGATAGAGTCCATCAATGATACCGCCACAACCTTTGTGGGATGCCGTGCTGAAGAGGTGATAGACCGCTATTTCTGGGAAACGCCTTGGTGGTCCCATGATCCCAAAATTCAAAAAAAAGTAAAAGAAAGTGTTGAACGAGCAGCAATGGGTAAATTGACCCGATTTGAAACAACCCACCCCTTCCACACAGGAGATATCCGAGTCATTGATTTTTCCATCAAACCGGTGCTGGATCAAGAAGGAAACATCGCGTTTCTCATTCCCGAAGGCCGGGATATAACCGATCTGAAAGCCTTTGAGGCAGATAAAATCAAGCTGGAAACAAAACTTCACCAGGCCCAGAAGATGGAATCCATCGGCACCCTTGCCGGGGGAATTGCCCATAATTTTAATAACATTCTCATGAACATTCAGGGCCGGGTCTCCTTGATAAAAATGGATAAAGCCCCCACCCATGGAGACCTCAAGCACCTGACAAGCATTGAAAGTGCCGTCCAACGGGCGGTAACACTGACCCGTCAACTCCTGGCCTTTGCCCGGGGGGGGGAATATAAAGCCACGCCAACAAAGCTCAATACACTCATTGCCCAGGAAAACCGCATGTTCGGCGAAACACGAAAAGAAATTCGTATCCATGAATCCTTTGATAAAAATCTGTGGACGGTGACAGTGGATCCGGGACAGATCCAGCAGGTTTTACTCAATCTGTATATCAATGCCTGGCAGGCCATGGACCGGGGGGGGGATATCCATGTTCAAACCAGCAATAAAACCATAACAAAAGAGACCCCTTCCTCCATGGAAAGCTGTGGCGGTGTAGAGATACCCTGCGGTTCCTATGCCATCATTTCAGTGACCGATACGGGAACCGGCATGGACAAAGAGACCGCCGATAAAATTTTTGATCCTTTTTTCACCACCAAGCCCCCTGGCCAGGGAACCGGCCTGGGGCTGGCTTCAGTTTACGGCATCATCAAAAAACATGGGGGATTTATTTGCCTGTCCAGTGAAAAGGGCAATGGGAGTACGTTTGACATTTATTTGCCAGCCACTCCAAAAGAAAACACCGTTTCTCCGGCATCTTCCCAGGGGACCGTCAGCGTTGTCTCTGGTGAGGGCTCCATCCTTCTGGTGGATGATGAAAAAAATATTTTGGATGTGGGACGACTAATGCTGGAACGATTGGGATATCAATTATTTACCGCTGAAAATGGTAAAGATGCCCTTGAAATTTATCGCACCCACCCAAACGACATTGATCTGGTAATCATAGACATGATCATGCCGGGAATGGATGGTGAAGAAACCTTCAATCACTTAAAAAGACTCAATCCCAAGATCAGGGTATTGCTGGCAAGCGGATACAGTCTGAATCTTCAGGTGGCTGAAATTCTGAAGCAGGGCGGCCGGGGCTTTATCCAAAAACCGTTTACACTGGGGGAATTGTCAGAAAAAATTAAAATCGCATTGAGTTGACCCCACACCAAGTTGGCTGAAATTCTTTGATTACCAACCCGAATATTTACTTCTTTCCAGTGAACCCGCCATCACAGATATGGAGAAACCGCCGCCTATTACAGCCAGTATGCCCGTCTGGAAAATTGACAGAAAAACGCGCTTGGGGGACAAATTTTTAAATCTCTCCCCGTCTCCGCAGACTCATTCCCTAAGAGAGCAAGTTACCTTCCAAATAGCGTACCGTCTCCGCAAATCCCCGTTTAAATTGTTCACTCTGGGCATTGGTAAAATCACTGAAACTGACAAGATCCAAAGATTTCAGAAGATTCAACTGTCCAAGCATCCCATCTTCAATGATTTGACCCAGCAAAGGAGGTTCCGGTTTCTCCCCCCCTGCCCTACCCATGGATGAAAGGATTTGACCAAAGGGGTCATCCTTATCTTTTCCTCTTTTGAGAAGATCTTCCGTCATCAAGGTAAACATGGCATCCATTTTAGTGCTCTTTATCAGGGTGGGCGTGTGGAAAAAAGAAAAATCATTTTCCACTACCACGGTGGCACTGTTGAACGCTCTCACCTTTTCAAACCAGTTCAAGGTATAGACCATGTGCTCTTCCCGGGTCCATTTCCCTGTTTTCCACATATGTGACCGGATGATTTTTCTAAGGCTGTCCAGGCAATCGGACTGATTGTCAAAATCATAGTTCCCCAGCAATGCACCAGACTGAAAAAGATCTACACCGGGACGGGTGGCGTGTTCGGAAATCTCGGCAGCTAAAATTCTCAGCTCTTCTCCTGGCCTGGAAATAAGAATCTGATATGAGGGTGCCCCTTTGGATATGCGATGGAGTTCCTCCACCGTGTCGGGGGGAGTCAGTTTGCCAGCAAGAAGCGGTGGAATAAATGCAGCAGAAACATTGGGGCTTAAATCCACAGCAGCCAGGGCTTTTTCAAAAACAAGTATATCCTCGTCTTCCAGGGGGCCCATGGGAATGAGTCTCCCCGGTTCCAGATCTGGAGCAAACAGTTTTAGTGTAGCCTCAAGGGCTGCCTGCCAATGGGCACTCCTGGGATCTTTTCCTTTTTTAATCCATTTGGTTACTTTTTTTTTCATCGGATTTTTACCCATGTGCCTCACTCTCCCTGGTTGCGTCATTAAATAATGAAAACTTGATCATCAAATTAAAAAAGATATCAAAACAGATTTTCATTGAATTTGTCAAATGGTTTAATGCTCCCTCAGTAATAACGCATGAAGAATGCCACTTTTCCTTTGATAATTGGTTCCCAATGTACTATTATAAAATTTGCCCATGGAAAAGATTTGCCTTGGGAGAAAAAACGACTCGCCCTTGGTGCTTATCAAGAGGTTCTGACTTTTCAACACGACGCTTACCAGCGACCCAAAAATAATTTCCAGCAAAAGGGATGCCTGCCCATGCGAATTGCTGTTTTTTCAGATGTTCATTCCAACCAGGAAGCCCTTCGGGCATTCATGATTCATGCGGCCCGTCGAAAAATTGACCAATACTTCTGCCTGGGCGATATTGTGGGATATGGGGCCAATCCCAACCAGTGCATTGCCTTGGTACAAAGCCTTCCTGGAATCTTTTTCATCCAGGGGAACCACGACAATGCCGCCGGGGGAAATGCAAGTAACATGAACACCCGGGCAGATCAAGCCATGATATGGACCCGGCAACGGCTCTCCGGCAGCAATCTCTCTTTCTTAAAAGGTATGGTCACGGTGATCAATCAGGGTAACTTGTCCTTTTGCCATGGCACCCCCTACAATCCCCTTACCTGGTCCTACATCACCAAAAGGAAGGTAATTTCAAAAACCTTTGCCAGGAGCAAATCTAAAATAATCTTTGCCGGTCATACCCATGCCCCGTCAGCCATCACACGGAAAAATTTTTTCTGTGTCTATGTTAAAAGCCCCCTGAACAACTGTGTGCTTCCCGCAGCCACAAACAAAAGACAAATTTTTAACTGCGGCAGCATTGGCCAACCCAGAGATGGGGATCCCCGGGCATCCTATCTGGTTTATGACACAGGTGCACAACTCATTGAGTTCCACCGGGTACCCTATGATCACGGCAAAGCAGCCCAGAAAATAATGGATGCGGGTCTTCCGCATTACCTGGCAACCCGACTTTCAACGGGAGAGTAATAACTCCGGAGTCATGAATTCCCAAATCGCTTGAACTCATTACCATCGGTTCGACCATTTTTTTATAAAAGCTTGAATTTATTGATATAAAAAAAATAATAAATAAAAAGTCTAAATAAAATTTTATTTAGATTACAGCATGTTATGATGGCTATCGAACCGAGGGTCATTATATCCGGCCCAATAAATTCTTGAAATTCAGCACAAAGGATTTCAATGAGCTACCCAAAATCAACGCAACGCATGGTGCAAACTTATGACTGACGAGTAATCAGCGTATCTGGTTTATGGGGAAACGGGGGCTTTAACAGTAATGGGAGCATCTTTCACACCGGCATAAAAGACAATGATTTCAGCCGGCCCATCCCCGTCATTTCTGCCGTAATGCCAGGTATCAACCACCTCAACAATGGGGTCTCCGGCCTTCAGGTGCAATGTCTTTTTATCCTGGGTAACCACGGTCAGTTCTCCCTTGAGCAGGACACCGGCATTGATCACCGGATGTTGATGCAGGGGCAGTTCTGTTTTTGCTGGAATAACAATCCTCAAAATTGTCACCTCGGGGATCCCTTGATTGTACGCAGGCAGGGCTGCACCGTTCCAGCTGGTTGTTGTTTTTGCCAGCACATCAACCGTTACCCCCCCACCGCCATCATGGGCCCATGAAGAGGTCGTAAACAAAAAAATCAGCAGCAGTGTTGGAAGAAATATTTTTTTCATCATTACAACACCCTCCTAACAACCATCATGCGCTCCTCTTTTTCCTGGTCGGACAGTCCATGCCACGGGGTATCAAAAAAGGGGTCAAAAGAGTCGGGATTATCCTCCAGTTCAAGATCCAGCCATGCCATGGGGTTGAACATTCCTCCGCTATCTTCCTCGTCTGCCAGTGCTGCCGATGCCCTGACATATTCCATTAAGCTGGGAGTCTCTTCCTGGGGTTTGTCTTCCGCTTTTTGAGCAAAGGGATTGTAGCCCGGTTTTTTAGACAAATTTGCCTGGTTATCAAGGATATCCGGTCTGTAGACTTTTTCCGCCCAGTCCTGGGGTTCAAACTCCTCAATGGCCACGGAAACTGCCGCCTCTTTGCACTCTGTGGCTTCAACAACACTTTTCACAATTTTTTCGGTCAACTCTTTTTTCAGCTGCTCAGATCTTCCGGCATACAGTTTTACGATGATGTGTGGCATGGAATAATTTTATCCTTAATGCGTGTGAAGTGTACCGGCGAAACCCACTGCCCTGGGTCAGCCCTTTTCTTTATCCTGATATATCCCTTAACCTTAATTCAAAGTTAAAATGACGGAATATTTGAAAGACAAGGTATCACAAATGAGGATATTTCCCAAATTAATAGCGCATGGACCAGCCATCACGGCAGCAAATCTGTGTCTCCAGCCCAAAGTGGCCGATGTTGCGATCAAGGGGGGCGTATTCCCATTTTCCCGGTAGGAGGCTTCATTAGCGATGGAGTCTATCGGTGATTTTAGAGTTTACACAGGCTGTGGTCGATAACGCCAATAACACAAGCCTGACCCCATTGCCTGTTGACCCCATTTGCCTGAAAATCAGATCCATAGAGTGGTATGATGATGATGATGATGATGATGATGATGCCGGGAAAATGGGAATGCGCCCGATCAAGCCCAGCTTAAAGAATAAAACTATAGATAAGTGTCAGTATCAACGTATACCCCATGAGGATATAAAACCAAACGCCAGAAAATTTTGGTGTACGCAGGGATGACAGGTTAAAGCCCGCCATGATCATGAACATGGCATAGAGTATGATGGAAAAAATGCCGGGGCTGAAAAGCCCCTCAAACAGAAAAACAAATGCGAATAAAATAACATTGTTGTCCAGTGCAAGCCCCTTGTAAGTTGAGCTGTCCACAAGGCCGAATACATTAAAATAACTCAATCGTATGGCACCGGTGGCAACAATCACAAAGGCACCCGGCAAATACCATGCACTGAACTGCCCATAACTTAAAAGAAAAACAGCCGGACAGATGCCAAAACTCACCATATCGATCAACGAGTCCAGCTGCCCTCCAAATTCTCCTTGTTTTTCCGTTCTGCCGGTCATGTTTCGAGCGATAATACCGTCTCCCCAGTCAAAAAGGACGGCCCAGATCATTGCAATAACGGCAAGGGGAAAATGTTGTAGAATAGCAAAATAAATCCCCAAAAGCGCACACAAAAGCCCTGCAAGGGAACAGATATTTGGAAGATCTTTGGCAAACCAGAGCATGCCGGTGTGATGTGAAGGTTCATAGGGTGTTTTGTTCATCATAAGCTCGCTATTTATACCCAAGGATAGATGCCAGGGCATCCACCAGATGGGTGTTTTCCTGTTCAGTCCGGGAGGCGATACGGACAAATTGATCCCCATGGGGCATGGTTTTACCCTGGCAGTGTTTGATATACATATTGTGGTCAACAAATAATTTTTCTGTCAATTGCGGCGCACTCAGCCCGTCATCGGGCAGACGGCAAAAAATGAAATTTGCGTCTGGCTTATAAACCGTAAGCGGTGAAAAAGCGTTCAAACTTTCATAAAGTTTATCCCGATCTTTTTTAACCTGGTTGCAGCTTTTAATAAATTCCCCATGAAAATCAGGCAAGATTCTTAAGAACTCTTCTGCAAAGCCATTAATATTCCAGATATGAACACCCTTACGAACCGCACTGGCAAATTTAAGATTGGTTGTAACCAGATATCCGATGCGAATACCGCAGATACCATATGCCTTGCTCATACTTTTAAAAATGACGATATTGGGATACTTCTCAATCTCATTTTCCATTGACAATTGATCCGGGTCCTCTGTAAAATCAATAAAGGACTCATCAATAATCAGCAGACAGTCATGATCGGCCAGTTTCTCTGCCAGGCGCATCAGATCCTGTTTAGGGACGGCCATGGAGGTTGGATTGTTCGGTGTGACCACAACCGCAATATCTGCGTTGGTTTTAATGGCATGGGCTGCGAATTTATCGACATCCAGCTGGAAAGAGGGCCATTCCAGGGGAAACTCCATGGCGCGGCCCTGGGGTGCGGCGTTCACATATTCATTAAATGACGGCACCGGCACAATGAGTTTATTTGAAATCTGCCCTGAGACTATTTTGATAAGCTCTGCCGCACCATTACCAACAACAATGCGCTCTGGGGGCTGATCAATAAGGTTACCCACCAGACGGGCCAGGACATCCTGGGCAACCGGGTAGTTCAGAACAAGATCATGAATTTTATTTTTAAAACAGGTAAACACCTCTTCCGGCGGAAAATAAAGGTTATATAAATATGCATGATCAATAAAATCGTGGCGATAATATCCACCATGCTGACCTGAGATATAGTCATATTTTTCCGACGGGTTATTATAATCAGGAGTGGGCATAAAGACCTCCCTGTAACGCTTTCTTCAGTACAGGCCGATCTGTTTTTTTAAAATAATTTTTATTTAGAATATTAAAAGGCAGATGCACCTTTGATGGAAACAGCCGTTCAGCGGATACAAGGTCTTCTGCTGTGTCAATTTCATACCATGGCTTATGGTCAAAAAAAACCGCATCAAGGGATAGTTTTTTTTCAATCACCAATTGCCTGAACACGATTTCATAATACTCATTAACTTTACCAGCCAGAATAAATTGATTGAGTTTTTCAATCACCAGATACCAGGAGGAAACGGAAAGACTGTATATATTTACGGTCTTGTAACGAGTCGAACCAGACCCTTCCACCCCATCACTATGAAAGGCATTAATGGTGTTGGATGGATTGATAGTTACTGTTGAACCGTTGAGCCACGGCTGCATTTTTGCAATGGCGATCCGGTCAGGGTAACGCATCTCCTTTAACAAAGATGGGTCAAAAACAAGGTCACTTTCAATGAGTAAAAAAGGTTCATTAATAATGTCTCTGGCCATCCACAGGGAGTATATATTATTTGTTGTTTTGTATAACGGACTAAAAACATACTCAATGGTAAGATTGCCTGCCCGGGTTTCCAGAAAATTGCGAATACAGTCTTCCAGGTGACCGGTAACCACAATCAATCGTTTGAAACCATTTTGGTTCAGGCTTTTGATCAACCGTTCCAAGATGGAGGTTTCATTCACAAGAGTGAGGCATTTGGGTGATTTTTTTGTAAGGGGGAGCAGGCGACTTCCTGTACCAGCAGCCAGCAAAAGGGCGGTTGTTATGCGTTCTTGGGGATAGGATTTCTTTTCTGGTTTCATGGGCCTCCTAACATTAACAATTAATGGACGCAAAAAATTAACATCTATATTAAAGATGAAATTTCTTGGGTGATTGACAGATTTTCTTAAAGATAAAGGTCTCTAACTTTGGGGGGCAAACCGCATTTGCGTATCGGGGATATACACCTTAAGAGGGAAATATAGCACATCCTTTATATCTGTACGACTATTAATAAGGTATAGAAATTTGGAATAAAGTCAAGGATTAAATACTTTTCTTTATTGCCTGGCATTTTTTTTGCATTAATTATTTTGACAATCAATAAAGTGTGACGCGTCATAAGTCGCAGCATATCTTATTAAAAATCCACAGGATCACATCTCTTTGTAAATACGTTGCCAAGCATGCTTTAAAACGGTAAGTAGGGAAAAGGGTCTTGCCCATATGCAACGGCACTGCGAAGATCTGGAATTTTAGCGTGTCAAACCGAAAAACAGCAAAAGACTGATTTCAACAGGGACTTATCCATGAATATTTTACACATCTCAGATCTTCATTTTGGCCCCAGACACTGGGAGGGAAATGACAAGATTCTTCTCAAGAAAATCAATTCATTTGATGCCGATATCGTTATCAATACTGGAGATAGCACCACCGATGGTCTGGAAGACGAATATGGCAAGGCCGGACGGTTCCTAAAATCCATTAAATGCAAAAATGTTATCTCTATCATTGGTAACCATGACAAAAGGAATATGCGTTCCCATGAACTTTTTCGAAAATATATTTACAATCCCGAAATTATTTATATCTCTGAAATGGAAAAAACCAATAAGAAACACCTTTTTTTGAACCGAGAGATAACCAAGGTCCAGGACAATTTCACCGATATTAATTTTATCAAATCCATTTCAATAAACAAAAAAAAAGCATTGATTGTCGGCATCGATACCAATGAATTGTACAGGGATGACGGATATGTTGAAAAAGAAGTTTTGGATGCCGTTTCCAGGCAGATCAAACAAACGCAATATGATCTGCCACTGCTGATGATTCACCATTCACTTCTGGGTACAGATGAGTGCCCATTGATAAACTCATCTTCCCTGATTGATTTTGTGCATGAACATAAAATTGAAATTGTTTTCTGCGGTCATACCCATGAACTGGAACTGATGCGAACCACTGATCTGTATACCGGTCAATCCTTTACCCAGTTCATGTGTGGTTCGTTGTCCTCCATCAATCATACCAACGATGACAACATGTTTTTATATTATGAAAATTTAGGCGACGAGAATATGCACCTGCGCCTGGTAAGAATCTTTGAAAAAGAGGGCAAGGTAGAGTTCAAAGAAGAGACGGTCTTTTGAATTCACTGAATTATCTCTTCAGACAGGGCATATGCCCTATGCAATCCAGCAATAGCCAATTGCATAATGCGTTTCAACGCTTCAAAAAATGAAATATTGACCATTTCTTCATTACATGCTCGAAATAGATCTCCAAAAAATCTTTGATCTATATGTTGTCTTTGAAACAGGCTTAGAATGTTATACCTGGCTAAAACCATGGATGTATGTCCGATAAGGCCGTCATAATTTCTAATTTGTATCTCTTTTACCAATTTTAAGTGTTGTTTGCACATTTTGAAAAAGACCTCGATATCCCAACGTTTTCCATACAATCTCACTATTTCTTCATCAGGGGGGGTTAAATCCGTTGACAAAAGGGCCAACCAGCCCCTTTGTTTATCACCCGGTACAAAAATAATTTTAACTTTTTCTCCATTGGGAAGCCTTACCAGGACGCTGGCCTTAATTTTCGCTTTACCTCTTTTTTTCTTAAGTTTTTTGTATATATCAGATACTCGAAGATTTTTACCATCATATATATATTTCCATGTAGGGTTGTCTTTCATCATGCAGATCACATGGATGTGCTTAGAAATCAGTGAGATGAGGCAAGGCATGGAAAACCAGCTATCCATAACTATATGCTTTACCCGTACCCCGATATCAAGTGCTCTTTTGATCATCGGCTCAATAATTTCAGTGCTTTTCATTATGGCTTCTTGACGGCGCTTATATCCACATGTTCTTTTGTCTATCTTTGAACTGATTTCATTATATCGATTTTTTTCTTTTGCTGATGATAAAAGAGCAAAATCGATTCCAAGAAAGCTGTTGCCATCAGACCATCCAAGCGTAAGCATCCGAAACCCTTTTATATATTTCTTTGTTGAATGATCGTATACCCGAGAAAGAAGCTCAACTTTTTTTGATCGACTACGATCGTACGGCGAATCATCCAAAACCAGCACTTCTTCAGATGAATTATCCAGAAGATTGCTTATGACAACATAAATACGGCTGAAAAGAAGAAGTGTAAAACGTCTCCAGTTGTAAGTGGGAGAATTCAAGAAGTTGTATGCGACATCTTTTTCCATGACGACTTTTTTATTTTTCACCACCCCTTCGTATAAATTCTTTCTAACAAATGCCAGGTTGAACAATATGCTGAAGATGCATAGCGGTGAAAGCCCCTTGGTTTTAATAATTCCAGATCGATTCAAAAGCGTTCCGACCTTAAACTGATTAAAATAATGTTTAAAAATTCCCAGTTGGTTTGAATCTGTGATTTGATTTTTGTCTTCAATCATGTTATTATCCATTTTGACGCGTTTCCTTTCTTTTTTTTGTATGTTTAGGAGTAAATAATACATATCAAAGATAGGTGAACGCGTAAAATAATTAATATATTTCAGCCTGTTATAGTTTTAAAATTCGGCAATTTCAAGTCAGAAAGTTGAGTGATGTAACGTAACTCTATAAATATTCACAGATACAATTTGAATTGTTGGGCATTTAAAAAATCAAGAATAAGACAAGTATTTTTCAATACTTAATTTTAAATCACCAATCATGCAAGCAATATAAATCGAAGTCACCCTTAAAGAAGGAACCGATATGGCTGACGTTCTGATAGACAATATATTCAAAGATATCGTAGAGACCATACGCGAACCTCTTTTAGTGCTGGATTCAGATCTGAAGGTTATATTAGCAAGCCATTCCTTCTATGGGATCTTCAAGGTAAAACCTGAAGAGACCGTGGGGCAGCTTATTTATGACTTGGGCAATAAACAGTGGGATATCCCCAAGCTGCGGGAACTGCTGGAAAACATACTTCCCGAAAAGACCGCCTTTGACAACTATGAGGTTGGACACGATTTTACCACCATCGGCAGACGCATCATGCTGTTGAATGCCCGGCAGATTGAACAAGTGATGGGCAAAGAGCGGATCATTCTTTTGGCTATTGAGGACATCACTGAGCGCAAGAAGATAGAAGCCGGCCTTGAAAAGACGCGAAAAGAACTGGAGGTTATAAAAAAATCTGCGGATGAAGCCCATGAATTTGCGGACAGCGTCATCAATACCGTGCGAGAACCCTTGATTTCTCTGGATCAAGATCTCAGGGTGGTCACCGTCAGCCGTTCATTCTATGACTTTTTCAAGGTAGCCCCTGAAGATACCGTGGGGCAACTTATTTATGACCTGGGCAACAAACAGTGGGATATCCCCAAGCTGCGGGAACTGCTGGAAACCATTCTTCCCCAAAAAACCAGCTTTGACGGTTACGAAGTTGAACACGATTTTCCCACCATCGGCAGACGCACAATGCTTTTGAATGCCCGGCAGATTGAACAAGTGATGGGCAAGGAGCGGATTATTCTTTTGGCTATCGAAGACATCACTGAACGCGTGCAAGCGGAAACCATGTTGAAGAATTCTGAAGAACAATACAGACGTCTCTTTGAGACCGCAGACGACGGGATATTGCTTCTCGAAAAAAGCGAATTGAAAATTCGCCATGCTAATCCGGCTATCATTTCGATGTTAGGCTATTCCATCGAAGAGTTGATCGGGAGTGATATGAAGCGTATCGGGTTTCCGGATAAACTGGGTACGTTTCAAGAAATATTGCAGACATTGATCAAAGACGGCATTGATCATTTCGAAAATGTTGTTGTACAGAATAAGGATGGCCGAGCTATTTATACCGATATTTATATGACCAACAGGGCAAGGTTAGTTCAATGTAATATCCGCGACATCTCCGAGAGCAAGAAGGCGGAAGCGTCTTTAAAGGAGAGTGAAGAAAATTATCGCATTTTGTTTGATAATGCCCCCGACTTAATCATCGTATTCAATTCTAAAGGAAATCTTCTTGATTTAAATAAAAAATTTGAGGAAGAAAGCGGCTACAGCCGCGAAGAAATGATAGGGAAAAATGTCTTCACAAGCGGGGTATTAACAGAAGCATCTGTTAATATGTCAATGCTTTACTTTGAAAAGATCCTTGCGGAAAAAAAGCGAGTCTTATTTGAAGTTGAAGGTGTGACAAAAGATGGCATTAAAATTTCTTATGAGCTAATGGCAGTTCCTATTAAGGAAAAGGATGGTAAGATAATAACGGTTCAGGCGACACTGAGGAATATCACCGAACGAAAGCAGTCAGTGAAAGCTCTGCAGAACAGTGAAACCCATCTCCGAACACTGGTTCAAACAATTCCAGATTTAATATGGTTAAAAGATCCACAAGGAATTTATCTTGCCTGCAATCCCAGATTTGAGAGTTTTTTTGGCGCTAAAGAAAAGGATATCATCGGAAAAACCGATTATGATTTTATTGACAGGGAATTGGCTGATTTTTTTAGGGAGAATGATAAAAAAGCAATGGAAAAAGGCAAACCCAGTATCAATGAAGAAGAACTGGTTTTTGCAGAGGATGGGCATCGTGAAATCATAGAAACCATTAAGACGCCGATGTACAGTAATGAGGGTCAACTATCCGGCGTTTTGGGCATTGGGCGGGACATCACGGATCGTTTGAACACACAGGCTCAGCTCATTCAGGCCCAGAAGATGGAATCCGTGGGGCGCTTGGCCGGTGGAGTGGCCCATGATTACAACAATATACTCGGCGTGATCATGGGCTACACAGAACTGACTATGAGTGAAATAGATTCTGATGGAGCGCTGTATGCCAATCTTGATGAAGTCTACAAGGCTGCAAAACGTGGTGCAGACATTACCCGGCAACTGCTGGCCTTTGCCAGAAAACAGACCATCGCCCCTATTGTGCTTGACTTGAACGAGAGAGTGGAAGGCATACTCAAAATGCTCCGGCGCCTCATCGGAGAGGACGTCAATCTTGTCTGGTCTTCAGGGTCGAATCTGTGGCCCATCAAGATCGACCCCTCCCAGATCGATCAGATCCTGGCAAATCTATGCGTCAACGCCCGAGACGCCATCACCGGAGTTGGCAAGATTACCATTGAAACGGGCATAGTGGTCATTGACAAAGCCTACTGTGCAGATAAACCTGGTTTTGTTACAGGCGAGTTTGTCATGCTGGCAGTAAGCGACAATGGCTGCGGTATGGACAAGGAAATACTGGATAACATTTTTGAACCTTTTTTTACCACCAAACCTGTGGATAAGGGCACTGGGCTTGGAATGTCCACGGTCTACGGCATCGTTAAACAAAACAAAGGGTTTGTCAATATCAATAGCGAACCTGACGAAGGGTCAACCATCAGGATTTATCTGCCCCGGTACAGGGGCAAAACTGTCACGATCCAGGAAGAAAGCATTAGAGAAATCCCGATAGGTCATGGCGAGGTAGTTATGTTGGTGGAGGATGATCTTGGCATCTTGAAACTCGGCCGGAGATTACTCGACAGCTTGGGATACACGGTGTTCACCGCAAACGCACCGATTAAGGCTATGGACTTGGCTATGGAACACGTCGGTGAAATTCACCTGCTGGTTACCGACGTGATAATGCCCGAAATGAACGGGAGTGATCTGGCGGAACAAGTGCGATCCCTTTACCCAGACATCAAGGTTTTATTCATGTCCGGATATACATCAGATACTATCGCCCGTCACGGCGTCCTGAACGAAAATGTAAATTTTATTCAGAAGCCGTTCTCCAAAGAAGATTTTGCAATAGCTATCAGAAAAGCGCTGGATGGGGGGAAAAGCTGATTTAAGGATTATTATCCTATACCCAAATGTCGGGTTTGGTTCTAATTTCGGCCACT
>Ga0307929_1001684_pt1 | contig 15919 bp, 15 predicted proteins | sample AceLakmetage1330_FD_203160 | JGI IMG/M metagenome (GOLD analysis project Ga0307929, IMG submission 203160) | Saline water microbial communities from Ace Lake, Antarctica - #1330 | ecosystem: Environmental > Aquatic > Non-marine Saline and Alkaline > Saline | place: Antarctica: Ace Lake...
TTTTTTATTCCCAATTTCAATATAATTAGGCTCCCAACCTTCATTAACAACATATTTACCATTAAGAATATCTTTAATTCTTACTTTGTATGCTGTTTCTCTTTTATTTTTCATATTTAATATTACCTTATAATCTTCGTATCATTCCGGGTTTAGGTTCAAAGATATCTCCAGACCTCCGTAATTTTTCAATCACCTCTTCGCATGTTGATTTATCAATATCTTTTTCTTCGGCTTCTTTAACAACATCTTCAATAGGGATATCTTTACCTAATCTTTTTTCAAGATCATTTATTATTTCTTTAATGTGAACTATTTTGCCTCTTTGAGATGTAGAAATTCCAGTTGTAATCATGTCTGAATCAAGTTTTCCAGTTTCTGGATCTATTCCTACTTGAGATAAACAACTGTGTAATAATTCAATTGCCATTTTTGCTTCTTTTCTTGTAACTTTAACTGACAATTTCATTCTTGCTAATGCTTCAGATAATCTTACTAAAGCTTCTAATTGTCTTGCAGTAATTGGTACAGATTTGTTTCCCGAATCTTCTGTATTTCCACTATTTCTTATTTCAACATAATATCTTTTAATTTCATCCATTGCTCCATCTGTAAGGATTGGTTTAAATCTTTTTGAGTAAGCTATATATTTTCTTAATATTTCTGTATTTATTTCTGGTTCTTCAATTTTAGGATTTTGATGTAATGATAAAATGTGTATTGCTTTTTTAGTGTCAGAATCTTCATCAGGTATGTCTCTAAGTGGAAAAATCAAATCAAACCTACTGATTAATGGAGGGGGAAGATCTATTTGTGAAACTATTGGTGTGTATGGGTCAAATCGTCCCAATTTTGGGTTTGCAGCGGCTAAAACTGTTGTTTTACAAGTTAATGTTGCTTGAATATTAGCTTTAGAAATCGAAATTGTTTGCTGTTCTAGGGCTTCATGCATGGCACTTCTATCTTCAGTTGTCATTTTATCAAGTTCATCAATACAACATAATCCGTCACTTGCTAAAACTAATGCTCCTGCTTCTAAACTCCATCCTTGCAAAAATTCATCCTTTACTACTGCTGCAGTTAATCCAGCACCACTTGCACCTTTTCCAGAAACATATCTTGATTTTGGAGCTACAATATTACATCTTTTTAGTAATTGCGACTTACCACAGCCAGGGTCTCCAATTATTAGAATGTGCATATCCCCTCTAGTGATTACTCCATCACTTCTTTTTTTATGTACTCCTCCAAACATCTGTAGAAGTAAAGCTTGCTTAATATTATCATAACCATAAATGGATGGTGCTAGTCCGCCGATTAATTTTTTAAGTAAATTTGCATCTTTACTAATTGTTATTATTTCATCTTCTTCTTTTTTTGAAATAATAATATCAGTAAAGGATTCTGCTTTTTGTTCAACATGATTTACTTCAATCATCAAATCAAATCTTGTTGTAGCAGCTCCCGATCTTGAAATAATTGGTACTTCTTTTAATTGTCCAGTAATTGTTATTGCCATTCCTGGATTTGTTTTTTTCTCACTTAATGGACTAACTAAATCTTCTTTTAAAAATAAATTAACTCTTTTAGGTTGTTCTCCTCCTTCTAATTTTTCGGGATTTTCTTCTAAAACAATTCCTTGTGCATCAACTAATTCTTTACTTAATTGTTTAAATTTTCCTTTTCTTCCACATCCACATCTAGTTGGTTCATGAAATTTAGTATCTAATTGAGGAACCGTAATTACATTTCCACAAGCAGGACATTCAAATTTAGCGATTGTTACTTGAGGACGAACATCTGATTTTTGTCTTACAACTCCCTCAACACTTAAGAATTTACCAATGTGCTTACTTCTAATTTCTCTTACTTTTAATCCTGAACTTGCAGGGAGATTTTTGAATCTAACGTTAAATTTTTTAATTTCTGGGTTGTTTTGTTTTATTGCAAGTTCTGCTGCCTGTAAAATATCTTCTGGATTTTCTAATAATTCTTCTGCTAATTCTGGATCAAATCTTGAAAAATCTCCAAAATTTAACTCCATATTATTTTTTTTCTTTCTAACTTTTTCAGCTATTTCAGCCTTTTTTTCTTCAAGAAACTCGCCTACTCTTTGAATCTGCTCAGTAGCATCCATAATAAAATTCCCCCCCAATTAAATTTCAAATGCTCAGAAATAAAATTTTTCTGGCATAATATAAGTTAAAAAAAATTTACATTACTTTTTTAAGTTTACCAATTAACAATTCTAATGCATTATTAACTTCATCTTCTGATTTAGTACCAGTACAAACAATTTTACCATTACTAAACAATAAGAATGTTGCTTTTGCAGCTGGAAGTTTATATACTAATCCAGGGAATTGTTCTGGTTCATATTCTGTGTTGTCTAATTTCATTGCTAGAATATTTAAATTTAAATCCATTCCGACACTACCGGAAGCTACAATATTTTGAATTGTAATTACTGGATCTATTTTGATTTTAACATTAATCTTTTCTAAACTTTTGATAATCTTTTTGATGGATTCAGCAACTTTATCCATTGTTCTAGCACCAGTACAAACGACTTTACCACTTGAGAATATTAAAGCACTAGTTTTAGGATCTTTGATTCTAATTACTAATCCAGGAAATTGTTCAGGATTATATTCTGTGTTGCTTAATGTTGCAGCCATTCTTTCTAAAGGTATATCATGTTCTAAACTTGTAGATACAACAATATTAACGATAGCAAGTTCTTTTTTACCTTCATTTGTTTTTTTAGCCATTTTTTTTAGGTACCTCTTTTATAAAGCAGCGTATACTTATTTATAAAGGCTTTTATTTATAAATCTTTATCTTTTTGAGTTCTATGTGCCCCTTCATTTCCACTGGAAAAGCATAATTACGGGGCTTGAGCCCTTAAAATTCACTAATTTTATACTTGGTGGTTATTTTTTTACCCCTTTGTTTCATGTGGAAAATAGCAATATTTATATAGTTAACGCCGTTAACTATCTATGTGATTAGCCAAGAGATTGAAACATATTATTTAATTCCAGCTATTAGAAGAGAATTAGTTAAACTTATGCTTGAAAAAGGTGAAAATCAAAAAAAAATTGCGGATATCCTTCATTTAACCAAATCTGCAGTTTCTCAATACTTGTCCGGTAAAAGAGGAAAACAGTTTATTTTAAGTAAAGAATTGGTTAAAGATACTTGTGAAAATATAATGAAAGGTAATAATTATCTAACTGAAATTCAAAAACTCATTCAAAAATTAAAATCAGAAAGAAAAATTTGTAAAATTTATACTGAAAATAGTATTATTCCTGAAGATTGTGAGGTATGTAAAAATGTATGTTTATCTTGATAATGGGGCAACAACTAAAGTTGATGAGCAAGTTGTTAAAGAAATTCAAAAAGTTTTTTTAGAAAATTATGGTAATCCTTCTTCTTTACATCAGTATGGAAGAAAAGCATCTGAATTACTTGATGAAGCAAGAGATTTAATTGCAAACGAAATTAATTGTTCTTCTGATGAAATAATTTTTACCTCTGGTGGGACTGAATCTAACAATTTGGTTTTGAATTTATTAGAAAAAGGGGATCATTTCATTACAACTATTATAGAGCACCACTCTATTCATATTTTATCTAAAGAATTAGAAAAAAAAGGTGTAGAAGTTACTTTTTTGAAGGTTGATAAAGAAGGTTTTGTTGATTTAGAGCAATTAAAAGATTCAATTAAAGAAAACACTAAACTTGTTTCTATAATTCACGGAAATAATGAAATTGGTACTGTTCAAGATTTAAAAGAAATTGGAGAAATTTGTAAAGATGTTTTATTTCATTCAGATTGTGTTCAGTCTTTTAAAAAAGAAGAAATTGATGTTAAAGAAATTGGATTGGATTTAGCCAGTTTTTCTTCGCATAAAATCCACGGTCCAAAGGGTGTTGGAGCTTTATATGCATCTAAAAAAGTTAAATTAAAACCTCTTTTAATTGGTGGCGGACAAGAATTTGGTAAAAGATCTGGTACTGAAAATGTTCCAGGAATTGTTGGTTTTGGTAAAGCAGTTAGTTTAAAAATTGATGTTGAAAAAATCAAAAATTTAAGGAATTATTTAATTGAAAAAATTGAGAAAGAAATTGATTATGTTAGATTTAACGGTTCAAAAACTAAAAGACTATGTAATAATGTTAATTTTTCATTTTTAAAAATTGAAGGTGAAAGTATTTTGATGAGTTTAGATTTAGATGGCATAATGGTATCTACTGGTTCTGCATGTAGCTCTAAATCTTTAGATGCTTCTCACGTTTTATTAGCGATTGGATTAAATCATGGGACTGCTCATGGAAGTATAAGATTTACATTATCTAAATATACTACAAAAGAAGAAATAGATTATTGTGTTGAAAAATTAAAAGAAATAATTGAGAGGTTAAGGACTTTAAGTCCAATAAAATAAAAATGTACTCAGAAAAAGTAATGGACCGTTTTAAAAACCCTAAATTTTCTGGTAAAATGGAAAATGCTTCTGCTGTTGGAGAAGTGGGAAATATGAAATGTGGAGATGTAATGAAAGTTTACATTAAAGTTGAAAATAATATTCTTGTTGATGTTTCTTTTGAAACTTTTGGTTGTGTTGCAGCATTAGCATCATCAGATTATTTGTGTGAAATTGCTAAAGGAAAAACTCTTGAGGATGCAGAAAAAATAACTAGTGAAGATGTTTTAAAAGTGATGGGCGATGTTCCACAAGTGAAAGTTCATTGTTCTGTATTAGCTCAAGAAGCTCTTAAAAAAGCAATAAAAGAATATAAAAATAAAATTTTTAGGATTTAAATTAATATCCTATTAATTCATAATTGAATTGTCTTAAGAAGTCTTCTTCTAATTTAGGGTTGTTTTCCTGAATTAGATTAAATACTTCTTTAGTAAAACAATGTCTGCAAACACCCATATCCCGTTTACATATGATACAGTTAGATATTGGTCCCATTGAATTATAAAAAGCCATAATCTCTTTTAAATCATTAATTAATACTGGCTTTGTTTCAACTAACCATTGTTCTATTTCCTTTCCAAGGCACTCGATACATATTGGGTTTGTGATTCCTTCATCACATATTGTGCAACGCATTTTTCACCTCCAAGGGCCTTAACATCATTTCAGAATTTGTCTGTTCAGTTAAAGCTCCTGATGTTGCTTTAACAAAACAGATAGCTCGCTCTAATTGGATTAAAACAAATCTTACATTTAGAGTGAACCATTGTCATGATTATTCTTCTAGAGTTTTGGTATTTAAATGTTGTGCATTTATCTATATGTTATAAACTTGTATTATATGTTATTTTTTTGTAACACAAGTTTTATAAACTTATGTCACATTATTGTCATATATGTTACAAAAAAGTAGTATTTTGTCGGTTTTAGATGTTTTTTTTAAAGAACCTACAAAAAAACATTATCTTATTGAAATAAGTAGAAACATAAAAATTGCGCACACTTCTGTAAAAAAACATTTAGATGAATTAGTTAAAAATAATTTAATAAAAGTTTCTTTTGAAAAAAAGGGAAAAAGAATTTTTCCTTTATATGAAGCAAATTTAAGTAATAATCAATATAAATTATATAAAAAATTAAAAAATATAAATTCTTTAATCGAAATAGGTTTAATTGATTTTTTAAATGATGATTTGATGCCTAGTTCAATTGTTTTATTTGGTAGTTATTCAAGGGGCGAAGATATTGAAGATAGTGACATTGATTTATTTGTTTGTTGTCAAAAAAAAGAATTAAATTTAATAAAATTTGAAAAAAAACTTAATAGAAAAATACAATTACATTTTAAATTTAATTTTAAAGATTTTTCTAATGATTTAAAAAACAATATTATTAATGGTATTGTTTTAAGTGGATTCTTGGAAGGTTTTAAATGAAATTATTTGTTAATGTTGATCAGAAAAAGGCAGTATCTTTGTTAAATATGGCAAAAATTACTCTTGAAAGATTGAATGAAACAAACTTAGAAAAATATCCTACTAATACTATTAAAGATTATTATGATGTTTTGCATGAATTGATGGAGTCTTTGATTTCTTTAGAGGGAGTTAAAATCAAAGGAGAAGGAGCACATAAAGAATTAATCGACTATGTTTGTGAAAAATATAATTTTGAACTTCAAATAAAATATTTTCTTCAAGATATGCGAGATTATCGAAATAGAATTTCTTATGAGGGTTTTATGATCAAATCCAATTATGTCATTCAAAACATTGAAAAAATAGAAAATATTATTAAAACATTAATTGATTTAATTAATAACAAAAAGACTTTATAAATCCTTAAATCTTTTATAATTTATGAAAAAATTAATTTTAGTTAATCCTGCTTTTGGAGGAACGCTTTCGGGGTTAATTGGAAAGTTTTTCAAATTTGGTTATCCTCCCGTATTTGCTGAACTGGAATCTATGACTCCTGGTTATGAAATTAAAGTTTATAATCAACCCTTCTTTGTTAAGTATGAAAAAGCATTAGTTGGAATTACTTCTTTTACTTCTAATGTGTATCGTGCTTATGAACATGCTAATAAGTTTAAAAAGAAAGGTGCAAAAGTAATTATGGGCGGATGTCACGTTATGTTTAATGTTAAAGAAGCATTAAGATATTGTGATTCTGTAATTATTGGGGAAGTTGAAAGTATTTGGAAACAAATTATTGAAGATTATGAAAATGACTGTTTAAAACAAATTTATTACGGCGAAGCTGTTGATGATTTTTGGAAATATTATCATGAAGGTTTTTTGAATTTAAGTGATAATAAAAAACAAAATACAATCCAAACAACTCGTGGTTGTAAATTCAAATGTAAATTCTGTATGATTCCTAAACTTTATGAAGGAAATATTCGTCATGTCCCTATTGAAAAAGTTATTGAAGAAGTCAAATCAATTAAAGGTTTTAGAAAGTATGGACTTTTATTTAATGATAATAATATTTTTGCAAATGTTTCTTATGCCAGAGCTTTGTTTAAAGCTTTAATTCCTTTGAAAATAAGGTGGGAAGCATTATGTTCTATAGATATTGCAAAAGATGAAAGTTTACTTGATTTGGCTAAAAAATCAGGTTGTTATAGGTTACATGTTGGTTTTGAAACTATTAATGAAAAAGTAATTGCTAATAATCCTGGTAAGTTAAACATGTATCTTGATTATTTAGAGTTAATTAAACGAATCAAGAAAAGAAAGATAAAAATTCGAGGTACATTCATGTTTGGTTTTGATGAAGATACTTACAAGTCATTATGGGAATTGTTCGTTTTCACTTTCAAAGCAAATTTGAACTTAAGTTTATTTTCAGTTTTAACACCATTTCCTGGTACACAAATGTATGAAGATTATAAAAAAGAGGGAAAAATAGTTTCTTTTAAATGGTACAAGTACAATGCTTTTAATTTAGTAACTAAACCCAAAAATATCAATTCTTTTGTTTTAAATATTTTAGTTTGGTTATTTAGATTGTCTTTTTTGATCACAACCAATGTTGGTAGGTTAATTTTATTTTTGATTTTACTTTCTCCAATTTTACATATTTGGGTTTAAATAAATTTTAAATAGAAACATTTAAATATTGTTGGTTCAATTGTTTGAACTAATTGGTTTGTTTGTTTATTGTTTTTGTTTTATTCAAATGAACTTAAAGGAATAAATGGGTGTAATGGTTGGTTCAATCAATTGAACTTTTAGGTAATAAAAAAGTTATGGATCTTGTATTGTTTTTTCTAGATAATTCTGGAGAATTTTCTCAAGTTGAGTTAATTAAAAAAGTAAGTTTGGCTAAAGCCACCGCCGTAAAATGGTTGAAATTACTTGTTAAAAATAAAATTCTTTTTGTTAGAAAAATAGGACCTACTAATCTCTATTCATTGAATAAAAATCATTTGTTTGTAAAACATATAATAACTATAAAAAATGAAAAATAAAGCACAAGTAACATTGTTTATAATCATGGGATTGATTTTGTTAGTTGTAGCTGGATTAGTTTTTTATGTGGCTTTAGTTAATAATGATGACAAAGTAGTTTTCAAAGGAGAAGTAGATGCAAGGGGAATTGAGTTTATGATTGATAATTGTATCAGTAAAGTCGGTAGAGAAGGGCTAGATTTGTTGGGTAAAAATGGTAATTATATTGATGTTCCTGGTGTTTTGGAAGTTAACGGCACTTCATATTGGATTTATCAATATGCTAATGTTATGCCAATATTAAATTCATCAATTGATGAATTCCAAATTTGGTTTAATAATAATTTTGAAAATTGTGTAGATTATAGTTCTTTTGTAGGTTATAATGTTGAAACTGGAAGTGCTAATTCAACAATAGATTATTCTGCCGAAGAAGTAATAATAAAATTAAATTATCCCTTAAAAGTAACTCAACAAGATAAGCAAAAAACAATTGATAGTTTTGAAAATGTTTTAAATGTTAGATATAGAAGAGTATATGAAAGAGCAAGAGAAATGGTTAATGCACATTTTATTCCTTCTTTTGATTATAGGCAACCTTTCCAACTAGTAGATTCAAGGGATTTTAAAATTAATTATACTTTAAATGATGAAAATAATTTGTTATTTACTGTTATTGATGATGTAGAACTTGAACAAAATAATAAATATATTTTTAATTTTGCAACTAATTTGAATAGAAGTTATTTGAAAAGAACTGTCGATGTATCTCCTGAAGCTTTAGACTTTTTTATGACTTTTGTTGTTTACAGTCCCGATAGAATGGCTCAATTATTTTTACAAAGGGGAGTAAATGTTGATAGTAATTTTTTAGAAGTATGGCAAGAATATGATAAAAATTCCACAAGGGAAGTTATATCTCATGTGGAATATACAATAAAAGGTGGACTTAAACCTGGTCCAAAAATAAAAGAAAATATAACTTGGTATTTGAATTATCCAATTTATCAATTTGGTCCAGATGGTACCAAGTTTACAGATTCAACGGGCAATGTTTTTCCACAACGTTTAGCAATTTATTGGGATGATGATAAGATTCCTAATTTAGGACCTATGGGAATATTATATCGTGGACCTTTATCAGATTACGAATGGCGTCCTTTAATTACAGATGTCGATTACAATAATAGTTTTGTTTTTGCTGATATCACTGGATTTTCTGAATATTCACCAATAGATTGTAATAGACAACCTTGTAAAGAAGTTTCTGTAAAGTCTAAAAGTAAACCTAAAAAAAGTTTATTGTGTGCAATAAGTGCCATAATGGATACATTATTACCTATTTTGATAATTATTGTTATAATTTTAATTATTGCTACTATTGGTTTTGGGGGAGCTTTATATACAGTATTAGTGAATATGGCAGATGTTGCTCTTCTAGGTACTCTTTCAGGAACTGTTGTAGCGGCGGCTGGCGGATTTGTTGGTGTTGCTGCAACGGCAGCAGCTTATATAGGCGGTATTGCTATAATTATGGGTGTAGCTTCTGTAGGATTAACAGCCTTTGGAGCACAGGATTATGATGGAGGAGATACTTACGTTAACTTTATTCCTACTTGCGATCAAATAGTTGAAGTTGTGTGTAAAGGAGGTAGTAAACTGGATTCTGGATATGGTGAATTAAACGGTGAACAAATTCCTTCAGATTCAACAAAGGAATTTACAGTTTATGCAGGTGAGACACAACAACTCGTAGCGGTAGCTGAAGAGTGTGAAACGGGAAATTTTAAATGTTATTCATGTGATTTAACATGTACGGCTTATTACAAATGACTAAGAATAAAAAGAAAAACGGAAAGGGAATTAATAGAACAAATAAGATAATTATATCTTTAACAATACTCGCAATAATACTAGTTTCTTTTTCATTTACATTAAAACCTAAACAACAAATTACTGGAAATGTTGTTTTACCAAATCATGGTTGTTGTGATTTAACATGTACAGAAACTTCTTTTACAGATTGTCCAAGCAATTTTTTTCATGATCAAGAGTCTTGTTTTGATTTAGATGAATGCAATATTGGATGCTGTATTGATGATGAAGGGTATTGTTATACTAATTATGCTAAGAACTATTGTGACCGTGAAGGAAATGATTTTATTCAAGGTAGAGAATGTCAACAATACCGGGAATGTTTAGTTGCACCACCTTGGCCTGCTGATCAAGGGGGCTATATGTTTGTAGACACCGATGGTGTACTTTCAATAACTCCAACACCTTTTTCAGGTAAAATTAACGATTTGTTTAAAATTGAATCGAACTTAATGAAAGAACAAGATCACGTTCAAGTAAGATTAACAACAAGATATTATAATGATACTTTTAGAATTTATGATTTTGGTTTAAATGAAGATAATTATGCTAATGATTTAACATATTCTGGAACTTGGGATTCATCTGATCATCCTATGATCTGGAAAATGGAACGTGTAAAAATTCAAACTTTGATTAATAATGAACCTAAGGGCAATCCAAATGTTTTTTTCTTATCACCAACTTCTTGTATTCCTTCTTCGCCATTTTGGAATTCAAGTAAAAATAGAACAAATATTATTTTTGCAAAAAAGTCAAATTTAGACTATGTAAATATTAATGAAAAATCTTTAGGATTGATGTCTAATTTATTAAGAAATAATTCTGCTTTACTTTTTGATTATGAAATATATCATTATTTAGATGCAGTAGATACCCAACCTGTTTCATTTTATGAAGGACAGTGCAAATTTACTATGGAAAATAATGACTTAATTATTATTTTAGATGAAGATGAAGACTTCTGTCATCAAGAAGGAAACATTGTAACAACAAGTAGCACATTTGTTCCCAAACGAGAAACCACAATTATTGATTCTTCTTTTACTAAGAATTTTTGTGATTACATTGAAACACCAGTTGATAGAAGTAAGGATTATTTTCAAACCAGAATTAAGCCTATTGTTGAAATAATAAGTCCCTTTAATGGAGAAAAAATCAACACCCCTAATTTTGATTTAGTAATAAATGCATCCGACAATCAAAGTAAAATATTAAGGTATAAAGTTTATTTAGATGAAGATAGTAATAATCTTGCGTGGGGTTATATGCCTGCAAATAATACTTTGACGATTCCAACTCCTCTGGAAGATGGAATTCATGAACTGTATATTAAATTGGAAGATTTGGATGGTAATTTACATCACGATAGTAAAACAATCGAAGTAAATGTATCAGATTTTACAATAACTTCAACATTAGAACAAGAAATGATTTCTTTACCCGAGTTTAATTTTAGAATTTTTGTTAATCATAATGATGAAAGTAATTTAACTTATGTAGTTTATGATGGTAAGCAGTCAATTCAAATTGGGAATGTTGAAACTAATAGTTCAAAAATGATAAAAGTCAATTTAACAAAAGGAACTCATGATATTAAAACTGTGTTATATGATTCAAATTCAAGAAAAGCATCAACACCAACTTCTGAAGTAGAGGTTTTTGAAGTACCTCAAGGTATTACTGCTCCACCTCAAAGATTAGAAATTGAATTAAATTTTACAGATATTGTTGGTAGAGAAAATAATACTCCTGATTCAATTTTTTATCAAGCATATATTACAAAAATACCCTTTACTAAAAACTTGGACGAATGTAGTCTCGACAATGATAGAGATATAATTGATGAAGTTTGTTTAGATCAAATAATTGTTAATAGGAATAACATTCAACTTAAACTTAAATATGATCAAGGCGGAGATAGTTATGTCAAAAATGTTAATGTAAAAGTAAAACTTGCAGGCAATAATTATACTAAAGAAAAAGATTTTCCAACTCCCGCAAAAGATAAATCTGAAAATGGAGAAATTGAAGTTGATTTAACTTTTTTAAGTGTACCAAGTTTACATGCTTTAACTGGTGCTTTTACATCAATAACTGGTTTTGCAACAGTAACCACACCTTGGGGCAATGTAGACACAGATACTGGTGAAGATCGAGATGGAAATGATTATGATATTAATGAAGATGGTTCTGTAATTGGACCCGATGGCTATACTTATTATTCTATTGATGAAAATATGTTACATGAACCTCAAAAACTGTGTGGCGGTTTATTAGATTTGGGCGTTAGATTTAGGCCAGAATCTTGTATGGATTCATTTACAACTGATATCATTGGAAATGCTGGTTCAAAAACTTTTGAAGGTGGCATTTACAAATATCAATACGATTATGATATTTTTTCATGCAATGAAGATGTTTTTGTAGATGTATATTTTAGGAATAGGTTTGTTTCAGGTTCAGGATTAATTGATTCAAATGTTGTTAATTTTACAACAACTAAAGATTTAGTACAAATTAGGTATCAAACTTGTCCTAGTGATTATGGGGTTGAATACCAAACCAAGGAAGGTTTCAACTTTTGCATATTGCCCGAGTTTGTTCCTTATTTTCAAATTACCAACGAGTGCCCTATTAATTTTGTTAATAAGGGAGATGTAGATAACAAAAGCCTTTGTGTTCAAAGATCTGTAACTACTTTTATTCCTAAATTAGGTGATGTTTGTGAGTCTGGTTACGTTTCTGCGGGAAATTATGATGGTGATTCATTTATGTGTATAAAAGATGAAAGCTCACAACAAGTAGAAATATCTCAAATGTCTTTTACTGGACAAGATATTTTAATTGAAGAACTTCATTCAACTATCCTTAGTACAGGTTATAGATTAACAGATAATGATATTTATGAAAGCTCGCTTTCTTTTAATGAGTTTTGTATTTATGTTTCTGACGAAAGTGTTGATAACCAACCACTATGTTTCCAATTTGGTCAAACTAAATGTAGTAATCAAATTGATGATGATGGTGACGATTTGATTGATTTAGATGATCCTGGCTGTGAAGATGCTTGGGATGATGATGAATATCCTGAAACTTCAGAATGTCAAGATGGTATCGATAACGATGGAGATGGAAGTTGTGATGTTAATGGTTGTACTATTGATGGAATTGATTTACCGGGTGATCCTGGCTGTAGTAGAAATACCGATAATAATGAAGCTGCAGCAACTACTCAATGTCAAGATGGACTTGATAATGATAATGATTTACTTATTGATTTAGATGACCCCGGTTGTACTAATTCACAAGATGATAGGGAAGATGATGGAACATCACAATGTCAAGATGGTATCGATAATGATAATGATAATCAATGCGATTATAATGGATGTAATGGACTTCCACCCGATCAAGCTTGTTTTACCGATTTAAGTTGTTATCCAACTTGTGCAAACCAAACAATAAATACTGAAATTGTAGAAGTTCCGCCATGTATTACTAGTGATGAAACGGTAATAAGAATAAAAAATATAGGGGTAACAACTTCGGGAGATGATTTTGTTTATGATATTAATTATGACGCATACGCTTGTAGATTAAATTTATATTTTGAAATATATTTAATTAATCAAACAGATAGATTAAACATTATTGAAGGAGACGATGGTATTCTTCTTTCTGGTCAAAATACTATCGATTCAAAAACAATAGCTTTACCTACCAATTATAGTGAAATATGTATATCAACAACAGATACTACATTTGGCGATTCAGGAACAGTATGTCAACAAATTTACAATTAAAATGAGTTATATAAGAGACGAATTAAGATATTTGAAAAAAAGTTTCAAATTCAAAAGGAATAATTATTTGGCTTTAGCTTATGATTGTATTATGTTTGCGATTTTAATTGTTGTTGGATATTTTTTTTTAAGATTAACTTTGAATTTAGCTTTTTCATCTAAACCTTTTATTGATTTTTCTTTTTTAACAAATAATAATCCCGAAATCTTTCAAATATATATTTCTTTAATTTTAGGGACAATAATTTTTGCTTTTATTGCTTCAGGGATATATTCTTTGTTCAAATACTTAATTTGGAACAATATTTTAGAACAAAATTTTCATAAGAAAGGATTTGTAAAATATTTTTTTATTAATTTTATTTTATTCTTAGCTTTAATTATCTTAGAAGGTTTTTTTGTACTACAATTTCATTATTCTGGTTTAATTGTTGCGGTTTACTTAGGGATCTTTTTTTCTCATTTTAGTACCTTTTTTCAATTGCATTATATCAAACATAAAAGTTTCAAAAAAGCTCTTATAATAGCAATAAAAAAGGGTTTAAAAGTGCATGAGTTTCTTTTTATATACTTGACTATTGGTATGTTTTTTTATGTTTATTTGTATCTTTATGCGGTTTTTAATCAATTTGTTTTGTTTGGTTTAATTCCTATTTTTATTATTTTGATGATATTTTGGTTGAGAAATTATTTTAGTAAAAGGCACGATTTTTAGCTAGCTTTTTATATTCTAAAGTATATTTTATTATAATTATGTATAAAGCTACAGGAAATGATAGAAAGACATTTGAAAAAGGTAATCAATTAATATACTATTTAGAATTTAGTAAAAGAAAAGATTTTATTTTTCATAGAAATTCGGGTATGAATCAAGTTTTAGCAAAGATTGCTAAGCAAAAACATGACATCATTGGATTTTCTTTTTCCGATTGGATAAAATCTGAAAACAAAGCAATCGTCTTTGGCAGAATGCAACAAAATAATAAATTGTGCAAAAAGTATAAAGTGAAAACGCAAATTCTTTCTTTTGAAAAAGAAGATGCAACATTCTTAAAGTCTTTTGATAGACTTTTAACTAAAAAAAAACTTTATTAAAAAAGATAACAAGTCAGTTTGTAATATGATGGTTAAAAGTGTTCCAATAAAAAGATAAATTGCAAAAGGCATAGTTTCAACAACATTTACTTCTTTTAGATTTTTTTTGTTTAATTCTTTTATATCTTCAGTATTTAAGCTAGATGACCATTTTTCTAAATACATGCCTGGTTTTAATTTTTCAATTTTTGTTTTTTTAACATATTGATTATTTGTTAATGGGATTATTATGCTTCTAGTAGCATGAAAAATAACAAATATTATTATTGTTTGAATTATAAAATCAAAACTAAGGATATTTTCAAAAAAGGTTCTAATAATAACTAAAACAATCCCTGCATAAATTATTTTATTAAATTTGTGTTTTAAGAATATAACCAATAGAGCAACAAAGAAGTATTTTAATACTTCATTAATAAAAAATAAAGTTTGGGAAATACCCCAATAAAATCCAACAATCAAAATCAAACTTTCAATTATATTTAGTAAATTAAATTCTTTAATTAAATCTTTTTTACTATTTATAAAATTATTTTTATTAAGACTCATTAAAAAAAGAACAATTCCTATTGGAACAATAGAATTAAATATGATTGTAAATGAAGGAAAAAAGCTTTTGTAAAATTCTAATGGTAATAAAAATGAAAACATTATGAACAGTTTTCCATCACCAGCACTCCAAAATTTAAAATGCCATAATAAATAACCTAGAAAGATGGTAATTAAGGAATTTAATAAGAAACTATACAATATGGTTATATTAAAAACATGATTTAAAAAATCATATAAAAAATATGAATAATTGATAATTAATCCTGCTATAATGCCTAAAATTATCCACTTATTTCTAATTTTTCCATTTTTAAAATCTTGATAACTAATAATAATTCCAAGTATTGATATTATAATTAGATTTATCATAGAATATTAAAAATTTCTTTAATTATAAGTTTTATGCTAACAGCAAAGTATCTTTCCATCTCTATTACTTGCTTCCCAATTAACTAATTGTTTTCCTTCTGGACATTCAACATTGATATACACCCACCCATTTCCACCGGGACCAGTTCCTTCAATATTAACACAATCTAAAAAGTCATTTACTTCTCTACAGGTAATTCCTGATTCCTCAACTCCTGTTGCAAGAGAATCATCACAATTACCTAATGATTCAACTATGCCCGGATGAACT
>Ga0307929_1001687_pt1 | contig 15871 bp, 13 predicted proteins | sample AceLakmetage1330_FD_203160 | JGI IMG/M metagenome (GOLD analysis project Ga0307929, IMG submission 203160) | Saline water microbial communities from Ace Lake, Antarctica - #1330 | ecosystem: Environmental > Aquatic > Non-marine Saline and Alkaline > Saline | place: Antarctica: Ace Lake...
CCCCACTCTACAGTCTACACCCCACCTGTTGCGTCCTCGTCCCGTGCTTGCACATGACGCGAGCTTGCCGTAGCATCGGAAGCACGATTGCGTTGCCGAGGTTTAGAAGTCTGTTAAGGAGTTGCAATGAAAAGTATTCCGGTATTGTGTGTGCAGAAGGAAAACCTAGCTGAGGCCTATGAGAGCGCTTTGATTGAGCTCCGTGAGAAGGGAACACGATTTCGCACGCAATACGACAAGGAGGGTGATCCGCTCAGTCTTGATTGTACGATGAATATTACGATTGATAATCCGATGGCGGATCCCATGATTCATAAGGCGTTTCCGGGTGGATTTGCGGATTTGCGCGAGTATGTTTACGAGCTGCAGGGGCTTAAGGATGGTTGGACGAAGGATATGAATAACCCGGCGGATACGCGCTGGGAGTACACGTATCATGGCCGGCTTCAGAATTATGGGCAATGGAAAGAGAAACAGGGGGATGCCTCTGTGCAGGTGGGTCCGTTCAGTGTTGATCAGATTGAGGCCGTCATTCAGAAGTTGGTGGATCAGCCTTTCTCGCGTCAGGCGCAGATGATCACGTGGATGCCGAATCATGATTTAGATTGTTTTGACCCGCCATGTTTGCAGTCACTCTGGTATCGAATTCTTGAAGATGATGATGGTGTTAAGTGGTTGAACTGTAATGTGCGCTTTCGAAGCAATGATGCCTGGGGCGCGAGCTTCATGAACATGTTCGGATTCATCATGTTCAACCGCGAGGTGATTGCTGATGAGATTGCCAAACGCACAGGTGCACGTGTGGAACTGGGGCGACTGAATTGGCATGCGGATTCCTATCACATCTACGGCAAAGATATTGCACAGGCCAATTCGCGACTCTTTGATCGTTTGGAGTCAACCGCGTTTGAGGATCGTATATACAACTTCCAAGATGAGATGATCCAGGAGATGTATCACGAGGAAGAGTCGCATATTCTCAAGAAGATAGAGGATATGAATGTCCGCTACGGCGTGTAGGTGGTGGTAGCGCTCCCTCCTTCGCTCTGCGAGCGACGTCGGACATGTTGCACTCGTGGAAAGCGATGATTTCAGGCTCTCTCACTTGCTCAACGCCGTCCAGAGGCCGACGTCCACCTTTGCAGTCAACTTATTCTTTGTACACAGGTGGACCGTGGCGTCCCGACGCGGTTGTGCAAAGCGGGAGCCTAGGCTGAGGCAGTCTTGCCCCTTGGTTTCTCCTGGCACCGTTTAGTGCGTGCTTTCTCCTGGATGCAAAAATGCGCGTGCACCACGGTATTCTAAGAGGACCCCATTGGCGAAGACTTTGGTCACGGTTACGCCCTTGATAATCTCCCCGGGGGCAAGCACGGAGTCGTTGAGAACTGCACTGCGGTTGCTTCCCATGGTCGATATGCCGCCCAGTGTAATTGTGGGCCAACCTTTGACATGCAGCTCAGCAGGAGTTGGTGTATAGCGAAGCGGTTCAGGATTTAGTTTTTCGTTTTGCGGAGTTGTTTGAGGGGGCTGTTGCGTTGTTTCTGTGTGTGTGACTTCGTAGAATGACACTTTGTCTACGAGCTCTTCAGAAGAGAAGTAGATTGTGGCTTTTGGTACTTCAAAGGACCAGAATGGGGATGTGTTAAGTGAACTGGTCTTCTTCCGCTGGCGAAAGAAAAACCACGTTTCAGTTGTGTTAGCTCCGGTTCCAGACTGCGAAACCCGGTTTGGGGTTCCGAGCGAAAGGCGCACTTCTTTAGGCGTCATGCCGACCACGACGAGATTTTGTTGTAGCGAGGTTTGAATATTTTCAGGGCGTTCGGGATGTTTTTCAATATAGCGCGCGATGCGCTTTGGCGAGGTCGCGCATCCGCCCGCAATGAAAAGAAGCAGAACACTGACGTGTAGCCATAGCTGAGTATGGTGTAATCTTTGCATTATTTATCCTCCCAAATTTCGTGTTTCGAAAGACTAGCGCTCGCGGGGCGTGACTGCAAGGAACTCTCTCACATATAGAAATTGTGCGGGACGAAGGCGTCTCTCCTCCATCTCAACAAACCAACCCCATATTGCAATAATGGAGTTGGGGCGCCCTTGCCCCGAAGCCGCTCGCGCGTTAGCGAGCGCAGGCCATCTATTCCAGTTGGGATTTTGAACAAAGAGGAAGCAAAGGAATACAGAAGGCCACCTATTCCAGAGAACAAGGAAACTTGGGCTTGCCTTCGCTTTCTTTGCTGCCTCTTTGTTCAAATCTGTAAAACATAGTTTCGGGGGATTTACATCAAATCAATGGCGTCGACATCGACGGCGACGGATACGGTGCGGGGTATTTTTAGTTCGTTGAGGATTTGCTTGAGCGGTGTGGATATGGCACGAACGGATTTTCCGCGTGCCATCACCTGATACCGGTAGTATCCCTTTGCTTTGGCAAGTGGGGCGGGGCACGATTCCGACACGATTGCGGAATTTCCCGTACTAGCGCTCAGACGTTTAGAAAGGATCTCGGAGCAGTATTTAACTTCTCCTTCGGTTTTGCCTTTGAGTGTGATGCAAATGAGGTGGGCAGAAGGGGGATAGTTGAGTTCGCTGCGGAATTCCATTTCTTCGGCGCAGAGCCCTTCGTAGTCTAACCGACGGGCGGCTTGCACGGCAGCATGGTGGGGGGTGTAGGTCTGCACGATGACCTGACCAGCAACATCGCCGCGGCCGGCTCGTCCGGCGACTTGGGCCAGGAGCTGGAAAGTCCGTTCTCCAGCCCGGAAGTCGGGGATATGCAGGCTGAGATCCGCATAGACAACCCCTACCAAGGTGACGTTGGGGAAGTGCAAGCCCTTTGCAATCATCTGCGTACCGATCAGGATATCAATCTTGCCATTTCGGAAGGCTCCGAGAATTTCTTCATAGGCTGCCTTACGGGATGTGGTGTCGGCATCCATTCGCATGATGCGTGCTTTGGGGAAGCATTTCTTTGCTACGGACTCCACCCGCTGGGTTCCTGCCCCTGCAAAGCGGAACGCAGGATCGCCGCACTCGGGGCATTTCGATGGGACGGGTCTGGAGCCTCCGCAGATGTGACAGCGTAGGGTTTCTTCAGTGCGATGATAGGTGAGCGATACGCTGCATTGGTGGCATTCGGACACAAATCCGCATTTTGGACATACGAGGCTGGAGGAGAATCCGCGGCGGTTGAGAAAGAGAATGGTTTGCTCACCTTCGTGGAGGCGCATCTGAATGGCATCGAGCAGCTCTTTGGAGAATACATTCACGTGCCCGGTGCGCTCGGCTTCGATACGCATGTCGATGATGCGCATGGCGGGCATCTGGCGGCTGTCTGCCCGGCGGGGCAGTACGGCTTTGATGTATTTTCCATTTAGGGTGTTGGCCCAGGATTCGATGGCGGGTGTGGCGGAGCCGAGAACAACGGTGCAGCCGCTGAAGTGTCCTCGCATGACGGCGACGTCGCGGGCGTTATAGCGCGGGGCTTCGGCCTGCTTGTAGCTGGGCTCGTGCTCTTCGTCGACGATGATAAGTCCCAAGTTGGTGACGGGGGCAAACACGGCTGAGCGGGCACCGATGACGACACGGGCTTCGCCATCGCGAATGCGGTGCCATTCGTCGTGACGTTCGCCCTCGGAGAGGTGGCTATGCAGGACGGCAATCTGGTTGCCAAAGCGAGATTGAAAGCGTTCGATGGTTTGGGGTGTCAGCGAGATTTCGGGCACAAGAACAATGGCGCCTTTGTTTTGAGTGAGTCCGTGTGCGATGGCTTGCAGATAGACCTCGGTTTTTCCGCTTCCGGTGACACCGTATAGGAGGATGGGGCGGGGTTTGGGAAAAGCTGAAATTTGGAAAGCTGAAAGCTGAAATTCAGAAGGTTCTTGGTTGGTCTTTTCAAATTTCAGCTTTCCCATTTCAGCTTTTACTTTTTCCAGTGCTTCTGCTTGTTCGGGCATGAGTTCCAGGGGGGCGGTGGGGAGGATGTTATAGTTTTTGAGGGGATCGCGAATGTCGTCGCGAGTTTCGATGGTGATGAGTTCTCGCTTGGCTAGTGTCTTGATGGGGGATTCGGAAATGTCTGCCGCTTTCATTAGATCTTGAAGCGGCATTTCCCCATCGTGTTCTGCGAGTATCGCGAGAACATTTTGCTGTTTCTCATTTCCCAATTTCTCATTTCCTGATTTCGAATTTACTTGCACCCATCGTTGTTGTTTAAATTTGCTGTTCTTACGGCGGACGGCACCGGGGAGGACGGTGCGGATGCATTGTTCAAGGGCGGCGCAGTAGTAGGCACTCATCCAGCGCACGAGCTTAAGAACGGTATTGTCGATGTAGGATTTATCGCCAATGAGGGCGTGGATGGGTTTGAGGGTTTGTAATGTGCTGGTTTCTGTGAGTGCTACGACATATCCGGCAACATGGCGACGCCCGAAGGGAACGGAGACGCGGCTGCCTATTTTGACCTGACCGGCAAGTTCAGGGGGGATGGTGTAGTCAAACTCCCGGTCAAGCGACACATCGACTACGATTTTGGCGATCACGGTTCAGGCTCCGGTGGGGCAAAAGAAAGGGAGCGCCGAAGCGCTCCCTTTCCGTAAAAACACATCATTTCAAATGGTAGTATTAAGGTATTTCAGGATCGTTTCCATCAGGCGTAAGGTACTTATATGCCGTAGGGGTCGTTGCTGTTCCTGTGGGGTTGAAATTCGCTAGCGTGAACACTTTCGCCGGAAGCACTTTGACAGCACCGCCCTTGGTGATGATGATTCCAAGTTTGTCGCCGAAGGGCTTGGATCCAGGAATCAATGGGGTTGCTGTGTCAAGTGTGTTTATGTCGGCCTGCGGAGCATTCACGTTTTTGGTAAACAGGAATGGAACTGTAGCGGGGGTATCTTCGCTGAGATCCAGCGTTACGCACCATGCGTTGTTTGCTGGCAGGAACGAGCCCGGAGTTGTGATGAGGTCTTCTTTGGTTAGATTAGATGGAGTTACGCCGGGAGCGCTGAAGTAGGAGCAGTCGATGCCTTTTACGATATCGTTAGTAACAATATTCTCGAAAAATGCGCAGCTGTCAGCGAAATCGCCATCTAATGGCCATGCCTCAGGAAGATCAAGCGCTGCAGCCTCAATGCTGGCTGCAAATACACCGAGATGCAATTGCCGACCATTACTGCCGACTTTAATGGCTTTTGCTTTGGTCAGGGCACCCTGGATGGCGGGGAAAAGGAGGGCTGCCAGAATACCAATAATGGCAATAACAACAAGAAGCTCGATGAGTGTGAAACCGTCTGATTTGCGCTGCTGCCACCGTTTGATCATCTGTTAACTCCTTGGTTGTTTTGAAAACCTGCGGCACACGCCGCTAACATGAACCTAACCACTTGGTGGAACACTACGCGATTTTTGTGGATAAGGTCAAGAGGGATTTTTGTGGAGAACTGCGGCCCGAGGGTGTCCCGCCTCCATAGTTACAAAATGACCTGTTTTGCAATAATGGAGCTGGGGCGCCCTCGCCCCGGAACTCTGCTGCCAAAGGCCGGTAGCCCAGATGCAATCTGGGACTACAACGAGAAAATATCGCTGAAAGGATTTGCATCTCGGCGGTTCGGTTTTCTGCTCGTGATGGGGAGGAAATATAAGTAGGATGAGTGCCACAGAGTAGGCTTTGACAATTAGGATACTTAGGAAGGAAGCAGCATGGACATCAAGCTACGGTTTTTGGGAGCAGCGCAGAATGTTACGGGTTCATGTCATTTGTTAGAGGCGAATGGAGTGCGGGTGTTGGTTGACTGCGGGCTCTATCAGGAGCGGGACTTCAAGCAGCGCAATTGGGAACCTTTTGCCGAAGATCCGTCAACCATTGATGCTGTCGTTCTTACCCACGCGCATTTGGATCATTGCGGATTGCTTCCCAAGTTGGCTCGGGATGGATTCAACGGCCCTGTCTTTGCAACCGATGCTTCTGTGGATATTGCAGAGATTGTGATGCGGGATTCGGCAAAGATTCAGACGGAAGATATAAAATACAAAAAGAAACGGCATAAGCGGGAGGGGCGCACTAGCAAATACCCGTATGAGCCACTGTACCGGATGGAGGATGTGGATCGTGTTGTTCCTATGATGCAACCGGTACGATATGGCAAAGAGCAGAAAGTGGGGATTGGCCTGACGCTGAAGTTCTTCGATGCCGGACATATTCTGGGGTCGTCGTCGGTTCTGTTTGAGATTACGAAGCATGGCGCGACGCGACGCGTTCTGTTTTCAGGCGATGTTGGGCGCTGGAATACGCCGATTTTGCGGGATCCGGAGATTGCGGATCAAGCTGACTATGTTTGCGTAGAGTCAACCTATGGAAATCGTGACCACAAAGATAATGCCAGTATTCCCGATGCACTGGTACGTGTGATTAAGGCTGCACACAAGGCAGGCGGCAATGTTGTGATCCCAAGTTTTGCGATTGAGCGAACGCAGGAGTTGCTTTACCGGCTGGGTGAGCTTAGAGCTGCGGGGCGTATTCCCAAGGTTCCGGTCTATGTTGATAGTCCCATGGCGATTAGAGTGACCGAAGTCTTTCGTCGTCATCGCGAGTTGTTTGATGAGGAGGCTATGGATCGCATTGCCAGGGGGCAACACCCCTGTGATTTCAAGGGGTTAACGTTGACCCGGACGGCGGCGGAGTCGAAGGCGATCAATACTCAGGGCGGCACGTCTATCATCATTGCGGGTTCGGGCATGTGTACGGGCGGTCGGATCAAGCATCATATTGCTAATAATATCGAGCGCCCCGAGAGTGTGATCCTGTTTGTGGGATATCAAGCCAAGGGGACATTGGGTCGCAGTATTTTACAGGGGGTGGAGCATGTTCGGCTTTTTGGGCAGGAGCGCGAGGTGCTTGCCCGAATTGAGAAGGTTAATGGCATGTCGGCCCATGCGGATCGCGGCGAGTTGCTGCGGTGGTTGAAGGGGTTGAAAACGCCACCGGAGCAGGTTTTTGTGATTCATGGTGAAGAAGATGCGACGACGGCCTTTTCTGAGTACATCCATACACGTCTGGGATGGGAAACCCACGTGGCGCTGTATCAGGAAACGGTTACGCTGCACTGAGCTTGAAACTTTAATTCGCACCCAACAACCAACGCCAAGGGTTGAGAAATTAGAAGCTTTAGGTATTAGCGGGGTATTTTCTATAGGTGAATGCGCTATGAGTTCTGGCAAGCAAAGACCTATTAAGCGTATCCGAGTAAGTGTTGCGGTTAAGTGTGCGCTTCGCACTCTTTTCACATTTACCCGTACACGTCGTCGCCACCTTTACTCGGATACCCTTAACCGAACGGCCTACACGATCGCTTCTCATTCAGGTTTGAGGACGATCATCAATAGACTATTCCCCGCTAATCCCGGAATCGCCTATAAATGGTAATTAGCCTAAAGGCCATTCCCACGTCTGGGGGGAGAGTCCCTTGTGGGTGATAAATGGCGTTTTATTGTCGCGGTGGTGGCACGTGGCGTTTTGTGAGTCGATTTCAATGGTAACCTCGGCACCTGTTCGAGCATGTAAGACTGCGGCCAGGAGCATGGCTTTTTCCAGCCCGTCGCCGCGACCAAAGTTCCATACCTCATCGGGTTGCGCGAGGCGTCCAGCGTCATCGTAGATGGATTGTGATGGCAGCGCTGTGATGTATGCAACGACCTCAGCTTCCGGGCGTTCTTGCAGGGCTTCAATGCAGACAGGGTTCCGCTCAATGCAGGCTTTCAGGTAAGGTGAGGGGTCGATGCGGGTCAGGTCGCGATAGGCATAGAAAGAAAGATCGGCTACGGGGTTTTGTGCGCGAATGGCCTCGATCCGGGTAATGATGGCGTCGCGCCCCATTGCAGGGTGAATATCCAGGGGTTCATGGTTCTCGGCAAACGCTTTCACGGTGGCGTCCGGCAGGCGGGGTTTGACCTGGCAGAACTGAATTAGGCTTTCAAGCGCGATTTCAGCGTTCAGACAGCTTGAGGCAAATTGGACTTTGAGTTTGTTAAAGTCCTTTGTTTTGTCGATGTCAATGTTGTGCGAGGCAACGAAGGCTTCGAGGTCGTTCAACACAATACGACTTGCAAGCGGGCTGCACTCGAAGTTTTCGGCATCAATGTCTTCAAGCAGTTTCGGCCGGGTATTGTCGGTAATGCGATAGGGACTTCCATTTTCGAAACCGAATGCTTTCTCCGCCGCTATGAAGCAGTCCGCACCGTTGCGGTTCCAGCGCACTTGGAAGCACTTTTGAATGTCTGGGCGCTGCCGCAAAAAGTTGCCAAGCACTTCTTTATTTAGGCGAGTTTTCAGGTAGGCGGTCAGATTGGTGCTGAACCGTGTGTAGGCATCGGGGGCAATCGTGGCGTCATTGTAAAGCGTATGGATATGCCCCGATGCGTGAGACACGATGGTGACGTTTTCGTTTTCCAGGGCCCGTCGAGCTTGGGCTGAAAGGGCGGTTCCGTTGCACCACATGTTCTTGGTTACAAGGCGGCGGTTGTTTGTCAGGATGCCGTCCTTGACGATGATGAAGTTTTGGGAGTGCAGGGGGGTTGCCATCAAGTAGATGTCATTGAGAGGAATGCCCACCACGATGAACAAGGCTGCCGCGTAGAGCGCGGCCAGTGATACGCACTCTCCTGCGCCGGTTGTGTAGTTGTCGCGATGCAAGAAGGCATCCATGGCTTCGACGGTTTCGGTTTTCCAGTAGGGGATGATGTTGCCGCCGTATTTATCGAGGCCAAAATGGGTTCTGATATCGATGTCGAAGTAGTATTTGTCGCCCTCATAGCCAAACAGAGCATTGGATTGTGAAAGGGTGGATTCATCAATGAACTCCCGGAAGCGGGCGGTCTCGGTTTCGGTTTGGGTCAGCCCCCATGTGTCGAGGTCCAGATTGAACGCATAGTGATCCATGATGTATTGCTTTAGGCGGGTGATGCGCTTGTAGGGTGCCATTTTATCAAGGCCCGCGAACCAGGGATCTTCAAGCCATTTCCAAATGCGGGGTGACATGATGTTGGCCAGTACCAAGCTGAACATCAGTTCGGGAAAGATGAATACCTCCATATCCGAGAGGGTGATTGCTGAAGAGGTGCGTTCCAATTCCTTGGGTGTCATATGATTCAATCCTTGTTCGCGTATCTATCCTAGTGTGGTATATCAGAATTGCATTAGTAAAATATGAAAATGCCTGTCATTCCGAGCGAAGTCGAGGAATCTTGTCCCCGCGTTAGGTGGAGATCCCTCGACCCCGCTCGGGATGACACCTTTGTATTGCAAGCCTATTAACGAGACATGACATGGGTGCTGAAAAAGTGCGTTATCCGTTTGGTGGCGTGCCGCTACAGCATGGGCTTTTTCGGCGGCGCAGCGCTGGAGCGACAAGCACGATGACCAGTCCTATGGCAAGAACGGTGTGTGCCCATGCGGGAAGCATTTCGCCTTTGTGGCAGAGTTCTGTGATGTCGGCCACGCGCAGAAAGCGGTCGAGAACCAAGCCAGAAGCAAGAGCCGTGGTGGCTGTGGTTGCGAGATAGATGAGTGCGGTGCGACTGCCCATGGTTTTCCATACGGCTGCGATTCCGGCGGCGTTGGTGGCGGGGCCTGTCGTCAGGAACACGAGAGCAGCCCCAGGTGATACGCCTTTGGCAACGAGGGCTGCTGCGATGGGAACGGATGCCGTTGCACATACGTAGAGCGGAATGCCGAAAAGCATCATGGCTATCATACTGAGAATGCCGCCTCCCAAAATCTTCGCTAATTGGGCTTCGGGCACGAAGGTGGAAATGGCTGCTGCGATGAGAACGCCGATTATCATGGATTTTCCAACGTCACGGGGGAGGGTCACAAATCCGTGGTGCAGCGCGCGCATCCATCGAGAGCTGGTCGTGGAGGCGTCGTTTGAGCAGCACGACTCTGTGCAGGTGGTCTGTTGGCTTTCTGTTTCAGGGGTATGCTTTTGTAAAGCATTGGTGGTTAGTCCCCCGATGACTCCGGTCAGGAATGCGGCAATGGGACGGAATACTGCCAAGATGGGCCCGAGCAGGGCGTAGGTGATCATGATGCTGTCGACGCCTGTTTGGGGCGTTGAAAGTAGGAATGCCATGGTTGCGCCTTTTCCGGCACCGTGTCTCCTCAGAGAAACGGCGACGGGAATGACGCTACAGGAACAGAGCGGTAGCGGAACGCCAAAGAGTGATGCGCGTATGACGCTTCCAGCCCGGTTTCCACCGAGATGGCGTTCCACTGTGCTTGGCGAAATCAGGACAGACAGCATCCCGGCCATGGCAAACCCAAAAAGGAGATAAGGCGCCATTGCCTCAAAAGTTGCCCAGAACTCGTACGCTATGGTGATGATTAAATACACCCTAAAATAGTAGCATTAATCTACTGACGTGCAACCCCGAAATGAGTAAATGTTTCGACGAAATACCGCACGAACCGCTCCTGGAGCGGATCGGGGAACAGATTAGTGATTCACGAATGATAACGCTGATCGGAGACTTTCTCAAACAAGGGATAATGGAGGTTGGTGAGCAATGGAAACCCCAGGAGGGAACGCCGCAAGGTGGTCCTTTGAGTCCCCTACTGGCTAATGTTTATCTCAATCCGGTAGACTGGCTCATGCATGAAAAGGGATACACCAGTGTTCGCTGTGCGGATGATATCGTGATCCTATGCGAGAGTGAGGAAGAAGCCTTGGCTGCTTTGGAGCACCTGCGGGAATGGATGGGGGAGAATGCCTTGAGGCTGACCCCCGAGAAGACCCGTATGGTGGATATGAGCAAGCCCAAGGCATACTTTGAATTCCTTGGATACCAGTTCTACCGAACCCCGCAGAACCGGCTACGCTGGTTTGCGAGACCTATGAGCATGAAGAAGCTACGCAGCAAGGTCCGGCCCCTGATCAAAAGATGCAATGGACACAGCATGGATGAGATTATCCGTAAGCTGAATTCTATATTGCGCGGATGGTTCGAGTACTTTAAACATTCACTGCCCTCATACTTTAGACAAGTTGACGGGTGGGTACGGATGCGCCTGCGCAGCATTTTACGAAAACGCCACAAAGGTCGCGGTCGCGGCGGTGGTTTCGATCAGATACGCTGGCCAAATGCCTACTTTTGGGAACTCGGGCTGTTCTCGCTTGTTATAGCCAGAGACTCTTTACGTTCATCTGCTAGTCGGTAAAACCATTAACCAGAGAGCCGTATGCGGGAGATCCGCATGTCCGGTTCGGAGGGAGGGGTGGCTCAAACCCATGCGTTGCTCCTACCTCTATCAACGCTCAAAGATGTCGATAAGTATCAATCGGGTGGAATGAGGTTGGTTGTCAGTGCTTGCGGAGTCGCCATAAGGTCGGTACAAGCAATGGGGGAAGGCGGACAGTGCAGTTTTTGTAAAGAAAGGGTATCACGATCGTGCAGACATTGGGAGATATTGGAGAGCTTGCTGCAATTGAGCGGATTGTCAAGCGCTTGCCTGGGCGGCAGGATGTTATCGTTGGGCCGGGTGATGATTGTGCGGTTGTTCACCCAATCCACGATACGGATGAAGATCTTGTACTCACCTCCGATCCCGTTGTTGAGGGAATCCATTTTGATGCGGATGCCGTGCCAGAGTCTGTGGGTCACAAGGCAATTGGGCGGGTGCTTAGCGATATTGCCGCCATGGGGGCAGACCCCCGCTGGGCGCTTGTTGATATTGTGGCACCAAAATCGACCCCCGTTGCTGTTATTGATGCACTTTATGTGGGCATGGGCTCCCTTGCCGCAACCCACGGGCTGGTCATTGTTGGTGGCGATATGGCTGAAGGCCCTTGTCTTGAGATTCATGTATTCGGCATGGGTGCCGTGCCCGTTGGTAAAGCGTTGTTGCGATCAACGGCAGGCTCTGAGGATTGCATTTTTGTAACAGGCCGCCTTGGTGGTAGCCGCCTTGGGAGGCATTTGCATGTTGAGCCTCGCCTTGCGGAAGGTCGCTGGTTGCGCGATTGGGCTACCGCGCTGATTGATGTGAGTGACGGACTTGCCTCCGACTTGCATCATCTGACAGATATGAGCCACGTGGGGTGCGATATCAATCGCAATCAAATCCCGATTTCCGAGGCTGCATCCCAGCTAAAGGACTCTGCCACCGCTTTAGAGCATGCGCTCTATGATGGGGAGGACTTTGAGTTGTTGTTTACGGTTCCGCAACCGCGTCGAGACGCGTTTGTGTCAGCTTGGGTAGAGCGGTTCGTTCTCCCCTGCACAGAGATTGGGTGTATGACGGAAAATGTGGGGGTGATTCGGTGTTTAGCCCCTGATGGTTCCGCAACACCATTGCTCCGAAGCGGGTACGCGCACTGGGAGTAAATCGAGAAATTTAAAATTTAAAAATTTAAAAATTTGGAAATAGGGGGATTGCTTATCCCCGCGACGCATGATTTCCAAGTCCGAGATTCGGGATGGGGTCAGAGCTGCTTTTTCAGATAGTCCACGTACTCTTTACTCAAGATTCCCGTAATGGTGATGTTGTCATATGCGGAGGTGGCCCCCATGTGGCCAAAGCCGACATAAGTTGGGTACCGAATCTGACTCTCAAGGATTGCGCGCCGAATGCGCGAGTTGTCAACGGACCATTCGATTCGACCACTTTTGAGGGCTAACTTGCAGTGATGCATTGTAAGGTTTTTACCGTTGCTCACGGTGAAGCTTGAGAGGGGATATTCCTTACTGGTCTGAAAAAGCGTGGCTTGCAGGGCGTCGCCGTTTGTGAGGTGGGCTTGAAGGCTGTCGCCGATGACGATTCCTGCATGTTGTTCGGATCCTTTAAAGAGTGCATCAATCTCAATTTCCTGCACGAGCAAGAAATGGGTTTTTGCCCATGCCACGGTTCGCGTGCACACCAGAGCGCTGTGGGTCTGATCCCATTCACCGCCCTTCCAGTTCTGTATCTGTTCGGCGTCGCTGAAGTCATAGCGAATCGTGATCTGTCGGCTGTGTGAATTCCAACGCATAACCTCTCCGTGGAGGCGTTTGCCGAGGGCTTCTATATCCAGAATATCTCCAGAGCTATAGGAATTTGGCCTAGTGGGTGTTGGTGAAACGACGCCACTCACAGCATGACTGTCGACGTCTCCTTGCCCTGAATTCACCGCTTCAATTTCATTCATTACGGCGAGTGCGGATTGAATCTTGCCCTGTCGCGTGAGGTCTTTCTTGAGGTTTTCCATGGCTTGCAGGTATTTTGCTTTAAGCTCACTGGTTTTTCTTTTGTGATCTCCACTAATGCTCTGGCTTTGGGAAATATAGGCTTCCTGTATGGCTCTAAGGTGGGCTGGAGTGCTTACGAGTTTCATTTTGGAGGGGCTGGGATTTCCAACAAAGCGCTTGCGCTCTTTGCGAACCGCCAGCAGAGATTTGAGTTCGCCCGATTGCTGGTAGCCGGATTCAAGCGCTCGCATGGCGGCAACGTGGTCTTGCGGTGCATGAATTCGCTCAGCTTGGTATTCAGAAGCCAGGCGCGAAAGCTCATTTTTGTAGATGCGCGTCAGCTTGTCAGTTTCTGGGACGGCCAAGCCTGTTAAAGCAAAAGAAATCCACAAAAGAAGTAGTAAACGTCTCGTTTTCATAAGCTTTGCATGATGGCTAATGGTTTTCCCTATGTCAACGGTTTGTTGGAAAATGAGGCGTTAGGTTTAATGATAATTTATACATTCAGACGCCTAGCGAGGTTGAAATATTAGGGTTCGAGATAATTAGACGTTATCCGAAAAGGTTTCTGAGGCTGGTCCGCTACGTTCCAGACCGTCAATTCCCCGATGTAGTTCTCGGCAAAGTTTACGATGCAGTTAGTTTCGAGGCAGTTTACGGCAAAGTTCTCGGTATAGGTTCCATATCCATCCATTTTCCTATACCGTGAACTGCCTTGAGAACTCCAGCGTTCCTAACTATTTCGTCAACTTTGCCGTCAACTCCATCGGATCGGCACAGACTTTTGCTTCCCAACGAACTGCATCCCCAGCACAGACCCTTTTCGGACAGGGTCTAATTAGTGTTAAACCGAACGGGATAGGCGACAGGAGGATGTGTGAGGAGAATTGAGATAATTGCGCTGTTCGATCGTACCCATCCGTAATAGAATTCAAAGTTCAGATCCACGATGCAGAATGCTCTAATTCCAATTCCCTTGCATCGGGTTGGGGCAATGTTTAATATGCGCTTCTCAGAGCCGGTGCTTGTGGGGCGTCTTATTTCTTTTGGTGGTGGATGCTTGTTGAGGAATATTTTGGAGACAAGATGGTAAAGCGTAAGATTTGTATGTTGGGAGCCTTCTCTGTAGGGAAGACCAGTCTGGTCAGCCGGTTTGTTCACAGCCTATTCTCCGAAAAATATCACACCACAATTGGGGTTAAGGTTGACAAGAAGCAGATGGTGATTAATGGCGAAGATCTTTCGTTGTTGATTTGGGACATTTACGGTGAAGACGATATTCAGGAAGTCCGGATGAACTATGTGCGCGGTGCCGCCGGATACCTTCTGGTAGCTGACGGGACGCGTCGCGACACCCTGGACATTGCACAGCGAATTCGCAAACGGGTAGAGTCTTATGTTGGCAAGATTCCCTTCGTTTTGCTGATTAACAAGTCTGATCTGACGGATGTATGGATGTTTGATGACGCCACGCTGGAAAGCCTTCGAGGAGAGGGCTGGACGGTAATTCGTACCAGCGCCAAGACGGGAGAGGGCGTTGAAAAGGGGTTTGCGCTGCTGGCGAAGGCTGTCCTAGAGTAGTATAGGTATTATAATGGATCTACCCGCACCGATTGGGGAACATTTAAGATCGCTCTTTGTGCGAAGCCAGTTTCCGGCGTATTTCTTTGTTTCTCACGATGGCATCCTTGTGGAGTGGGGGGGGGACTGTGATCGCTATGGCATGACCCCGTTTGAAAGCGGTGCGTTGGCGTGTGATCAGATTGACTTCCTGGAGGGAATGTTGCCGCTTGATGGACGCTGGTTCCACCTTCCTCGACTGCTTATTCATGAGTTTCGGGTTGTTGACGTTCATTTTATTCCTGGCGATGGTGGGGATTGGGTTGTCTTGCTTGATACGACAGAAGCGGCAAATCAAGAGGCGGTAGCTCAGCAGCAAGCGAATGATCTTTCGCTTCTTAAGCTCGATCACCTCAAAATGCTGGCACAGCTCCGTGCTAATAATGAGAACTTGCTGGCTGTGTTTAATCAGCTTCGACTGACCACGGCCCTGATTTCTGAGACTGGAAACGTTGTGTTTCTGAGTCGTTCCGGGCTCAATCTTTTGCATACCGATGCGGATGCAATGCAAGGGCGTACTTGGCGCGAGGTTTTCCCATTTTCCAAAACGGATGCAGAGCAGTTTGAGCAGTTATTAGCGAACCCTCGCGCGTCGCACGAGCGGCTTCGGGTGGATCTGAAGGCGACTTCGGGGCGCGAGCGGTGGTTTGATGTCGATGTTCGGGCCGATCCGCGTGATGTAACACAGCGTATCGTCTATTTTTATGATGTTTCTGACCTGCTGGATCTGCGCAACAAGCTGAACGAGAATGCGCGATTTCAGGAGATGGTGGGCAAGAGTCATCTGATGCAGCAGGTTTTTCAGCTCATTCGGGATGTTGCGCGTGTTGATGCGACGGTTCTTATTGAGGGGGAGACCGGAACCGGAAAAGAATTGGTAGCGCGTGCGATTCATTTCTCAAGCCCGCGCAAGCCCTCTTTGCCAATGTGAGTGAGACACCAACCTGAGAAAGCAAAGGGCGGGTGTAAAAGGAGATGGTATGAGCACACTGACATTGAATGCGACCCCACGGCTGGCCGGTGACCGAAGTGTTACCGC
>Ga0307929_1001688_pt1 | contig 15861 bp, 11 predicted proteins | sample AceLakmetage1330_FD_203160 | JGI IMG/M metagenome (GOLD analysis project Ga0307929, IMG submission 203160) | Saline water microbial communities from Ace Lake, Antarctica - #1330 | ecosystem: Environmental > Aquatic > Non-marine Saline and Alkaline > Saline | place: Antarctica: Ace Lake...
GTGGCTGAAACAATTGCTTGACTACGTTTGGGGGAATGTCTGTTATGTTGATGATTTCCTGAAAAAGGACATTCCGCAAATCAAAGCAATCATCCCCGAATCGACTTATATGATTTGGCTCGACTGTAGGGAACTTGGTCTAAAAGGCGATGCATTAAAGGATTTCTTTATCGCAAAAGCAAAAGTTGGTTTTAACGATGGCCGGGTTTTCGGTACAGGTGGCGACGGCTTTATGCGTATAAATGTTGCCTGCCCACGAACGATGGTAAAACAGGCAATGGAGCAAATCAAGGCAGCAATTTTGAAGATTGATATTGTGGTATTGTGATTATTTTGAATTTTTCAAATCAAATATCGAGTAGATTTTTTTAGTCTAAAGACGGACACAATTAAGAGATAACATAGGAAGGGGGATTTTAACACAAATCCGGCGAAGCTATTCTGCCACGGTATTGTTATTTAAAGCTGAAATAATTATCAACTGATTGTTTAATCGTATCTTTAATCTCAGCCCAAAACACCTTTTCAAACATTTTTGGCATTTCATCATTCTCAGCATCTACAAAATAGGAGAGGCTTTTCAATACCATGAACTCAGAGCCGTCATGGTATTTCTGATTGTAGAATTGCAGCATCTGATTCAGGGAAAACTCCTTTAACAGGAAATACAAATCGATAAAATCTTTTTTCGAACCCCTACCCGTTATTGCAGAAAGCTTCATGGCAGCAATATCCTTTTTACTTGCTAATCTCAGATTATTAACGCTAAGTTCTTCATCAATCCATGGATAGGGATAATTAACCAAATCAACTTTAATATCATCTAAAAGGTAAATAAAAATATTGGGACTCTTTTTCAAAGGAGAAACCCTAGCAATCGAATTAAGGATATTGTTCAATTCAAGACTATCAGTAGGCATTTTACCAAACAAATCAATATCCACGGAGTTGCGATGGCCTAATTGTAAAGCAAGGCTTGTGCCTCCAACAAGCCGAAGGTTTTCGAACTCAGGAACCTGCATTAACTTCCTTAAAAGTTCCAGTGTTGAGGTATCGATTGTTGAAAAGTGTAACATCTGAATTTCTCTTTAGGGATTTTTGATAGCATGGAAATAAACGAAAGAGAACGGGGATCGAGGTCTTTGATAGTAAGTGCAATTTTTGTAATTTCCTGAATGCCTACATTCCGATAAAGTAAATCCCAGTCTTTTATTAATCCATAATCCAAAACCCGTTTTACTATATATGTGCTATGTTTTTCAAAGCTTATAGTTTCGGCATTTACATCCCAAAATAAATGAGGTGATAATTGTTTAATGTCAATGTTTGTGTTTTCCATTTTTAGAATTCGATAATTGCAAAGATAATATTCTTAGTGTAAGATTTTGGCTTTAGTATTTTTGGAATCCCTACCTTTGTCTTTAAATTTTAAACCTGATTTTTATGAGAAATACCGCCATCGCACTATTGACCTTTTCGCTTTCAATTTCGGAAGGGTTTAAAGCCCTGACTGCAAGGAGGGGTTGGAAACCCTGGATTGAGAATACATTAAAATTAGGGTCGCTATCCCCTCGTTCCTCGGGGCTTGTCTGCCTCGCCATAAGGCGGGCATCCCTTCTCATTATATTTGCAGTATTGATTTCGCAAACGGCAAGCGCCCAAAGTACCCAGGAACTTCAGCAACAAATCGAATCCCTTAACGGGCAAATTGAAGGTATGCAACATACTTTTGATGTACTGGATAAGCATATTGACGATCTGCTTTGGTACGAAAAAGTAGGCGACATTGCTTTTGTTGACAAGGTGTATATTTATGGTCCGCCAAAATGGAAAGAAGAAAACCCGACAGCACAGGGGGCCGGAAACCCGGTTAAATTCTGGACTTATACCTTCGTACCCAAATCCATTGATCCGGAAAAGAAATATCCTTTAATCGTGTTCCCTCATGGTGGGGTTCATTCAGATTTTTCGACTTATTATGCGCACATTGTCCGGGAGCTGATTTCGCAAGGATACATCATCGTTGCTGCTGAATACCGTGGAAGTACAGGCTATGGAAAAGGCCATTACAAAAAGATTGATTACGGTGGACTGGAAACCGAAGATGTAAAAGCCAGCCGCGATTATATGATCGAAAACTTCGATTTTGTCGATAAGGACCGTGTGGGCATCATTGGCTGGAGCCATGGCGGGTTGATTGCCCTGATGAATATTTTCGATCATCCCGACGATTACCAAGTGGCTTATGCCGGAGTGCCGGTTAGTGATATTATTGCCCGGATGGGCTACCAAACCCAGGATTACCGCGACCTCTATTCGGCAGATTACCACATTGGCCAAACGGCTTACGAAAATGTGGAGGAATACCGTCGCCGTTCGCCAGCCTGGAACGCCCATAAAATGAAAGATACGCCACTGTTGATCCAAACCAATACCAACGACGATGATGTGAACGTGTTGGAGGTTGAACATCTCATCAAATCCCTAAAAGCCGAGGGCAAGCAATTTGAATATGAAATTTTCGAGGATGTTCCCGGTGGCCATTCCTTCAACCGGATGGATACAAAAATCGCCCACGAAGTAAGGGTTGGGATTTACAAATTTTTGGATCAATATCTTTCACCTCCAACACCTATCAAAAGTGTAAAGACATTGAAAAAAGCAGCATACAAATTGTAAACTTTTTACTTCCTTTAAATTTACCTGACTTTCCTAATTTGTCCACAATGCTTTCAGGCCCTATGATTCATAGAATTAGTATAAATTAGGGTTTAAATACTTAATTGATGAAAATAGAAGTTATTTTTGTCTGTTACCACTAAACAGCAAGCAAAAATGGCAAAGGTATTTTCACTTTCAGAGGCGGGTTCGATAGCAATTCACAGCATGGTTTTAATAGCTAAGGCTGACAGTAAATTGAATGTGATTAAAATTTCGGAACGGACCGGCTCATCGAAACACCATGTAGCCAAGGTGCTTCAACGGCTGGTGAAAGACGATTTCCTGGTTTCAAACCGTGGTCCGCATGGTGGCTTTAAACTGAAAAGGCCCGCCGACGAAATGAGTTTACTAGACATCTACGAGTCCATCGAAGGCAAAATTGAAATTACCGACTGCCCCATGGACAACCCCATTTGCCCATTTGATAAATGCCTGATGGGAAATATCATCAACGACATGACCCAGAATTTTAAGGATTATATGGGAAGCCAGAAGCTTTCGGATTATCTTTAGAGTTCGCAGTGCCGAAAAACCAGAAATCTCTGATTTCATAGTTTTTCGTGCATCCTCGAAAAGTTACGAAAATTGCAAATTTTCTACTTTTCAGGATCTTCAGTTCTCAGTTCAATGTCAATTAGTTAATAATTTTATTTAAGATTGCTGATTAATGAGTGTAGATTTTTGATTTATTATAATTTGATAATCAGGGACATCTTAAATTAAAAATCGTTAATCGACAATCATACATCATAATCATTGCCTAAACTTATTAGCATTGGTCCTCAGTTCGCAGTCTTCAGTGCCCTTGCTTAACCTACATTATTATGCATCATGTTTGTAATAAGTAGGGGTCATTGCGAGCGAAGCAAAGCAATCTTTTTCCAGCAATCCGTGTTTGATAAGTACTACTTTTTTTACTAAACTCTTTCCATAATAATTTCCTTCCCACACCCTATTTCCTTCTCATCAACGTTAACCATTCATGCTAAATCGATTTATAATTCTGTTCTTTCTAATTTTACAGTCGATTGTTGCATTGCCCCAAAAGCCTGTAACAACATTTGACATTCCCATTTTTGCCTACCATCGCTTTGGTGATGATCGATATCCAAGCACAAACATTTCGCTGAAAATCTTCGAGGAGCAGCTTCAATACTTGAAGCAAAATAATTACACTGTACTCACCTTTGGTGATGCTATTGCGAAATGGGAGAATTCTGGGCCAATTCCTGAAAAGGCGGTGATACTTACCGTTGATGATGGCTATTTGAGTTTTTATACCGGCGGATTTCCATTACTGAAAAAGTACGACTTTAAGGCCACAGTTTTTGTTCAAACCGGAACGGTTGGTGGAGGTGATTTTATGTCGTGGCAACAAATCAAGGAGATTCAGGATGCCGGGATTGAAATTGGCAACCATTCTGATTCGCATGCGTATTTTGTGAATTTACCTGAAAATGAAAGGAAAAGAGTTTTTCAATTAGATTTTGAAACTGCGTCTTCAGTATTAAAAATCCATCTTGGGAAGGCTCCCCAAATTTATGCATACCCTTATGGTGAATGGACAAAAGACATGGAAGACGTACTGCAAAGAAAAGGCGTGCTGGCAGCAGCAGTACAAAAATCAGGTGTGTTTTGCGAAAGCAGCCCTGCCTTTGCTATTCCGCGTTTCCCGATGGGCGGGCCATTTGCTACCATCAATGGATTTAAAAATAAGCTACAAATGAAAGCACTTCGAGTTGCGGAAGTCTCGCCAGCGACACCATTTTTGAATGAGAATCCACCCAAGCTGACTTTAAAACTTGTTCCCGGGAAAATCAACATCAACCAGGCCCAGTTTTTTGTAGGTGGGAAAAAATCAGAAAATATCGAGGTGAGTTTTGACAACGACATTCCTATCATTGAAGTTGTATCTCCCGAAAAACTCACCGACCGCCGCACGCTCTACACCATCACCGCTCCTTCGGTTGATGGGAAAACCTGGCACTGGTACAGCCATTTGTGGATCAGTCCGGAGGTGAAAGAGGAGTAATAAGCTCACCAGCATCAATTAAAACTTCCAGTTTTTACCTTTAATCGTTTGCCCCAGGCAAGGCAACACTTGATTCAATACTCATGAAGAAATCGCATGGCCTGTCTGAAAATATGGCTGGCAGCCATGGCCTGAGTTTTGAATTTCCAAATCCCACCACAGGGAATTTAATCAATATTGATATTGTGGCGGAGGAGAGGCAATCAGTATCTTTACGATTGTTTGGTTATCAGGGGCAAGTTTTATCGGAAACGCCAAAAAACACAATTCACCCTGGCAGAAGTCAATTTTCTTTTATTGTTGATTTCTTCCCGGGGATAGGGGAATCCATGCCTACAATTGTATCTGTAGTAACAAAAGATATTGTTATGAGAAGAACCCAACTTTTTCAGTTTGTTGTGCTCGTATTGTTTTTCCTTATCAATGGATGCCAATCAAATACTCAAAAAGGCGAAACCGGTAGCCTGTTTATTATTGGCGGGGGCCAGCGCCCTCCTGAACTTATGCAACAATTATTGGATGCTGCCAATCTCCAACCTGATGATTATATTCTTATCCTACCCTTTTCGAGTATTGAGCCCGTGGAATCTTCCAGGTATGTTACAAAGCAAATCCTTGAACTTGGGGTATCAACTATTAAAACCCTGTTTCTAAATACTGATTCATTGTTATCTGCGTCAGCGCTGGATTCGGTGAGGGAAGCACGACTGATTTATATCACGGGTGGAAATCAGAATTTGTTTATGAAAACTGCCAAACGAACCGGTTTAACCACTGCTATCCACGATGCATATAACCAAGGTGCAATGATTGCCGGAACCAGTGCCGGGGCAGCCGTTATGAGTAAAAAAATGATCACGGGCAATCAGCTATCACTCGCTGAATACTCGGGGAATTTTAGGACAATCCACCAAAATAACATCGAAATTAGCGAGGGTTTGGGGCTGCTTAACAACGCCATCATCGACCAGCACTTTATCCAGCGCGCGCGCATGAACCGTTTGCTTTCGGTTGCTATCGAATACCCGGACGAGTTATGCATTGGTATCGACGAATCCACTGCAATTCTTGTAAATGGAGATAATGCAATTGTAGTTGGGAGTAGTCAGGTTGTTGTAGTCAGTAATCACGACAAGCTAATGAAAACTCACAATGGTTTGCTTGGCGCTGAAGATCTACAAGTAAAAGTGCTGCTTCCGGGAGATTCTTTTAAAATTGATTAGCAGATATTGATTTATGAAAATAAAAACAATCGCCCCCAAAATCCCTGACACTTTTTCTATTCTGCTCATTATCATGGTAATATTTATCGCCCTGACCTGGATTATTCCTGCAGGTGAATATAGCCGTGAAGTTACTGATTTTGGGGGCATCCGCAAAGAAGTGCTGATACCAGGTTCTTACCGCCAGGTAGATTCGAACCCCCAGGGGATTGGTGCATTTTTAATGGCACCCATCAGGGGATTTATAGCTGCATCACAAATTATTGGGTTTTGCCTGCTTGTTGGAGGGGCCTTTGGAGTTTTCAACCGCACGGGAGCCATCAATGCCGGATTGACACAGGTGCTTAAAAACAGTCGAAAAAATCCCCGCCAGAAAAAGTTTATTGTCCCTTTGGTGATGCTGATTTTTTCACTTGCTGGCGCCACTTTTGGCATGAGCGAAAGTGTTTTGGTATTTATAATAATAACCATACCACTGTCACTTGCATTGGGCTACGACAGTATTGTAGGTATTTGCATGTCGTTTTTGGCAGCTGGGGTAGGCTTCGCAGGTGCATTTTTCAATCCATTTACCATCGGTATCGCGCAGGGCATTTCCGAGATCCCCTTGTTCAGTGGTTGGGAATACAGGATTGTAATATGGCTTGTACTAACACTTGCCGCGATACTTTTCGTAGCGCGATACATCAGGAAAATTGAAAAAAACCCTGAGCTCAGCCCGGTTTATCAAATTGATCAAAAAAGGAAACCAAGCACCATCGACAAGAATGACACCACAAAAATAACAATAAAGCATAAAATCATTCTTTGGATATTGCTCGCTACTTTTATTATCCTGGTCATTGGATCGAACAACTGGAAATGGTATATTAACGAGATAGCGGCACTTTTTACCGCTGCTGCAATCGTGGTGGCAATCATCTTTCGCTTGTCGGGGAAAAATGCGATGGAGGCTTTCGTGGAAGGTGCAAAGGGAATGACAATGGCAGCCTTGGTAATTGGTATTTCGAGGGGCTTACTTATCATTGCCACTGATGGCAAAATCATCGATACCATGCTTCATTCAATGGCTGAAGCCACGTCAGGAGTATCACCCGCCATTACTGCCCAAATCATGTTCCTGGTGCAAGGGGCCATCAACTTCTTCGTTCCTTCGGGTTCGGGGCAGGCAGCGCTTACCATGCCGGTTATGGCACCCCTAAGCGACCTGGTTGGTGTTTCGCGTCAAACGGCGGTACTGGCTTTTCAGCTCGGCGATGGTATTTTTAATATGATTATCCCCACCAGTGGAGTTACCATGGGCGCGCTTTCTATTGCCAAAATTCCTTATCAATTGTGGTTTAAATGGTTGCTTCCGCTAATCCTGATCCTAATGATCTTGGCCATGATCTTGATGATCCCTCCCACAATTATGTTTCAATATTAACCTGATTTATCCAGAAAAAAAAGAGGCTGCCCGAACCGGGCAACCTCTAATCAAAACTATGAGAAAAATCGTATTACTTGATTACAAACCTTGAAGTTTGTGTTTCATTCGCTGTTTGAACTTTCAAAAAATATACACCGGCAGGCAGGTCGGAAACACTGATTGTTTGGGTGTTGCTATTACTAACATTGGATTTCATAACGAGGCTTCCATGGATGTTAACAATACTTAGGCTTTGGATATCATTTCCTGAAACAATATTCAAAATATCTGTTGCAGGATTTGGATATATCGCGAGCGAAGTAACTTCCTGATCAGATATACCTGTTGTATTGGTGATATCATCAGCATCGCGTGGGTTAAGTCTATACTCTCCAAAAGAAAAATCGACAACACCGGTGATACGGTAAACTTCACCAACTGTTAAAACCACATTTAGCAGCTGATAATCCACGTTATCTCCAATTTTAAATTGTGTTGTGCCGTCATCATCTGTACAGAGATAGTAGAAGTCCTCTTCGTTGTATTCAGTTACCAGGGCATTTTGAATATAGGTTAGCTGGCCTTCCCATTTTTCAGCCGATTCGCTGCCGGCAGGAAGAGTTATGTCTATATCGGCACCCATAATGAGTGAAGCAGGGTAAGGGTTATTCCCGGTGCTAAGGGTCTGAATGAGTATTGGGGAAACCAATTCATTTAAATCGTAATAAACATCTCTTTTTGCAGTAAAGATTACCTCGTCGCCCACGGCAACTTCCTCCTGAAAACTAAACCCAAAAATCATTACACCATGATAAGCACCTTCAGCATCGTGAACCCAAACATTGTTGTAGGCATCGTTGGCTGAAATGATTGCATGGAAGGTTGCAGAAATATCATTTTCGAGTACGCCATCAGGATTTGCATCATTGGTATGCGCGATGGATGCCATTCCTGCATAAATGTTAACAGGCTCGTCCATTCCATCCTGGTTAAGCTGGTCAATGGTTAAATCGAAAACCATACTTTCGGATGCGTCACTCAGGTGTACCAGAGTCGCATCATCAGCATCAATCATAGCACTACTAAAGGTAATATCTGTTGTGCCACTCAACATGAAATCAGCAGCATTTACTGCTTCAACATTTCCATTATAGCGCACATCCACTTCAGTTTCGCTCATGCAATATGCATTTTCCATGGCCAATGTGGTCCATTCTTCGTATCCGCCATTTACAACAAGGTTGGTTCCACCGCTTTCTACAAAGGAAGCATTGTCAACATACACGGTGGCTTCATCCACAAAATCATCCTGGTCGTAAAACTTGATCCAAACGTAGGAAAATACAGCCTCATCAGGAACTACCGCAGTCCAGGTGATGGTTTGCCACTCGGGATTGTCTTCGGAATATATGGGAGCTTCGCCATAAATGTCATTCCCATCAGCATCGTAAAAATCTGCATAAATCTTTAAGCGGCCCCTGGTATCATTATCCAGGATATCCAGTGAAAACGTGTACTCTGCTCCTGTATTCACTGCGAAGTTGTCGCTTAGTAAATATGGCACATTGGTGGTGTGAAGGTTCATCTGGCAGGATTTAGCCCCTTCAGTAAAAAATTCCGTGTTGGGCTCCAGGCTAATATCGCCCGGGCTTGGTGCGTCGATGAACCAGTTTGTTGGTACCTGGGCCGTAAGATTAAAGGCCAGTACCATGCATGTTAAAAAGAGTAAATGTTTCAGTTTCATAATTAATTAATTTTTAGTTAAACATATTATCTGTATTTATCAATTCCTATCGCGTAAGGGTTGCAGTCAGTTATAAAATCTTCCTTTTCACTTCCATCGAGGTTGGCGCGTACAATAATGCCATTGGTTTTGTCGCTCCAGTATAATTTGCCTGCATCCAAATCGATGTCCATTCCCCAGCAAAATATTTCTGTCATTTCGGGGGCAATCACAACCTCCCCTGTCCCATCCAGGTTAGCCTTGCAGATGCCTTTGTCGAAATCGGCATAATACATTTTATTGTTTTCAACATCTATGCACATGGCACCACCATTTGTTCCGGGTACCAGTTCAGTAAAGGTATTTCCATTGAAATCGACACTGTACATCCCGCCGGTAAAATCATATTTATCATTTGTAAAAATAAACTTTTCTGATAAATAATCCCAGGCAAGGTCGATGGCCATTTCGGGAGGTGTGGAAAGCGACATGGGAATAAATATCTCCGATTCACTGCCATCGAAGTTGCACCTGCCAATGGCTTCCTGGGTTCCCCAGTACAATTTATCACCCACTATTTCGAGCCCAAAGGGATCGATAAGGTTGGGGTCGTTGATATCAATCACTACCTGAAGGTCGAAGCCTTCGAGGTCGTAACTATAAATCACACCCTCGCGGTAATCAGAAACAATTACCCTTGCATTGCTGGTGTCGATTACCATTCCATAGGGTTTATCCAGGCCGGTGTGCCCAAAGTCCTGAACTATCGGTGCATTGTCGTCTAAAACTGCATACCGCACGCTGTGGGTAGTACGGTCGGTAAAATAGAGGGTTTTTGTTTTTCCGGCAGTAGGATCCTTCACCTGCAAGTTTACAACCTTTTTAAGTGTATTGTAGTAAACCTCGTTAGACGCACCAACGGTAAGCGCAACAGTGTAAGTGCCCGGCTCGGTGTAGCTTATTTCCGGTTCCATTTCGGTGGATGTTTCGCCATTGCCAAATTCCCACAGGTAGGATGTGGCAAGAATAGATTTATTTGTGAATTTGACTGTTGTGGGAGCAGTAAGGTTATTGGTGGCCTCGTATTCGAAGTTGGCAATGGTACTGGCTTCCGGCATCAGTTCCCCGTCTTTGCATGCATCCAGCAGCAGTATCCCAATTAGGATGAAAATAAGGTTTAAAAATATTGTCGAACGTTTCATTGTATTAAGTTTTTCGTTTTAATAGCCGGGATTTTGATTTTCGGGGCCAATTGCTGAATTTGTATTTATTTCGGCAAAGGGGATTGGAAAAAGTAGCTGGTCGGAACTGTTCACTGTTGGCAGGGTTTGGAGGGCAAGATTGCTCCTGATTAAATCGAACCATCGCTGGCCTTCAAAGGTAAATTCCAACTGGCGTTGCTGAAGCATTTCCTGGAGCAGGGCATCATAATCCTGCAGGTCGACAGGCTCCAGCATCGCCCTTTCGCGAATGGCATTGATGTCGGCATTGATTCCATCAAAGGCCGACTGCTGGCGGATACGGGCTTCGGCACGGATGAGGTACATTTCGGCAAGCCGGAACACGTACACCCGATCAGCACCGCTTGAAATCTGCCAGTATTTGATTGAATATGGCTTATCCGAAAAACCGTCGAAGGAGGCATTCAGGCGTGTATCTTCTGCAGTAAATAGATTGATCAAATCCTCAGTTGGCGACACTTCGTAACGGCCTCCCAGCGAAGAAGGGAAACAATACTCGGCCATGCGGTTTTTGTCCTGATCGTTGTACTGCACTTCAAAAATAGATTCAGTATTGTTTTCGGAATTAAACAAGGAACTATAATCCGCCACAAGCGAATAATTGGTATTATTAATTACAGCATTCGCGTAGCTTTCCGCGTCAGCCCACCTTAGGTCGTAAAGGGCAATTTTGGCAAGCAAAGCTTGTGCCGCTACTGACGATGCCTTCCCGCTGGCCGTGTTGCCAATGTTTTGGCTGGCAAATTCAAGATCACCAACAATGTGGGTCAACACGTCTGCCATGGACGAACGTGGTGTATCCAAATCGTCGGTCGATAAAGTTGGTGTAACTTTTAATGGCGTATCCCCAAAATACCTGACAAGGTTAAAATAAGCCAGGCTCCTGATAAAATACAATTGCCCGGTGATGTCATTTTTATCTGCATCAGAAATATTTTCTACATTAGGCAGGTAATACAATACATTGTTTACACGGTTGATGGCAATATAACAAGCATTCCAGATTGATTCCGCGATGGTATTGTTCGAAAGCAGGTTGTTCAAACTGATGTTGTAATATTCCAGGATGGTTCCGGTGGCATTGGCATTGTCCGACGAAAGCTCGGCAGCTAAAACAGTATGCCGGCCATAAAATCCTGGCAATTGCAGGGCATCATAACAACCGTTGAGGGCCTGGTTGAGGTCTGATTGTGTTTGAATAGCCTCATTGGCAGGTATTGATTGTGTAGGCCCTGTATCAAGCTTGGCGCAGGATGCTGCTACAAATATCAAAAACAGAAATAATATATTCTTTTTCATTGTCATAAGTTTTTAAAATTTGAGATTTAAACCAACAGAAAATACGCGAGCAGAGGGATAGGTAAAAAAATCGGTACCATAGCGTAAATCATCATTTCCGGCATAATTAACTTCCGGGTCCATCCCGCTGTAGTTGGTTATCGTGAAAAGGTTTTGGGCTACAAGGTATAATTCCAGACGGCTCAGGCGCATTTTTTCAAGAACTTTTGGTTTAAAATCATAAGAAAGCCTTACAGTTTTAAATCGGAGATAAGAGCCATCTTCAATAAACCTGGATGAAGCCCTGTCGTTAATGTTGAGGTCGGCATTGGTGGCACGCGGAATTTGGCTAATGTCGCCCGGCTGCCGCCAACGATTCTGTATAGCTTGCAATTGATTGTCCTGCCCTTTCATCGACTCGATGTACCTCCTCGTGCCATTAAAAATGTCGTTACCATAGGTGTATTGAAGCATGATGTTCAGTGTAAATCCCTTGTACGAGAATATATTGGTGAGTGAACCAATAAAGTCGGGGTTGGGATCGCCAATAACCGTCCGGTCATTTTCGGTAATTTCACCATCGCCATCCACATCCCTAAAAACGATGTCGCCCGTTGACGGGTCAACCCCGAGGGATTCATAATTGTAAAAAACCCCAATAGGGTAGCCAACCCTCACGCTGTTTTCGCCCCTTCCAATCTGGTCGATTGGAATATCGTTGTACAATTTAGTTACCTCGTTGCGGTTCAGGCTGAAATTTGTTGAAAGGTCCCATTTAAACTCCCTTTCAATAATTTTGGCACCAAGCATAATTTCAATACCGTTGTTTTTCATCTCGCCAATATTTGAAATATAGGATCCGAAACCCGACGACGGAGGTACAGGCCGGTAGAGCAAAAGGTCTTTGGTTTGCTTGTTGTAAAAATCAAATTCAAAGGTTAGCTTGTTACTGAACATCGAAAGGTTAAATCCAATATCAAACTGGGTTGTCGATTCCCATTTCAGGTCAGGGTTTGGAAGTTGTGATGGATAGATGCCCGGGTTGAGTTGGTAATTTGCCCCTGACGAATAAAGGTTCATGTAGGCAAAATCAGGGATTCCGTCGTTACCCGTTAAACCATAACTTACACGGACTTTTAAATCATCTATGGAACTAACATTGAAAAAATCCTCTTCAGAAATCCTCCACGCGGCCGAAGCGGCAGGAAAGAAGCCATACTGATTATTGCCACCAAACTTTGAAGAGCCATCATAACGGCCACTCAGGGTAAACAGGTATTTGTATTTAAAATCATATTTAACCTCGCCAAAAAAGGAATTCAGCCCGCGGTCGAGCGCCGAGGCACTGCCAGCGGTAATAGTAGCAGCCGAAGCAATGTATTGGAAGTTCTCGTTGGGGAAATCCTGTCCGCGCAAATAAGTTGACCTGCGTTGGTATTTTTCAAAACTATATCCCAGCAGGGCATTAATTTGATGCTTCCCGTCAATTTCAGTTACATATCTTAAAATATTATTGCTCACAACATTCATCACGTTGGCAGTTGATTCAATGCCGAGTCCATTGTATTTTCCACCCTGTCGTGTCGTGGGCGGGTCGTAGGTATGCTCGCGCAGGTTATAATAATCGGCACTCCATTTGGTGTTAAAAGTCAATCCCTTATAAATCCTTATATCTGCAAAAATGCTTGAAATGCTCCTGAAAGAATAGTTCTCGTTGACGTGTAGGTTGCCGATAGACACCGGGTTTGCAAATGGACCGTCATCGTTATAAGTACCATCGGGATTGTAAACAGGATATATGGCCGGCATGGCAATGGCATTGGCCAGCGGCGAATTCAAGGATTGGTCGCCTTCCTTACGGTCGTTCTTCGAGTAACTCAAACCTATATTGGCCCCAACATTGATAAAGTCGTTTACTTTCACATCGAGGTTGGCGCGGCCATTTAAGCGGTCGTATGCCGTCCCAATCAAAGTACCTTCCTGAGTAAAATAATTTCCCGAGATATAGTACTTGGTTGATTTTGACCCTCCGACAGCAGACAATTCATAGTTGGCGATTGGCGCTGTGCTCAACACTTCATCCAACCAATCGGTGTCAATGGTATTGGTCTCAATTTCTTCCTGTGAATATACAGGCAATCCACCGGCTGCAATACTTGCATCATTTTTATACTCCATAAATTCCCTCGCGTTGAGCATGTCCAGTTTTTTGGCTACCTGCTGAACACCATAGTAGGCACTGAAATTGATTTTAGTTTTTTCGGCAGATCCTTTTTTCGTGGTAATCAGGATCACACCATTTGAAGCACGGCTTCCATAAATTGTTGTTGCTGATGCATCTTTCAAAACACTTATTGATTCGATGTCGCTGGGGTTAATGTCGGAAATGGCACTGGTGGTTTGGCCACTAAAACCTATTTGTCCAAAATCGCCGGTAATGATCGGGATTCCGTCAACCACGTAAAGGGGCTCACTCCCGGCGTTGATGGAACTTATCCCACGCACCCTCACCGAGATTCCCCCACCAGGTGTTCCCGAATTACTTACCACCTGCACACCCGTTGACTTTCCCTGGAGAATTTGATCGATACTAGAAACTGGTTTCTCGGTGAGTTCATCGCCCTTGATGGTACTCACTGAACTGGTGAGCAACTTTCGGCTTGATGAACCATAGCCAACCACAACCATCTCTTCAAGCTGTGTTGCAACTGGGCGAAGGGCTACATCAATCTCATTTTTGTCAGCCAACACCTCTAATGTTTGGTAGCCAATAAAGGAAAATATAAGCACCGACAAATTATCTGGCACCTCAATTTCGTACGCTCCGTCGATACCTGTTGCCGTGCCTTTAAGTGTACCTTTTATAACGATGCTCACCCCGGGCAAGGTGGAACCATTACTCGCATCTGTAACAGTTCCCCTGATCTTTTTTCCTTCCTGGGGAACTACCGGGGGCGATTTTTCGGCTTTCTTTTCTTTTGGTGTAAGCACTATTTTTTGCTGGATAATTTCGTGCTGGATATTCTTTTCATCCAACAAACCATTCAATACATCTTCAAGGGAGGCTTCGTTGTAGTTCACCGATACTGCCTGTTCAACATCAATTTTTGATGCATTGTAGACAAAGGTATAGTCACACTGCTTTTCAATTTTTTGAAGGACGGTCTTTAAAGGCTCGTCTTCCACGTCAAGGTTAATGGGCTTGCCTTGCCCTACACTTGCTTTTGCAGGAATGGGGATGAAAAATACCACCATTAGCAGCACCATTAAAACCTGGCTAAACACCTGATTAAACCTGGTGGCACCTTTTTGTTTAAAAAGTAAGCTTTGTTGCATATTTTTTTGGTTTATAGTTTACTTGGTAAAAGATATAGTGATAACATCATCAGTTTTTGAATAGCTCATCGGACTAATTTTTTGCATGAGCAGTAAAACTTCAGCAAGCGTATTTTTGTCGATAGTAAATGTGTATAGGTCATTATTTCGACCGGGATTTGAAATTTCAATTTCCACGCCATACCACCGCTCCAGCTTCCGGCATACAGAATAAATATCTTCCTGATCAAACACCAGCTTACCATCTGCCCATTGGGTCAGCATTTGTGCATCTACTTTCGATACACTCCCTGATTTGCTCATGCTATTGTAGGTGTGCTGTTCGCCCGGTATCAGTTCAACGCTTTTATAATTTTCGTTGCATGTAACTTGTACCTTGCCCGAAACAAGTACGGTTTGTACAAGCGGATCGCCCGGGTAGGAGGCCACCGAGAATTGTGTACCCAAAACAGAAACTGTAATCTCGGAAGTATTTACATGAAAAGGCATGCTTTCTGATTTGGCCACGTCAAAAAATGCCATTCCGCTTAAAGATACTTCCCTACATTTTTTATCAAAACTTTCAGGGTATTCAATCAGGCTCGATCCGGCCAGGATAACCTTGGAGCCATCAGGTAGTGTAAGTGGCGTTCGCTGGCCTGCCGGACTTTGTATACTAAGCATTTTGGGTGAATGCCCAGAAAAAATGTCGCCGGAGTATATTATTCCGGCAATGATTAATCCTACGAGCAACACAGCGGCAACCCTGATTAGTGGCGCAAATCTGTGGATAAATGGCTGCCTGATCGTTTTCAGGTAAATATTATTCAACATCCTTTCCCTTGTTTCCTTGGGTAATTCAGCCGGGTTAATGTTGTTCCACTGCCCTTTCAACATTTGCTCCGATTCAGGAAGGGAAT
>Ga0307929_1001689_pt1 | contig 15854 bp, 11 predicted proteins | sample AceLakmetage1330_FD_203160 | JGI IMG/M metagenome (GOLD analysis project Ga0307929, IMG submission 203160) | Saline water microbial communities from Ace Lake, Antarctica - #1330 | ecosystem: Environmental > Aquatic > Non-marine Saline and Alkaline > Saline | place: Antarctica: Ace Lake...
CAAGACCCCGCCGAATAGATCGTGCGGAAATCCCATGCCCCCTCATTACCGCATGAACAATGCGGCCCCCAAAGCGGCGGCCAACTGCCGCCATCGTCAGCCGTTACTGTGGGGATGCGTGCCCCGTCCCCCTCTACGCAGACCCACAGTCCCGTCTGCCGCTGTCGTCATCTCGCCACCTTTCAAGACCAAGCCCACCACCACCCTTGGAACAAAAAGGAATGCCTCCGGCGGCAACAATCTCCCCCCTTTGGGCCTGTCGCCCCCCAAGGTGCGGGCCCGTTGCCCTTGGAACGGCGGCGGCTCGCGCGCGGGAATCGCCTACAAGAGAAGGAAGGGGAAGTCTCCCCTTACCCCTCTTAGAGCGCGCGCGAAATCAGCCGCCGCATCCCCACGCAACGCCTCATCAGCAAACCTCAACCCCATCTTGCACGCCAACGCTCATCCCCGGAAATGCCAGACGCACGGCCTGCGCAAGCTGGCCCGCACTGCGGTCGCCGCTACGCAGCTTCGCGGAAATGTTTTACAAAGGTTCCCCCCTGTCCTCCACCGGTCCACAAGTGGCCCGGCGGAGCCTCAACCCCCCTCCAGAAAAGGAAACTCCGTTCCCTCTTCCCGTAAACGGAACCCTTCTCCCATGCCGCCATCGTCTGCGACCATGCCGGAGCGTCCAGCGATCCACGCAATCGTTCCATCCCGCTACGCTCCATGAAAGACAACCAATCTTCGTATCTCCATCCTGTCGATCCCTTTGATCTTGCCGAAACAAAACTCAACCGTATTGCGTTCAAACAGCATCGTGCTACACTCCGAACGAGGAAAAGAAATGAAACTAGAAGTCTACACAAATCCCGTCGCCGAGAAGGTCGACGACAAGTCCGCTGAGCTCATCACAGCGCAGGCCGCAGGCCAACTGGCTGTCGTATCCGACGGCAATGAGTGAGCGAATGGCAATTCGACGAACACTACGCCAAGCTCACCAAGGCCTACCCCCAACATCAAGGCCAGCGAGCGCTCGCCTTTCAAAGTTGGATCATTCAAAAAGTAGCCGGACTTCAGCTCTGTGTTGCAGAATTAGAAAAGCAACTTTCTGAGAAAAAATAGGTTACCGAGCGGTCGCCCCGCCGAATACGGCGTGGCGACCACTCGGCAACCACCCCGCGTCCACTTCCCAGGGCCATCTCCGTCAGCACGCCCCATCCCCACACTTCGACAGATCCCGCAACCCTCTCTGCTATCGACACTTGCAGCTCATCCGAAGAATCGCCCCAACCGTGAGGCGTACCTTCACACAATACAGCAATGCGAGGTCTCAAAATGGTTCCTAAAATGCCATGCAAAAAAGTATTTCACACAGGCATCATTGCTGTTTGCAGTTTTAAATCACGCACCAATTCTGTAAAGTGCCACATTGGCGGGAGGTAATCGTATGGCAGATAAAAGAAAAGGAATTCGCGCTGGTTGGCGCAAAGCGGGGCCACTTTTGCGGTTTGCGTTGACCCTCGGTGTTATCGGAACCGTCGGTACTGGTGCCTTTGGTTTTTGGCAGCTTCTTGGCGCGTGGCGCGAATCCACACATTCACAGCAAGACCGTGATGCAAAACACGGCGAAGCTTGTATTCAACGCGATGAAATGAAGTCTTCCCTTCAGCTTATGGGAGAGGAGATTCTTCTAGCCATTAAGCAGAAAGAACAGAACCCTACCTTTGGTTCTGACTCTCTTCAAGTGCCTGACCACGATCTTCCTCCTGAAATCAAACAGAAGATATCCGCCATTGAACGGTATCTCGCCGAAATCAAGCGAGGCCGTGGCTTCTCTTCGGATGAGTGGTTCATGAAAGCAGTCACAGCAATGGGCCGTGGCGATCATACGGGAGCCCTTGAAGCTGCCACTATGTTGATACAGCTTGTTCCCAACACACCCTGTCACTACTCCAATCGAGGATACGTCCATATGATGACAACCGATTGGCCCTCCGCCATTTCTGATTTTGACATTGCAATTAGCATGGGGGAAAATAGACCTGATATCTTCTCTGCAAGGGGGCTCTGCCTCTTTCGCTCAGGCAAGGTTGAAGATGCCGTGAAAGACTATGATATGGCAATTTCTCTTCAACCCGATAGCTACCAGATTCTTGTAAACAGGGCCATGGCGTTCGGCAAACTTGAAAGGCATCGCGAAGCCATTCTTGATTACGATCACGCTATTGCCCTCAAGCCGAGAGAACCGGGGCCCTACATCAATCGTGGACTGCATTACGAAAAGCTGGGAGATGACGATCGCGCTATAGATGACTTCACAGCTGCGATTCAGTTACAGCCGAATCGAGCAAACACATACCACACTCGAGGTTCTGCATATGCTAGAAAGGGAGCAGTTGAGAATGCTTTGATCGACTTTCGCATGGCCACCCGCATCGACCCCCGTGACTCTCTCAGCTTCCACAACATGGCTGCCATCTACTACAATCTCGAGGATTACCAATCAGCGCTGACAAATGTTTCGCTAGCCATCGACGTTGATGGTCTCGACGCGAACAACCATCTACTCCGAGGAAACTGCCTTTCTCATCTGGGCGAGCCCAAGGCGGCCCTCGAGGCTCTTAATACAGCTATTCATCTGGGTCTTTCGGACTCTCACTTGTTTATCACCAGGGCTTATGTGCTGACTTCTCTCTCCCAGCCACAAGCGGCACTCAGGGACCTTGAACTTGCAGAGCAGCTTGAACCCAATAATGCCCAGATCTTTCAGGAACAAGCTACTGCGTATAACATGCTTGGGGATTTCACCAATGCACTTTTCGCGGCAGAAAGGGCCGTTTCTCTGTGTCCAACTAATCACGATCACCATGTCCAGCAGGCCCATGCACTCGCGGAGCTCGGAGATCTTGACGGATCAATCGCTGCCTATACTCAGGCTCTTTCTCTCTCTAACGATGTCCATTCACTGCGGAATCGGGCCGCTGTCTACGGGAGACGCGATGACTACGCGCAAGCACTAGACGACCTCACAAGTATAGTTTCCACTTCCGTCCGAAACTCTGATGACTTTGATGATCGGGGGTTCGCTCTCACCAAGCTCGGCCGTCTGGATGAAGCCATTGCCGATTTTGATAAGGCTCTCTCCATGAGTTCCACGAATGCAAGCGCGATGGCAAATCGTGCTTTCGTCTACTATCGGCAGGGGGACTTCTCTAACTCTGTCGCTGGCTTTTCTTCGGCACTCACCATTGACCAGACGACATGGTGGTACTTTGCTCAGCGGGGGGCGGCCTACGCGGCACTCGGCAAGCCGGAACAGACCATTTCTGACTATTCGTCTGCTCTGGCGTTGAAGCCTGACAACTGGTCTCTGCTCAACAACCGGGCCAATGCATATTCTGAAATCGAGGCATACGGCAAAGCTCTGGATGACTATGCTAAAGCAACGGCACTTGAACCTGGTGATGCCAGGCCTCTTCTTGGGCAAGCTCATTCGCTCTTGGCATTGGAACGATATGAGGATGGCCTGAGTAGCTGTGAGGAGGCCCTTGCCGTCTCCCCTGAGCTCGCGGATGGCTTTCTTATGCGAGGCTACGGCCTTTCCAAGCTCGGTAGAGTCGAAGATGCGTCTCGAGATTATGTAAGGGCCGTCGAATTGGCTCCAACTGACGTAACCGTTCTTCTATATTCCGCGGAATTCTGGTTGATCGAAGGCTACTCTTCGCGCGCTGCTGAACTGAGCGACCGCGTTCTCACTGCCTCACCGCAGAATGAAGACAAAGCTGTGGCGCTTTGCCTCCGCTCCATTGCAGGGGTCTTGACCGGCAACCTTCCCGACAATCTGGACACCAACCTTGACGAGACCCTTGCCAAGGTGGTTCGACTTCCGCGTGACTTTGATGATCTAGAGGAATGGTGCACTACCGACGCTCTCACTGAAGCCCAGAGGCAAGACGTCGTCGTTCTTATTGCGCCCCTGAAAGCTAAGTCGAAATCTCACCGCGTACGTCATGAATAGATAGAGTATTTTGGGCGGGCATCATCATAGCCAACTCAATTGAGCGTAGAACGCTTCCCTTTCGTGGGACAAATGCGAACGCCTGCGGCGCGCTTTCCGATCTCGCTGCCCAGAGCTGGGTGTATAGAGCAACGGGCTGCCACACCCCATCTATCTTAGGGAGACCCACGTCCCAGCACCTGCTCAAGGAACTTCACGACATACTCCTGCTCACTCTTCGGGAGTTGCTTCACTTGGTCTACGCAGTGGTCGAGTTTGCTTTTCCGACCGGCTTTCTTTGTCACTGGCTGCATGCCCAGCAAATCATCGGTCGTGACTCCCAGAATCGTGGCGGCCTTCATGACGAAGGCGGATTCTGGGTTGTCGGTGCGGCGCTCGTAGTAGCCCACCATCTCACGGGTTATCTCTGCTTTCTCAGCAAATTGCGCTTGGCTCAGGTCGCATTCCTTTCGTAACGCGGCAAGCCTTGCCCCGAATGCGGGGGCCTCTTGCTTTGCTGGTCTTCCTCCTGGCATGTCACTCGTTCCTTATCTGTCAGCTTGCGGTATCGGTTCTCTGGTTCCAACTGGAAGTTAGCATAGCACAGCATTTTCGTTATTCCTATTTCCGAAACAAAATGCTTGCGCCAGTTGGTAAGCTGAGTTACTATTCTATTGCAGAATGATAAGGAGGGTTTCATACAGAGAGACGCTTCGTATAGGAAAAGAAAAGTTGGGCCAGCGGTACAGTCCGGGAAGACAAATCACCGCTGACCCGGTAACAGGACCGAAGTCCCGTCGCTGGTCAAAGTACCAGATTGACGGCCTTGGTCACAAGACAAAGGGGAACCGTCATGGCAAAGCACAGAATCCAGAAGGACAAACGCAACGGGAACTATTTCGCTCGTCTCCATATAGAAGGGGCGCGCAAGTACATCAATCTTGGCACCATTCTCAAGGAGGCTCAGACCGAGCTCTCTCGACTTGAGAAGCGCATTGCACACGGCGAACTCGACACCTCTGGGGCCCATGCCCCCGGTTATGCGCCTACAGTGCTCTGCCCTTCTACGCTCCCCGCTCCCCATCCTGCGCTCCACAGCGACCCGCTCCTTTCGGAGTTGATTGAAGTTCATCTGAAATGGGTTCGGGACAACCTAGCGGAACGCACGTTAGAACTCTATGTCACGTATGAGCATGCGTTTCTCGGTTTCGTAGGCGATATTCGTGTTTCAGCCGTCACACGGTTGATGCTCGAAAATTTCTTTGCATGGAGTAAGGAGAATCACAGCAAGAGCAATAACGGTGGCATCGCCTATATTCGCCACATCAAGAGCATGTTGCTCTGGGGCGAGGAAATGGACGTATGTCCGTGCCCGGTTCGCAAGTTCCCAAAGGCCGCCGAGACACCACCGGAGACAAAGCGCTTTTCGGATGAAGAACTTCGTAAGCTTCTAGGCACAGTCTCGCCGGAGTTCCGAGACTTTCGCGATATGATCGTCTTCGGACTGCACACAGGCCTCCGACCCCAGGAACTCCGTGGCCTGACGCGTTCTCAGCTTCGTGACGAAGGTAATGGCAACTATGCCGTCTTCATTCAGAACCATAAGACCGCCAAAACCGCCCATGAACCCAAACCGCGAAGCGTTCCACTGACCCCGGTTGCAATGGAGATTGCCCTTAGCCAATTAGCTGCGCATCCAATGTCCGAGTTTGTTTTTCTCAACGGCCACGGTGGCCAATACACCAGCAACGTCTTTCGCCAGCGATTTCTTCGTTGGTGCAAGCGTGCGGGAATCAAACCGCGGCCACCGTATGCGCTCAGACACACTTTTGGCTCAATGGAGGCAGAAGCCAACGTCAATCAGACCGTCATCGCCCAGATGATGGGCCATAGCCAGCTCAGCACGACATCTCGTTACATCTCCAACAACGCCGACCACCACCGCAACGCAATCAATGCCGCTGGCTCCCGCATCTCCGAACTTCGCGATGATGGAGGTGACAAATGAGCCATCTTGCCATCATTGCCTTTGTTGGCACGATTGTCATGTGCCCTCGCATCAGCGTCGGGCACACCTTCACTGGCCGCGTCGAGCGCGTCATCGACGGCGACACCATCATAATCCGCGTTGCTTCCGCCTCAACAATCCCAACGAATCGCGCCAACCCTCTTGCTTGCGACAGCTTGCAGAGGGTCAGACTAGCCGAGATCGACGCCCCAGAGTTGAAAGAGCCCGGCGGGCAGGAATCAAAGCAGGCGCTTTCGAACATGATCCTGCACAGGCAGGTGTCAATCACGTGGACTCACCGCGGACGCTACCGGCGAATTATTGGCCAAGTCCACCTCGATCGCCGCTCCATCAACCGGGAGCTGATCGCACACGGATGGGCGGGGCCATATGGGCGGTGAGTGTGAATGTCAGCGTTGCCGCTTCGCTGCTTCCCGAGGTCAGCCAATTGCCCTACGGGCTGCGCAGTTTTTCCATTTCAGCTTTACTTGCCACCCCTCGTGTCCTATATTCTGCCCCAATCTGAAACGGGATTCGATCTTGTATCCGGTCTCATATTATTGACATCTGAATACATTTGGGCAATTAACTCAGTTGGCTAGAGTGCCACCTTCACACGGTGGAAGTGACAGGTTCGAGTCCTGTATTGCCCACCATCTTTCGCTCCTCGGAGCTACGGATGGCAAGCCATAAAACACAGGCCCGCAGCATTCGCTGCGGGCCTTTTTTTTGGTCCACGCCATTCAACACGGCACCCGTCTTTTCTTGGGTCACATTACTCTAGAAGTGCTCGCCCTACTCCGGTCCCGCCCTACAATCACCAATGCGCCACGTTTAACGTTGTGACGCGTATATATATCAGTACTTAGTCTTCACAAGCTATCTGAGAGGTCCACAAGTAATGCGTGACTCCCTGCATCATGAAAGTTTTTCCCGTCCCCCTCGCGTAACCTTTAATCAGGAAGCAGCGCATTACCGGTCAGAAACGATTCCAGCATACCGAGAAGGCGATTCTGCTCACCTGTAAGCTTGAAGTGTGCGAATGCTTCGTCAATCTTCACGACATTTTGCTCAATTTCTTTTCAGCGCGATTTGGGAACCCAGACACCGGGTTCTCTCTAGTGGGTCTCCCTGATACAGACCGCTTCATCCTTCGTTTCATCAGACTCCCAAATCTCTAACATCCGACGGGATAAAGTGACTATTCGTTCTGATGTAGTACTGGGCGAGGGTTTCTCTTCGCTTCGCGTTATTGTCACGCAGAACTACAAAGAGCTTTCGATACTCTCCTGGCGTGGCATAGAAGAGATACATGGCTTCATTCCAGTCCTTCATCTTGGCGCTAGGCATGTTGCCCGTCTCCGTCCATGTATGCGATTTGCATTCTACCAGTATCAATGGCTCCTCGCTGCCAAGATCAAACTTGTTCTGCTTCGTGCCATTGATGCCAATCGGAACAGATACACTACTTGCCAGCGGCACGCTCTTCTTCAAGAAGAACTTCTAAACGCGTTCTTCGAAATCCCGTCCGACATGTGCGTTACTCTTGGTGCCTTTTCGTTGATAAGGTCTGTTCATGCACCCTCCGTCGGCGGCTCGAGGTTGATCCGGAGCTGGTCAGACATCTGCTCAAGGTCTTCCTCTCGCACATGTGCTCGAAGATAGTCCAACATGTCCTCTTGTCGTGGCTGCTAGTGCCCACGAAGCGATTTAAGCGGCTTCCACCTGTTATTGGTCATGTACCACACCTTCGCGAACACGTTGCCAGTATGGGACATCCGATGCGGCTCATAGACCTGAGATATAAGAGTATAGGCGTGATTGATGCTTTTGGCTTCCTCCTCTATCAAAGGGATTGAACATCTACAGGGCAGCAGTTCAGCGTTCTTTGTGCCTCGACGAAGAAGCTGTTGATCCTGACAAAGAATGAAGCGCACCGCGGCACCCACAAGTCCAGTAAGGCCGAATTCGAATGCCTGTCGATACTTCTCCGGCACGTGCTCTGGGTTGATCTGGGCCAGCAGTTCCGTTTCTGCCGGAAGGAAGTGCTCTGTGCGCTCTTCAGCGAATTGCGCCGCTATTTTCGGATCTTCAAACGCGTGTGCCGCCACAACGAGATCACCTATTGTTCCGTCTTTCAAAGCAGGCAGACGGCCTTTTGGGAAAAGGCATGGGTAACCATTTTCGATCTTGACAGGTATCTTGACTGTTCTGCTTTGTGACTCATGGAACATCGTATTCGTTCCTTATTTTCGCGCAACAAATGGACTAGGCATGCCGAATGAACTCACTGCAAGGCTCTGCTTTGCCCTGGTCGCGGCTACGTATAGCAAGGCACGTTCCCTGCCTTCATTTTCGGCAACTTCAAACGGATTATCAGCAAGCATGGCGACACTAAGGGGCACGATGCCGTCATTAACTCCAACGACGAGAACATGGTCAAACTCAAGCCCCTTTACGCGATGCATAGTTGCTAGACGTACCCCCGCTTTTCTTCGATTATCCGAACTACTTCTTCTGATCCTGTACGTCTCAATTCCTTTGCTTGCGAGAGCGCCCTCGTATTGGGCAACGAGGTCATTGGTTCGGGCTACAATGCAAATACTGGCGGGTGAGACTCCGGCATTCGTTAGGGAGGTGATTCGCGTGGTTACGGTCTCGCACTCCTTGACGAAATCGTCGCAAGCACTGATTACTGGCTCAGGGCCCTGGAGAAGCGACTTGTATCCCTTCAAGTCGTCTGACCCACCATCCAGATTGTCGATTTTCCTACCCTCAAGGAGTGCGACAGCCCACTTGCGTGTCTGCTCTGTTGTTCTGTAGTTGGTGCGAAGCTTCTTGCCGCGCCCACGGATATCAATACCGCAGTGACTCAATACAACTTTATGCCCGTATATCCGTTGGTGTGCATCACCGGTGATGAAGATGTCGTTGGGACAGGGATCTACCAATTGTCTAATGAGCCGGAATACCTCAGCGCTCATATCTTGAGCTTCGTCAACGATTACGGCTGCATACGGTGACGCGGCTACGCCTTTCTCAATAATGCTTCTGGCATCTCGTACGGCATCTGTCAGCTCCCGCCACCGGCGCTCGTTAAGTATGGCCCGGTACTCCTCAAAAACGGGCCACACGGCGAGACGGGCCTTTCGGGAAAGCCGACAGCCTCGGCCCGTGCGTTTGGCATGGATGTATGCCTGACAGCTACTTATCCCTTGGGTTTGAATTATCTTCTTCCATTCGTCGCGGTAGAACTGGTCATCAAGCTTCAGATCGGCAGAGGCTAGGTTAAGCGCGTTTTGCCAGGGCTCATCCAGTTCGTTGTCAAATACGATCCTATATTCATAGCCATTCTGATGTAGGAACTGTGACACCCAGGCATCAATATTGATTACCTCAATCTGCCGTAAGGTTGCGGTATCGCAAACACTCTGGATACTCTCTTTGATGTCGGTTGCAAGATTCTTAGTAAACGTCGTAAACAGAATCCGTTTGGCATTGTCAGGCTGCAAGTTCTCTGCAAGCCATTTTGCCCTGTGTATTGCCACCACGGTTTTTCCTGTTCCCGCGCTGCCAAGGACTCGTACGGGGCCGTTGGCCTTCATCTGAACAATCTTGCGCTGCGAAGGGTGCAGAAAGACACGCCACTGCTCCAGTGGGGCTGCCAGCATCTGCTGCAATTCGTAGTCATCGTCCACCAGAACAAATCGGCGCTGCGTGTCTGGGTTATCGAGGGCAGCAGCAAAGTCATCCGTGTTAACCGGCTTGTCAGATGCACGGTCCAGTTCATGTTCAGTTTCTTCCACGCTGTAACCGGCGGCCAACATGATCAATGCCTCATACGCTTCCTGGGGCAACCGATCAGCAGCATCTTCGAGGGCTTCCTCGGAGTTGAGGCTTCGCACCAGGGGAATGACCTCTTCAGGAATTCCGAGACGCCTCAGTTGCCGGTCTCGCACCTTATCGAAGATCCCTACAACAGTACAGGCCTCGGCTGGAGGAATTTCAGTTGTGGCTGTTGTTTCCGTTACTTCAACCACCTGCAGTGCACCAGTATCGGGGTGAATGTTGAACCGGCGCCTGGTGGCCCACTCGTATGCCGCATCATGATTGTCCACCCAAAGCAGCATGTATACATTGCCTTGCGTTGGTTTCAGAACGACGGCACGATACTGTTGATCGACCCGCAATGAATGGATATTCGGATCCAACGCGTTGGCGACCTTCTCGTAGTTGAGACCAGGAGAGGTTGGGTCCGATTTAAACTTATCAATAAAGTTCCGGACGCGCGTCTGTCGGTCTTTGGATATCTTTGAATAGGCTTTTAGGAAGTCCGCGGAAATCGCAACGCGAACCGTCTGTGTTTCAGTATTCATCATTCACCTCGTACATTGTGATCAGCGAGTTTGTCTAACAGCAGGTCTGGAGAGACCACGCAATCTTCAACAAAGAGAACTGTCCAGTGATGAGCCTCAAACACGGAGGCATCGTCCAGTTCGTCCTGCATCAATACGGCGATACGTTCGGTTGGCCAAGCAAGCTCCGCCGTGGCGATAACCTCGCCTTGAGGCCCTTCCAGTTCAAACCCAGGCTCACAGGAGTCTCTCTGTGCTTGAAGGAGTCTTTTAATAATGGGATGGACTTCTGGAGCGGTAAGCAGGCTCAGCTCATCGTTCATAGCCTGTAGATCAGCAACACTATCCGGCACTGCACTGGCCGGCGGCAATGCCGGTATTGCAGTATACAGATGCTCCATAAGCCCCTGCGTGGTAACAGCCTGCATTGACGGGAAGAACTGGAGCAGGTTTGAGAGATGAAGAAAACCGTTCCACGCAGCCTGAAACCCTTCGCTTTCCGCTAAATCGTTGTCATCAAACAAGCGCAACACCACGCTGCAGTCCGCCATTTTCATCGCTCGTATTGCATTCTTGTGCCCGGCCACCGCCATGGCAACCTGCGGCCTACCCACTGCATCTTGCAACAACCACGAACCTGAAAGGTATGCTCCATCCTCTGTCGGGGCCGACACAGGAAACGCAAGATCGCTCCACGAGACATCCATCAGAAGAGCGTCAACAGGACGCTCAGAAGTTGGAGCGTCGCAGTAGCAGAGCCGCGACCGGTCGTGGCTAATTCCCAATGCAAACGAAAGAACACCCCATGCGTCAACAGCTGGGTTGTACAAATATGCCATAAGACCGGCAAAGGCATTTACGTCAATCGTTTCCTGCAGGGCCTTTGTACCGTATTCGTCATCATAGGCGCTGAGTAATTTCTGAACCGACGTCCGGTGCGCCGCAGTAAGATTTGTAAAGGCTTGCCCGCTTGTCGCCTTGAACTGACTCTCCACATCCTGCCACGTCAGCGACCAAACGCGGTATTTACCCGACTTGATCAAAGCCATACGCTGTGCCATGTCATGGCCAATCCGCAGATTTCCAGCTGTCACGTCAGCGTGATAACGGAACCCATCAGTGAACACGGCAACGGGCAGACCATGCCCTGACCGAACCGGATAGAAGACGAAGTCTGGCTTACTCGGAACAGTCACCCCATTTGCCTCGCCAAGCTCAACTTGCGGTTCAATCCGATAGGATGTACTTGCCAGCTTCAGGAACCACCCCGGCTTCCCGTTTACCACCTCTTTTGTCAGCTGGACTGGCTCTCCTCCTGGTTTCGAGCGTCGCAATGCTTCCATAAACCGGGCTTCCAGCTCACTGTCAAACAGGACATTGACGGAGATATTGCTCACCGAATCGATCTCGATAATCTCATCTTTTTGTTCCAGAATCGCAGTCAGCATCGAGATGGCTTCAGTGCGAGATATATCTTCCATATCCCGACTAACTCGGAAAGCGTAAAGGCAGTGATAGCAACCATCTTTGGTCGGATCTTCCTGGCAACGACAAGCGGTCAGTTTCGCCAGGGCCGTCTCCAGAAGCTCCATCATGGTGGTGCCTGACTTTGCCAGCTCCTTCAAGTAGCCAGTCCCACCAGGGACGCGATCGTAAAGAACCAAAAACTGTTTTTTTATCTGACTGTCCTTGACGGGTTCCTCTACGATAGCAGTTTCCAAGTGCTCGATGCTTCCCCTGAACTTCTCCTTGAGACCCAAATATAGGGCTGCGATAAACGAGTTCAGTTTTATCGACACCCCGAACGATGTCACAGGTAGCAGAATGCGCACAGCTTCCGAAGAGAACTGCCGGTAAAGGTACAGAAAATCTAGAAACTGATCATCTGATTGCGTTCCATGATAGCGACATGTCAATGCGTGCTTAAACTCTTTCTGGTGGTCTATTTTCACCTTGCCGCACCCCTTGCAGATGGCAAAACCTTCTGCCGGCACTTCACGTCCGGCGATCTCGATGGTCTCCCCAATGCCAGTCTGCTGACCAAAGTTGATTTCACGGAACTCTGCCTTACGCAGGAACTCAAAGCCGAAGGGTAGCTCGTCACCCTTTAACCGGTATGCTTTCTCTACATATTGGGCCTCGGTTTCAACAAGCATATGCTTGTTATAGAATTCGGGTTCCCTCGCATCGCTACTATCGTCCACCCGGCTTGCTCTGTCTGAGGTAGTGGCCTCTACCTGACGAAGGCGAACCATCTGACGTTTCTGACTCTTATCGCCCCACATGGGACTTCCACACTTTGGACAAGCGGCTTTATCTTGATTCAACACCTCTTTCACAGCGTGTGCACACCGGTTACAAAAACGCCACTCTTCCGTCTCAGACAACTCCAAGTTGACTCGGTCAATCTGAACCTTACGCTTTTCTGCGTAAAAGCTGTTTGCGGGGGCCAGTTCGTGAATAGCCGTGCCAGCAGAGCGCTCGTATTCAAATATCTGCGTCTCGTATTTGCCATGCTTGTCCGGCACTTTCTTCTTTCGATAAATGATGGAACGCAGCAGTACACCAGCTTCAGGAAACGCATAGTTTGGCAACAGTCCCTCATCGGTGAAGAAGTTGAAGGTTTGCTTGCTGGTGATAGTGCCAATGATCTTGTTCAGGGCAGACTTCTCTGTCTTCAGACCATCAATCTCCTCGGCCGTGTTCTTGTCCTGCGCTGCAGACGCTTCTTTCGTCTTGATAGTCTTGTTAACCCGCTGCACGCGGCGGCGCAGGTTTTCCCGTTCCTTCTCAAGACCGCCAAGTCGGCTCACCACCTTGTATTCAAGGCTTTCTTTGTCACCTGCATCTCCTTTGACAAATTCTGTCAATCGCGAACGCGAATCTTCGGTCAGAGCATCATCAAATATCTGAATAAAGCGGTCGATCAATGCAGTGCGGTGGGTGTCAATATGAGCCAGCCAGTTGAAAGGAAAGACCCCCTTGTCACCAGACTTCTTCAGATTACTCAACACCTGCCCCATCCGTTGCGGCAACTGTGCCGCCTGCACGCCGCTTTCAACCCATCTGTCAAAACAGAACCCGACAAACTGTCGTTCCAGCACGGCAGGCGCATTCAGAAACACACCTGGTGTCGTCACGGCTCCAGACAGCATTTCCTGTGGTTCCGCATAAAAGTAGAGATCGTGTGGCTTTCCTTCGGCCATAGTGAAGTTAAAGGCATTACCGTCGCGTCGCCCCGCACGACCAACACGTTGCAGGTAGTTTGATTGGGTGGGAGGGACGGAACACAGCAAGACCGTTGACAAGTCGCCGATGTTGATCCCCATCTCCAGCGTAGGCGTACACGAAAGGAGGTTTTCTGACGCAGGCTTATCCTGCTGAGTGAAGCGCTCCTCTAATGCCTCTCGGTCTTCTCGATCCAGCAACCCCGTGTGCTCGGCAGTGAAGATGCGATGCACCTGTCCACGGGAATAGAGCTTGCTGTAGTAGTCATCCTTTTTTGGCTGTAGGACGTACCGTCCCTTGCATCTGAATCGACGGCAAGGCATCTGTGAAACATAGGCCCGCTCCTCGCTCGCTGCGGAAGCTAAAGAACCGCAAGCATCGCAGAAATACTGATCAACGCTACTGCTGATCATCAGCCCTGCAGGCTTCAGTGCCCATACGGGATGACTGAGTTCCGTGTACTCAGTCATGAGGCCATGAGAGATCAGCTGGCCCAATGTCAACTGGTACACCTGTTCCGCAAAGGCGGCTATCTGTGGGTTCAGAGGACCCAGAACCCGAGACAGCCAATCCTCGTACCAACTAACCGATGCGCCCGACGCGGTCACGGCATCAAATCGCTGCACGCCTCGCTTTGTTGTCAGCAAACCTGGAGCGCGTGATTGCTTTCCAAAATTCGGCATGAAGGGCAGTTTTGATAGCATGAATTCCCTGCCCCACGACTGAATATAGCCGCCCAGAGCTGGATGATCAACGGCACCTCGTATACGCAGTTGTGCTATAAAACCAGCGAGAAACTGAAGCACCACATTATCCGTCAGGTCGCTCCATCCCCCAATCTCATTTCGTAACAGTACCACCAGCTTTTCCGATACAGCGTGCAGCCGGTCTGGGGCTGGAAAAGCGATGGCGCACCCCGTTTTCTCCAGTGTGCGGCCAATTCGCGCTGTGAATCCAAATTCACTAAGAATTTCCCACCCGATCCTCTTTTCAACATTCTCAACAAGGGGCGATCCATCCGGTATTTTTCCACTCTTTACGAGTGCATCATAGTCCTCAACCCAAGCCATATTGGGTGCCAGAAATGTTGCGACGTAGTCGGGCAACGGCAACTGGGTTCTCCAATGCTGCACGAATTTTTCCGGTAGTTGCGCCAGGGAGACTGGCGCGTTAATTGTCTGAAGAACTCGCTGTATTGCCGTACGGAAATTGAATCTGTATGTCCGGGCCGCAAAAAAGCCCGCCCGGTGTGATGCATCCTGTACTGAATCGGAAAATGCCAGCAGCTTCTTATCATTGGTTGAGTAGTAAGTGGAGTTAAACAGCTGCCCAATCACGACGGCCAACAGACTTGCCGCTCTGCTACCCACAATGGTCAGGCCATTACGGGCGTGACAATAGGGGCAATTATGCGTCCCATATACATGATCATTAGCGCCTTTCACCCGTTCATTATAGATTTCCACCGCCAACAATCGCTCAGTAGAGCCACATGAGGGACAGCGTTCGGGGGGCTTACCAACCCCGGTATGCAGACAGGCCCCGCACAAGTAATGGCCGAACTCCGCCTGATCTTTTGGCTGCGCATCGAGCTCGGGAAAGATGAAGTGGATCGTTGGGCTTTTATTGAAATAAGCACGGTAGAATTGCTGTAACTCAGAATCGAATCGGTCATCGTTCTGTCGCTTGATGGCTGACCAGCCCATTGCACCACACTCACGACAATGCACCAATGGCAGATGTTTCTTTAAGTCATCCACGGGAAGATCATCGGAAAAGCGAATCTGTGGCGGCACGCTAGCAGAACACACAAGGCGTCTCAGTTCTCGCATCCACAGTTGGATCCGCACATTCAAGAAAGGCATGAGGACATCACCTACGCGATTCTGGGCAGCAGACACGAGAGCAAGCAGGCTGTTGATTAGAAGATTCGTATATTCCGCATCTGCATTTTTCAGACTCGGCTCGATCCGGCGAATCCGCGCTGTAATCTCATCAATGGATAGTGTCTGATTGCTGAGCACGAGAACCAGATTTCGGAAGAACGCGTGCTGCATCAATTGGGAGCCTAGTTCCACTTTCCACGACTCGTCCCCCTGTTCAACATCTACGTCGAACCACAGCTTCACCTGCGCGGTCACGTACGCCTCAAAGCCAGCGTAACCGTTCACGGGGTAGCAAATCAGAAATAGCGTAGTAGTGCAAGTGTTTTTTCGTACGCGATCCTAAATTTTGGTGAGTGGCTGCTGTTGGCCGAATTAGGTCTCTGAAAAAAAGTTGTATC
>Ga0307929_1001690_pt1 | contig 15850 bp, 18 predicted proteins | sample AceLakmetage1330_FD_203160 | JGI IMG/M metagenome (GOLD analysis project Ga0307929, IMG submission 203160) | Saline water microbial communities from Ace Lake, Antarctica - #1330 | ecosystem: Environmental > Aquatic > Non-marine Saline and Alkaline > Saline | place: Antarctica: Ace Lake...
CCATACCGTACTTATTTTTAGGAGTTCCGGGTAGAGCTTCTACGTGTATCATTCCAATTATTTGTTTCATTTTTATCATTCCCTTTTTGCTATTCTTCCAACTACTTGCAAAGCTAAAAACCTCGCTTTGTCTTGACTCCAGTTTGGATGAAGTCTTCGAATTTTTTGTTCTAATTCAGTTTGTCGGTTCATTTCATTAGAAAAAAAGAACTAGAGATATAAAGACTTGTTGTAGAAAATTAGACAACAACTACGACTAAGTTCATAAAATCAATCATAAACACCCCTAGAACTCTTTTTTTAGATTTAAACATAATGAAAATCATTACCCATAGAAAGACCAATAAAAGGTTGTAAAATAGGAACCATTTTTTTTCTTGACAATTGTAAACCAGTCCCACATAAATCAACATAAGACAATTCAGAATTTAATTCATCTTCCTGAAATTCAAAGTGAATAGTACCTTCTAAAGTCATTTTAATCGTTTTCTTAAATTCATCACCTACATCCACATTAAAAAGCACAACTATTCTTTCTCTATTAACAGTCATATTATCATTACAATAATCAGTTATCTTAACCAAAGTTAATGGGAAATCTTTTTCTTTATTATTATTATTTGCAAGAGAATATAATCTATTTACTAAACTTTGTTTTTTAACTTCACCATTATTGCTAAAACAATTTTTTACTTTAGCCACTGCAAAACCAAATCCAAAATTATCTTTATAATCTCGATTAAATAAATTATCAGCATCATCAGTATTTAATAATCTGCCCATTAATTTACTATAAAATTCATTATCGTCTTTTATTCTTGAAGTTTTTTTCAAATAATCCATTATTAAAACATCTTTTTTAGTCATTTTAGAAATAGTTTTGTTTTCAGTATCCATTAAAGAAGCCCCATAAAGAATTTTGGCAAGTTTCTCATCTAAAGAAAAACCCATCCCTAAATATTTTCTAGTTACCAAAGCTGCACAAGAACCAAGCAATTCTAATGTTTTTGGAATGTTTTGATTTTTAGCAATTTTTGAAGGTAAATGATGATCTATAATACTAACAAAAGATTTCTGAACTTCAGATTCTTCATTTTGATCGACTGAAATCCATCTTATTAAACTTGATTGTTTTGCCAACTCATACAAAGGATCATTAGTTAATAGTACATAATCAGACAAACTCGGTATTAATTCTGTAACTTCATCAGGAAGTCTTTTACTTTGAACAATTGGAACATAAACTGTCAAGGGATTTTCTAAATGATTTCTCCAAGCTTCAAACATTGAACTAATAACTGCATCAGTATCAGGATTTTTATGACCCATTACAAAAACTATATTTTTATTTGACTTTAATGCAGACTCTAAATTAGACCTTGAATTTTTAATATAATCATCAAATAAAGCGTAATCTAAACTTCCCCCAGAAGATAAAGGAATTACATTTGTTAGTTTTAATTTATTTTCCAAAACTAAATCACCACAAACATCATACAATCTTTCCCTTAATTTGTATGTGAAAGTATCATATCCTTTTAACAAAGAACCATACTTTTTAACAAAACTTTCAACCGATTTATCTATTTCAAATTCTTTTAATTTATTTTGAGACATTAAAGAATTAAAAAAATAAAAATCCACTTCTTTAATCATTCCAAAAGTTAGCATTTTATTTGCTCATAGATGATTTTCATTCTTTGTGCAATACTATCATCTTTTGATAAATCACAAAATGCAGGCACTCTTATGGGATTATAACCAAGTTCCCTATATGTTTTAAATAATTGTTCTTGGATTTTAATAGATAAGTCATTATCTTCATATCTTATTCCATTATCCTGTGCAAAACCAAGATTTTCAATTAAAAAAACTTCTTCGAATCTATTAGTTAAATCTTCACTAGCTAAACCATCTGGTACAGGTTTATCAAAAAGAGCACAATAAGCTAATCCATCTGCAATACTTCTATCAAAAATAGCGATAGGTGCATAAGGTAAATCTTCTAATTGTTGTTTTTGTTTTTGATATACCAAACCCTGAAAATTTGGTTGAATTTGCGGTATTTCAATCCCTTTTGTTTGTTGTTCTTGAATTACTAATTCTGCTGCTTCTGGAACTGTTTGAAAGTCGTCACTCAACATCCCAATTAAGGTTGTTTTTCCTGAACTAGGTCCTCCGGTTAATATATATTGTTTCATTGTAATACCCTATAGTGTTTTAATTGATTTAACAGTTAGTTTAACTAAATTAAAACTTAGTTTTAGAAAAACATATAAATAAGAATAACTTAAGAGCATATAATGGAAGCAAAAATAGTAGAAAAAATTGTAAAATTTGTAAAAAATGAACCAAAAACAGTTCAAGAGATATCCAAATTAATTAAAAAAAGCTGGGTTACTGCAGACTCATATACAAAAAAAATAAAAGAACAAACAGGATTAATAAATATTAAAGTATTTAGAAAAAATACACCCGGAGCAGTAAAAGTAGTTTATTATAATTATTCAGAAGCATTAATTAGCGACGATATTAAAGAAGACTTATTCAATCAAATTAAAACATCAAGAAAAAAAGAAGAATTTGATTTTTTAGAAGTTTTCCAGTACATTCCAGACAAAAATAAAAAATCTTTTAGTGATAAATTAAACGCCAAAACCTATAAAATGGGTGAAGCTCTAAGAAGAGCAGAAAATGTAGTTTACATATTTTCAGGAAATCTTTCTTTTATAAATAAAATAGAAGATGATAAAAAAATGTCCCAAATTCTGGAAGAGTTGTTAAAAAGAAAAGTAATGATTAAAATCTTATGCAGAATTAATATTGCTTCATTAAGTAACATTGAAAAAATGATTCCTTTGTTAACAAAATATCCCGAATTTATAGAAATTAAACATCACTACCAACCTTTACGTGGATACATAGTTGATGAGTCATTTGCAAGATTTAATACTCAAGAACTAAAAGAAATGTATCAAGAAAAGGAACTTCCTCAAGACATAAGACTTTACTATGAAATTTATGACAAAGAATGGCTAGAATGGTTAATAATAGTATTTTGGAAATTATACAAAACTAGTAATGACTACTACAATAGATTCAAACAAATTAATGAATTAAGAATTTCATAATCTATCCGTTGTAGAATAAACAACAACACAATATTTAAATAACACCAAATTTTCATAAAATTATGAAAGTTGAAAAAGTTCTATCAAACATGGGTTTTAGTCCAAATGAGATTAAAGTTTATTTGGCATTAAACGACCATGGCTCTCAAAAAGCAGGAAAGATTTCAAAACTTGCAGAAGTTGACAGAAGTTCGTGCTACAATTCATTAAAATCACTAATTGAAAAAGCATTAGTTAGTTATGTTTTAATTGGAAAAGTTAAATGGTTTCAAGCAACAGGTCCAAAAAGATTACTAGATTATATTAAAGAACAAGAATCAGAAGTTAAAGAAATTTTACCAGAATTAAGTGCGAGACATAAAGCTAATAAAATTGAAGGCCAAGTAAGATTATTTAAAGGAATTAAAGGAGTTAAACAGATATTTAGAGACATGGCCAATTCAAAAAAAGATAATTTTGTTTATGGAAGTGAAGGACAATTTTCTAAAAAAATACCGGAATTCGCATTACAATTTATGAGAATGCAAAGAGAAAATAATTTTAAAACAAAATTAATTTGCAGAAAAGGTAGAAAAGAAATGGAAGATTCGAGATATTCCGAACACAGATTTCTAGATGTTGCCGAAAGCCCAGCAGTAACAAATATTTATGGTGATAAAATTGCAATTGTAATTTGGACAGACGTTCCCGAAGCAATTGTTATTGAAAATAAAGCTGCCGCAAAAGCATTTAAAAGTTATTTTGATGTAATGTGGAAGATGGCAGATAAAGAATAATTCTAGTCAAAAGCTTTTAAAATTAATCTCAATTCTTTATATTTCCTATGGACAGATACAGTAAAAGATTTTTATACGACAGAGACATTGAAAAATTTCCTTTATTAACAATAAAAGAGGAAGTTAGCCTTGGAGAAAGAGTTCAACAAGGAGATGAAAAAGCTGCCCAAAAATTAGTAGTAAGTAATTTAAGACTTGTAAGACAAATAGCCAAGGAATACAAATTCCTAGGTGTAGATTCTGAAGATTTAATTCAAGAAGGAAACAAAGGTTTAATAATTGCAAGCAAAAAATATGATCCCAAAAAAGGAAGTAAATTTTCCAATTATTCTGCCTGGTGGATTAAACAAAAGATTTTACGATATTTAGGAAATCAAAGTCGAACAATTAGAATACCAGTTACAGCATATGAAAAAATTTCAAAAATTACCCGAACATACAATACTTTACAAGATAAATTAGGTAGAAATCCAACAATTCAAGAAGTATCTAATGAAACAAAATTAAAAGAAAAACAAGTTAGAATATATTTATTTTCTTCAAAACTGATTACAACTAGATCTTTAGATGCAGCAATAAGGTTAGACATGGAAGGAGATAATTTAGAAGATGTTGTAGAAGATGAAAGTAATAAAAATCTTTATTTTTATCCTAATGGAGATAAAAAAAGACTAGTAAAAATAACTTACAATATTTTAGACCAATTAAATCCAACACAAAAAAAAGTAATCACATTAAGATACGGACTTAATGGAAGTAAACCAAAAAAACTAGAATTAATTGGTAAAGCAATTAAAAAAACAGGAGAAAGAGCGAGACAAATACAAATAGAAGCAGAAAAAATAATAAAAAAAGAATTAGAAAAAAAAGGTTATTCCAATTTAGATTTGCGTTCATTTAATAATTAATTAATTACACCATACTACAGAGATTTTTACTAAAAAATAATAAAACCGGTCAAAATCTTTTAAAAGCTAACTAAATTTCTTTTGGTTCTTATGAGAAAATATGAAAAAAATACAACATATACAACATTAGCCAGAAAATATCCTTTATTAAAAAGAGAAGAAGAAATAACTCTTGGAAAATTAGTTCAAAAAGGAAATAAAGAAGCAATGGACAAATTAGTTATTTCTAATTTAAGACTAGTTATGGAATTAGCCCACGGATTTACAGAATTAGGACTTCCTTATTACGATTTAGTACAAGAAGGAAACATAGGATTAATGGAAGCTGCAAAAAGATTTGATCCCACTAAAGGTGCTAAATTTTCAACTTATGCTTGCTGGCAAATTAAACAACAAATGAAACTGGGACTTTGTAATCAAAGCAGAACAATAAGAATACCAATTAGCGCATATGGAAAAATTACCAAAATTCATGCAGAATATATTAGATTAAAAAATGAATTAGGAAGAGAACCAACACATCAAGAAGTTTCAAAGGATACAAGATATAGTCCAAAACAAGCTGGTGAAAGTTTGATTAATGAAAAATTATTAAAAACTGCATCTCTTGATGCTCCAATAACAGAAGAGGACATAGATTGTTTAGAAGAAGTTATTAAAGACGAAAAGACAATTGACACAGATCAAAACCCAGATAAAGAAAGACAAAACATAGTAACAGAACTTTATCAAATTATAAATGAAAAATTAGATTCAAGACAAAAAATAATTATAACTTTAAAATATGGACTAAATGGCAATAAACCCAAAATATTAGAAGATATAGCCAAAGTTATTGGAAAAACTAGAGAAAGAATAAGACAAATAAAAAAAGAATCAGAAAAAGTAATAAAAAAAGAATTAGAAAAAAAAGGTTATTCAAATTTTGATTTACGTTTATTTAATAATTAATTACAACATATAAAACAAATTTCTACTAAAAAACAATAAAAAAAGTCAAAATCTTTTAAAATCAACTAAAATTTCCTTTGTTTCTAATGACTAATTACAGACAGAGAACACAATATGATAGAGAAATTAAACAATTTCCCAGACTATCAAAAAAAGAAGAATTCGAATTGGGAACTAAATCTGTACAAGGAAATGAACTTGCAATAGATACATTAGTAGAATGTAATTTGAGATTGGTTCAAAAAATTGCCAATTTCTTTGTAGATAGAGGTTTAGATTATGAAGATTTAGTTCAAGAAGGAAACATGGGACTAATGCACGCAGCAAAAACATTCAACCCAAACAAAGGTAGATTTTCTGGTTACGCTGGCGATTGGATTAAACACAAAATTAGAAGAGCAATTAATAATTATGGCACAACAATTAGATTTCCAGTTACAGCTCAAGAAACAATTAACTCAATTCAAAAAACTAGTGATGAATTAAAAAATAAACTTGAAAGAAATCCTGAACCAATCGAGATTTCAAAAGCACTTAACAAAAATGAAAAACTAATTCGAAAATATTTATATTTTGAAAGACTTAGAGAAATTGTATCTTTGGATGCCTACCTTAGCCCAGATTGTGAATCTGACCTTGCTTTTGTTCTTGAAAAAGATCTTGCCATAAAAACAAGTTTAGAACGAAAAATGATTGATGAATTGGTAAATGAAGCAGTTGAAGAACTAGATCCAAAATTAAAAGAGATTGTAAAAAGAAGAAATGGTTTTAATGGATATGAAGTCCATATCTTTGAAGATATTGGAATAGCAATGGGTACAAGAGGAGAATACCCAAGATTATTAAATATTAAAGCACAAAGAAAATTGAAAATTAAAATTTCAAATAAAGGTTACACAAAAGAAGATTTTAGAATATTTAATAATTAGCTAACTTTTATATACTCTAACCTATAATTTCTAATCATGTGCGGAATAATTGGATTGTTCAATGCTAAGGACGTAAAAAAAAGAATAGATGCAGGATTAAAGCTAATAAAATATAGAGGGAAAGATAGTTCTAATACTTTTGTTAAAGGAAAAAATGGCATAGGTCACAATCTTCATGCAATTATAAATCATATACCTCAACCCTTAGAAAACAAATTCATTTCTAATTGCGAAATATATAACTGGAAAGAATTAAAAGAAAAAAATAATCTTAAAACAAATAACGATTCAGAGACAATTTTCAAATTAATAGAAAAAAAAGGAATTAATATAATTGAAGAATTTGACGGAGTATTTGCTTTAGCTTATTGGGACAATAATAAAGTATATTTAGTAAGAGACATCATTGGAATTAAACCAATTTGGTTTTCAAAAGAAGAAGAATTTGGTTTTTGCTCAGAAAAAAAAGTTTTAGAAAATTTAGGATTTAAAAAAATTGAAGAATTAAATCCAAGAAAAATATTAGTTTATGACATAGAAAAAAATGAAATTGAATTCATAAATAGAAAATTCTTTAGCCTTAAACCTGAATTAAAAATTAAGAAAAAAATAAAAGAAGAATTAAAAATTAAATTAATTAATGCTATTAAAAAAAGAATACCTAATAAAAAAGTAGGATTACTTTTTTCAGGAGGAATTGATTCTACAGTAATTGCATTTTTATTAAAAGAATTAAAAGTAGATTTTACTTGTTATATTGGAGTACTTGATGAAAAAACAATGTCAAAATCAGAGGATTTAATTTATGCTGAAAGAATAGCAAAAGAATGGGATTTAAAATTAAAAGTTGTCAAAATACCTGTAAAAGAAATTGACAAACATTTAAAAACAATAGTTCCACTAATTGAAGATTCTAATGTAGTTAAAGTTGGAGTTGCATTACCATTTTATTTAGCTTGTCAAAAAGCAAAAAAAGATGACATAAAAGTAATTTTTTCAGGATTAGGTTCTGAAGAAATATTTGCAGGTTATGAAAGACACGAATTAAGCTCTAATTTAAATGAAGAGTGTTTATACGGTCTACAACAACTTTATCACAGAGATCTCTATAGAGATGATGTTATAACCATGTACAATAACATTGAATTAAGATTACCTTTTCTAGATTTAGATTTAGTTAAATACGCATTAAGAATTCCTCAAAAATTAAAATATAAAGATGGAGTTAAAAAATTAATTCTAAGAGAAGTTTGTTATGATTTAGGCATTAAAAAAGATTATTCATTTAGAAGAAAAAAAGCTGCCCAATACGGAAGTAAATTTGACAAAGGATTAGGAAAAATTGCAAAAAAAGAAGGAATGAAAAAATCTGAATACTTAAGAAGATTCAAAAAAGATGATAATTTAAGATTAGGAGGGTTATTTTCTTCAGGAAAAGATTCCACATATGCAATTTACGTTATGAAAAAAATGAATTATGACATAAAATGCCTAATTACAATCAAATCTAAAAATCCACATTCATACATGTTTCATACACCAAACATCGATTTAGTTGACTTACAATCCGAAGCATTAGATATTCCTTTAATTAAATTTGAAACAGAAGGAAAAAAAGAAGAAGAGTTAAAAGATTTAAGAAAAGCAATTGAGCAAGCTAAAAGTAAATTTTCATTAGACGGAATAATTACAGGAGCATTATTTTCAACCTACCAAAGAAATAGAATTGAAAGAATTTGCGACAATTTGGGATTAAAAGTTTTCTCACCATTATGGCATAAAGATCAAGAAGAAGAAATGAGAGAAATTGTAAAAGAAAAATTTGAAATTATATTCTCATCAATTGCAGCATATGGCTTAGACAAAACCTGGTTAAATAAGATAATTACCGATAAAGAAATTGACGAATTGATAAAGAAAAAAGATAAAATTGGTGTTAATATTGCAGGTGAAGGTGGAGAATTTGAAAGCCTAGTTTTAGATTGTCCATTATTTAAGAAAAAAATTAAAATAATAAAAAGTAAAATAATTATGGAAGATGAAAATACGGGCAATTTAATTGTTGAAAAAGCAAAATTAATTGAAAAAAAATAAAATTATTCTTTTTGACCATCATTTTTTAGAAATATTTCTTCCAAAGTAGCAGCCCTTGCTCCAGCAGTTTCAGATGATGCTAAAATCATTTTTTTTACAACATAACCACCATAAAGACAAAACCCAACTAAAATTCCCGCAGTCAAATACCCCAAAGCTCTTTTAAGTTTGTAAGGGGATTCAATTGTACAAGAAAAAGCACTTGTTACCCGGCCTTTAAAAGATTGAATTTTCTCTGTAGTAATTAAAGTTGCAGTTCTTTCATCAAATTCATATCCTTTTATTGGAACTAAGAATTGCTTAAGTGTATTTCTAACATCATTTTTCCACCTATTTGCCTCCAACATATCAGGCATTTTAGCAGCCCGCTGCTCAAGTCTTCTTTCAATTTGATCCATATATTTTCTAGACATATGACTAAAATATATTTTCTTTTCAAAATAAAATCTTGTTTTAGACTTATCAATAAGAGTGTCTAATACTTCATCATTTAAATGTGGCCTGTAAGGATTATTTTGAGGATTATATTTAACCATAAATTAAGTAATTTAACAAGATATATAAAATTTAAGTATTATATCCAATAGAAAAGATTTAAATACAAAATTAACATAAAAACATATAATGAATGATAAAATCTATGAACAAGCAATTAAGAGAAAAGACCTAGAAATAAAAGACTTAAAATATAAAAATACCACACTACTCACCACAATTATGGATCAACAAAGAAAGATTTCTGAATTAAATAGTATTTTAAGAAAACTAAATAAGTAAAATATGGTTTAAAAAAGACAAATAGTTAAAAATAAGATTAAAACCATTTATAATATGGGAAGAAATAACTTAGACTCAGAACTTAAACCTTCAAAACCTACCGAAAGACAAATTTGTAGCTATTTTCATCACAAACTTGAAGAGAAATATCCACGAGAAGAATTTAATATCCCTTCTATTTCAGACATCGCAAAATTAGACAATTCAAAACTAAAATATATTGTTGAAAATTTATTTACAAAAGATGAAAAAGAATTTAATACATTAATGTGGAAATCTGCAGAAGCTCCTTCTGAAATGATTGCAAGAGACTTTTGTGCTATGAATATTGAAGGGTCTTTAATGTTTGCATCAAAAGATCTTGAATTTGATCTTAATGTAAGAGCAATTGCAGGTCATGCTCAAAATAGACATGCCACATTTAAAGAAGATAGTTATGAAAATACCACCACTGACAGAGTAATAAGTTGTTTAGCTCATCAAAGAAGAGAAATTGAAAGAGAAAGAAGATTACTCACAACTTTTGAAAAAAGAAGTCAAGGATACATTGATGAAATAGTTACATTAATGGATGATTTTTTGGACTATTCCATTAAAAGTGGGTCAAAATTTAATCCTGATAAAAAATATAAAACCATTAGGAAAAAAAATATTTCTGGAATGACTTTATTTAAAGGAGTAAAAGTTAATCTTATGGAAATGATGAGAGGATTTTACTTTGCATCATTAATGGATCGTTATGAAGGAATTAGAAGTGAAGTATTTAACAAATATGGATTTCAAATGGGTGGAGGAGAATGTTACCAAACAGATAGTAATTTATTAAAAGAACAAGGGATTTGGTTAACACACCTTTCAACATCATCATATCAAAATTGGTCCGAATTTCTTTGTTTTTTAGAAGGAGAAAAAAGAGAAGAATTATTGTATGATTTAGGGATTTTTAGAAAAACAAATTTTGATTGGGACAATATAGACCTTAATAAAATTAAATGGAAAGACTTAAAATTACATTCAGCAGTTAAAGATAAATCAAAAGAAAAAAGCTATAAAAATGTTTATCATAGACTTCACAGAGGAAAAGGATGCAGCGATGATATAGCAATAGTAATTGCAGGGTTTTTGCCCCAAACATTTACGAATTTAGGACATATTGAATTACAACATGATATCCCTTCTCGAATTTTTGGAGCTTATTTAGCAGATAAAATTGACACTATAGAAAAGGATTCTCACTTAATATTTCCTAATGGACAAGATGAATTTGTGGGAGAATATTTAAACAGAAAATTTAGAATTGCATGTCAAAATAAAGTATTTAGAGAATCAAACAATATTAGATATAGAAAAGATGGACAATATGATTTAGTATCAAAATCAACAATAATTGATTTTACTGCAGCAAGTGCCAATACAAGAAAAATTTATCATTCTTCTCAAAGATACTTTTTAAGAAAAGAAAACGGAACTTGTGCATTTAAAGAGTATTTAAGACACGCTCAAGCGTATGCAACTGTTCTTAGAAGAGATTTTGATTACGAAACATTAAACTCAATTATGGGAAAAGGAATTAAAAACATTCAAAATATATTAGCCACATTCCATAGAGTACCAATTAAAGAAATAATTTATGAAATGAATAACAGATTAGAATTAGTTATTGAACCAGGTAAAAGAGAAAAAAGATTAAATGATTATTTAAAAGAACTCATTTAGATTTTGATTTAACAGCATTTTCAGAAATTATTGCACTATTTCCAGTGGGATCATCAATTGTAATTTTAACTTTTTCTCTGCCCCATAAAACTTTTTGAATTTTTTTAAGCATATTTTTACATTTCTTCTGAATTTTTGGATCTTCATCACTATCTTTCATAGTTTCTACTGCTTCCTTAGCTCTATTTAAAACTCCCTCAACGTTGGTAACATAACCATTTGAAGCAGGACCAGGTTCCATTGTAATAATATGTGGAATTTTAACTGTAGCTCCTGAAGACTTAACAACTCTAATTTTCAAATCTTCTTCAGAATTTACTTCTAGTGTATATTTAACAGCTTCTTTAGGTGCAATAGATTCAATATCGGATTTTTTAAATCCACAATCAGAACAAGTCATTGAAAAGATAGCAAGCTTACCAAAAAAAGGTACTTCCTGTTCATCTTCCATCAAAGTCAAAGTTTTCTTTTGACAGATTGGGCATTGTTGTTCTTTTAATTCGTCCATTTTTATCGTGATTAAATTATTATTTAAAAAGCTTTCTTTTTGTTGTACTTTTCACTCACATGATTTATCTGAACAAACAGCATATATATGAATAAAGTAACCATAATTAACTCAAAAACTGCATTAATCCATCTTGGTACAATTACATCTGAAAGTACATTAAAAAACTTAAGTATCGTTAAAAATTCCTCAACTACAAAAACTGAAACTGCAGCAAATAAAAAATACCAAGGTTTAATGAAAACCTTTTTATGTTTTTTTCCCATTAAAATTAATTGTAGTAATAAATAAAACACAATCAAACTAAATGCAACATTATAAATTGCTGCAATCTTTGACAATGATGCTATAAAAGTTTCGTATACCATTATGCTTTACCCTTTATTATAAATATTTGTTGTACTATTGCGACAATTAAAAAACCTAAAATAAATGAAGGCATAACATGTCTTAAAAAGGCAATTTCTCGATATATGTTAAAAGCATCTAAAATTCCAAGTATTTCTCCAAAAGCAAATAAAATTAATACAACTATAAGAGTCTTCCAAGCAGAAAGAACTTCATGTTTTTTTGAAACCTTAAATAATGTTATTGAGATAATACCTGCAGCAATAGATAAAAATACTACAGTTAATTGCAACACACCAACATAAAATAATTGATCAGTCATAATAAATTCTTTAAAAAACTACTATTTAAATGTTTTGAAAGGTTTTTTATAACACTTTTAATTACCCACTAATATGGAATACTCCAATGCAGACAAATATCACTCTTTAAGAAAAGAAGAGCAACTTAATAAAACCAAAATAATTTATAGTCACATAGGAAACAAAAAAACATTAGATGTCGGGTGTGGTACAGGGATAAGCAGTTCATTATTTTCTAACATTATTGGAATAGATCCCTGCGAAGAATTACTAAGTAAAAATACTTTCCCTCACATTAAAGGAAAAGCAGAAAATCTTCCCTTTAAAGAGGATGAATTTGAAAATGTAATCTCAGTAACTGCAATACACAACTTTGACAACATAGAAAAAGGATTAAAAGAAATGAAAAGAGTTGGTCAAAAATTCGGATTTAGCATATTAAAAGCAAGTTCTAAATTAGAACATATTAAAGATAAAATAAAAGAATTATTTATTATTGAAAAAGAAATAAATGAGGGAATAGATATTATATTTATTTGTAGGAAATAAAATGATCAAATACGAAGAGTTACCTATAAAATACATGAACATTCAAATAAGTCATCCAAGAAGAGATTTATTTAAAAGATTAAATCAGGAATTATATGTTGTCCAATATATTGAAAGAAATTATGGAACTGACAAAGAAATTGGAGAAGCCTTAGATGGTGCTTTTACAGCATTACACATTGAAGACCATTTAACTGGTGGGGCTGAAGAAGAAGAGTGGTTAGACGAGATATTAGGCTGGTTTGAAAACAGTTACAAAATCTTAAAAGGACCATTTTACACAACTCTTAGAGAAACTTTAACTTGTGTTGGAAGAAAAGATTTTGTGAATAAAGCAATAAACCACATTATTGATAATCAAGGAAAACTTTAATTCATCGATACAAATTTTTCTAAATCAGAAATACGTTTAGGATTATAAAAAGAAGTTAACATTTCTAAAACATGCAATCCTTCTAAAGTTATACCTAAATGTCTATATCCATCTTCTGGTCTATGAATTTCAATGTGACCTTTTTCTTCAGCAATTTCATAAAAAGCTAAACCAAAACTATCAAGATATTTTCCACCAAAATCAACAATATTTAATTCAGATCCATCTTCAACAACCGCATCAAGAAAATCAACATATTGTTTTACAGTTTTTATGTCCATAAATATAAGAAATAGTTTTAATTATAAAAAGATTTAGAATTTATCTTACAGATGCACCGTCTGCAACATCAACTTCAACATCTTCTTTACTTGTTTTTAAAATTTTATCATTAAACCAAACGTGTTTATCTTTTACTTTTAATTTAACTTTTTGAAATTCATCATAACTAATTTCCCTAGTTGCATTTAAAAAACCTTCAACATTAACTTCACCACCAGGACTAGTATTAGGTGCACTTAATAATTTAACTTTATCATCTTTACTTCCAGCCAACAGCATCCCTTGACTTTCAAAACCTCTTAATTTGGCTTTTTTAAGATTAGTTACAACAATAATATGTCTTCCTTTTAATTCTTCTTCTGAATAATAAGGTGCAACACCTGCCACCAATTGAATGTTTTTAGTACCTAAATTAACCTGCAACAAATATAATTTATCAGCATCTGGTACTCTTTTTACTTCTAAAATTTCTCCAACTTTAAGATTTAATGGAAATTCCGGAGTTTCTTCAAATTCAATTTTAGGAAATAAAATATCACCATGCTGTATTTCATAATTTTGAGTTCCAAACTTCAAATTGTCAAAAGTGTCAAACTTAAATTTTAATTGTTTAGAAATTTTTTCTGCACTTTCAGGAATAAAAGAATTAAGATAATGAGCAATAATTCTTAAATTATCTAACGAATTGTAAATAACTTGTTTTCTTTGATTTTCATTATTCCAAGGTTCCTTTTCGTTTAAATAAGCATTAATTTTTCTTAATTCTGACCAAATTAAATCTAAAGCTTTATGATATTGTAAATTTTTAATTAACTCATCAATTTTATTAAAAGAATCAATTACTTTTATTTCATCTTTAAATTCTTCATTATCAACTTTATTTTCAAAATAATTTCTAGACAACACTTGAACTCTTTTTAATAAATTACCCAAATCATTACCGAGTTCTTTATTATACTTTTCAACTAATTCTTTTTCTGAAAAACTACCATCATCACCATAAGGAATTACTCTTGTCAAATAAAATCTCAATGCATCAGCACCATATAATTCAACTATTTCAACAGGGTCTACAACATTACCTAAAGATTTACTCATTGCTTCTCCTTTTGAATCATTAATAAAACCGTGAGCATAGATTGTTTTTGGCAATTCAATATCTAAAGCCATCAACATAGTTGGCCAAATTACTGTATGAAACCAAATTATGTCCTTTCCAATTACATGAACATCAGCCGGCCACATTTCAGAAGGATAATTTATAACACTCAAATAATTCAATAAAGCATCAAACCAGACATAGATTATATGTTTTGGATCATTTGGTAATTTAATTCCCCAATCAAAACTGGTTCTAGAAACACACAAGTCTCGTAAATCTTCTTTTTTTAATCGTGATAAAATTTCATTTCTTCTTGTTTCTGGTAAAATAAACTTATCATTTTTTTCAATATGTTCAATTAATCTTTTTTGATATAAACCCATTTTAAAAAAATAAGATTCTTCAGAAACAATTTTTGTTTCTCTTTTACATTCAGGACACTTACCATCAACTAATTGTAAATCAGTATAAAATGTTTCTTCATACTTACAATAATTTCCTTTATATTCACCTTTGTAAATTTCACCTTTATCTAAAACTTTTTGAAACATTTCTTTACATAACTTTTCATGCTTAGAATCAGTAGTTCTAACAAATGCATCATTAGAAATATTTAACAATTTAGTAAACTTTTTGAAAACTTCAGCTTGTTTATCAACAAACTTTTGAGGAGAAATTCCGTGTTTTTCGGCAACATCTTGAATTTTTTGTCCATGTTCATCTAATCCATAAGAAAAAAAGGTTTTGTCTCCTTTTTGCCTATGCCACCTAGCAAAAACATCTGCAATAATCCTCTCATAAGCATGCCCTATGTGAGGATCTGCATTAGGATAATCAATTGCAGTAGTTATGTAAAATTTATTCATGATAATAAAAAAGTAAGGAATAGTATTTAAAAGTTATGTAATATTTAATGATTTATTTAAAAATTTAAAAGAAAATTAAAAAAAAACTATTTCCGACTGATGAAATACAATCCAATTCCAGCAATTACTAAAATTAACAAGTAACCTACAAAGTTAAATTCAGGAATTGTAGCTCCACCGCCATCAATTTCTGATGTTCCGGATGAACTTCCAGCACAACCAGGGTCATCTAAATCAA
>Ga0307929_1001694_pt1 | contig 15837 bp, 10 predicted proteins | sample AceLakmetage1330_FD_203160 | JGI IMG/M metagenome (GOLD analysis project Ga0307929, IMG submission 203160) | Saline water microbial communities from Ace Lake, Antarctica - #1330 | ecosystem: Environmental > Aquatic > Non-marine Saline and Alkaline > Saline | place: Antarctica: Ace Lake...
TACAAGGTTACCTAAGGCAGAGCCCCCGGGGAGGGTTAATGGAACAGACCAATTGGGCTGTCTAACAGTTCCGGGTCGCTTCCATTACCCCTCCCCGGGGGCGGCATGATACCATTTTCAATATTTGTTGCGTCCGGCAATGTCCGTTTATATGAAAGTCCCCGCAGATCTGGGAGGACTTTCTATCTTCGTTGTGGGCAAACCGAGGTGCAATATGAGGTCTGCCCGTGGCATTTATATAAATGAAAAAACCAAAAACAATATAGATGCAATATATTTATGAAAATTTCAAGCACCTGTTTAATAAAATTTTGGACGGGTGATTAAAAATTCAAATTTAGAGTAATTTTATTGGAAATCCTGTGAGAATCAGGTAAATATTCGGCCGGCACCCCATCTTCACCTATTTGGACCTGCTCACATAGCATTCGTATGCTGCAAAGCCACAAATAGACGAATATGGGGCACTGGCCAAACATTCACTACCACCCCGAAAATTTACATAATCAGGAACGGACCCGCCGCTTAAACCGGGGATAAAATTTGCTTTATGTCGCTGTTTTAATCTGGAAAAATATGTTATTCTGATGAAACAGGAATATGAAGCCTGTAAGCAAAATGAATTGTAAGTCTAAAGCTCTCTGCCTCTTGCAATGACCAGTGACAGGAATAGATAGGCTAGTGTTTTTTGAGGATATATAAGAATCTAAGGACCGCAGATGAAATAATTTGGGCAGAAATAGCGTAGAGTTTTGGTTCATCTACAAGGCGCATCAAAAAATTTTATAGCGGGCCTATTTTGATCTTTGATGCAACGCGGTGGATGGGACAAAAGGCAAGCTATTTCGTTTATGTTATAAAATTTGTGGTCCTAAGATAACTTCATGGATTAAAGGAGAAATGAATTGATTAAAGGATACATTCAAATTTATACAGGCAATGGCAAAGGAAAAACAACATGTGCGTTGGGCCTTGCTATCAGAGCCATGGGGGCTGAAAATAAAGTTTTTATCGGGCAATTTCTAAAATCTGGGAAATACTCAGAAGTCAATTCCTTGAAAAAATTTTCAGACCTGTTGATCCTGGAACATTATGGCCTTGGAAAATTTGTAGAGGGTAAACCGTCTGAAGAAGACATCAAAGTTGGTATTCAAGGGTATCATAGAATAGCTGAAATCATAAAAAAAGGGGAACATGACCTTGTCGTTATAGATGAGGGGAATGTAGCCGTGAAGTATGGCATTATAAGCGAACAGCAATTATTGGATCTTTTCGATATGAAACCGGATCATGTTGAAATTGTGGTGACCGGAAGAGGCGCCACAGAGACTGTCATAGCTCGTGCGGATTTGGTCATCGAAATGAAGGAGATAAAGCATTATTTTAAGCAGGGAGTCGAAGCGAGGGTTGGAATCGAGAAATAATTAACAAAGTCGGAATCAGAAACATAGGGAGTCAGAGGTTTTCAACTTACCACTTATTGTTTTTCAAGCTCAGTGATATTATCTTTTTAGCTGGCTTTACAGGTAAATTGATTTGCTCTAACTCCCTTATGACTCTGGAGTACCTCAAAAACATTTTTCAATTTCAGAAAGTGTCAACCGATGAATCAAGGATCCCAAAAAAGCAATGCATATCATGGGGGGCAGCCCCAAGGACATGGAGATGATATTTCCATGAATCAATCTATTTAAAGCACTTTTTCCAGGCAGGAAATGTAATCAAGGCCTGCGACTCTTTCAAACTCTTTAGTATTTTCCGTTAAAACCGCACAACTATGAACGATTGCAGTTGCGGCTATTATCAAATCATGTGCGCCAATCATTTTCCCTTGTTTGGCCAAAGTTGCAAACAAACCTGCATGAACTCTGGCTTCTTCAGTTTCAAAACTCAATATAGGTATTTTTGCCAATATTGATTCGACAAAAGCTGAACGACGATTTTTTTGCGCTTCCGTTTTTGCATAATGAACACCAGCTAATAATTCTGAAGAGGTGATGGCACTTATATATACGTCTCCATATTTTTCCCATTTTGAAAAATCAATTGTATTACTGGAACGTTCAAAATGGATAAATACATTAGTATCAAGCATTAATCCCTGCGGTTGGTTGTGATTGTAAAGGAGTTTTTCAATGCTTTATTAAGATTTCTGCACGGTGGAAAATAAAAAGATACTATGGCGAAAATTATACTTGACAGGGACCTGATGTGTGATGTATCAGATATCTATAGACCAATCACAATATGCTGGCCCACCAGGGCGGGTATCTTTTTACCCTGCACACACAGGGTGCGACACCATATATTATTGGAGAAATTCAAAATGAAAATGACCACAGAAGAAGCGTTTGTAAAAGTACTCCAGATGCACGGCATCGAACACGCGTTTGGTATTATCGGATCTGCAATGATGCCCATCTCTGATCTGTTCCCCAAGGCAGGGGTCACTTTCTGGGATTGCGGGCATGAGTGCAATGCCGGCATGATGGCTGACGGGTTTACCCGGGCTTCGGGTAAAATGTCCATGATGGTTGCCCAGAACGGTCCTGGCATCACTAATTTTGTTACGCCTGTAAAGACTGCCTACTGGAACCACACACCGCTGCTTCTGGTAACGCCCCAGGCTGCCAACATGACCATGGGGCAGGGCGGTTTCCAGGAAGTTCCCCAGATGGCCGTGTTTGAAGACATGGTGGCCTATCAGGAAGAGGTGCTGCATCCTTCCCGCATTGCAGAAGTCCTCAACCGCGTGATCATCCAGGCAAAACGAGCGTCTGCGCCTGCACAGATCAACATTCCCCGGGACTTCTGGACCCAGGTCATTGACATTGAAATGCCCGCCATTGTTGAATTTGAGCGTCCCGCTGGTGGGGCGGATGCCATTGCCCGGGCCGCATCGCTTCTGTCCAACGCAAAATTCCCTGTGATCCTCAACGGTGGCGGTGTTGTCATTGGTGGTGCCATCAAAGATTCCATGGCATTGGCCGAACGGCTTGATGCCCCGGTGTGCTGTGGGTATCAGCACAATGATGCCTTTCCGGGAAGCCATCCCCTGTCCACCGGTACCCTGGGGTATAATGGGTCAAAGGCTGCTATGCAACTCATAGCCAAGGCTGATGTGGTACTTGCCCTTGGGACCCGCCTGAACCCCTTCTCAACCCTGCCGGGTTACGGCATTGACTATTGGCCCAAAGATGCAGACATCATCCAGGTGGACATCAACGCCGACCGCATTGGGCTGACCAAAAAATTGAGCGTTGGGATTGTGGGTGAGGCCAAAAAAGTGGCCAATGCCATTCTGGAGCAACTCTCTGCAACCGCCGGTGATGCAGATCGTGAATCGCGCAAGGCAATCATTAAAAAAACCAAATCTGATTGGGCGGCTCAGCTGGCCACCATGGATCATGAAGAAGACGATGCCGGAACCACCTGGAATGAGCGCGCACGCCAGGCGGATCCCGATAAAATCACCTCCCGCATGGCATGGCGAGCCATTGTAGAGGCCCTCCCAAAAGATGCCATCATCTCTTCGGACATTGGAAACAGCTGTGCACTGGGCGCTGCCTATCCCACCTTTGAAGCGGGACGCAAGTATCTGGCGCCGGGTATGTTTGGGCCTTGTGGATATGGTTTTCCGGCCATCTGCGGTGCAAAAATTGCTCAACCCGACGTTCCGGTGGTGGGATTTGCCGGTGATGGTGCCTTTGGTATCTCCATGAACGAAATGGCTGCCTGTGGTCGTGATGAATGGCCTGCCATTACCATGATCATTTTTCGTAATTATCACTGGGGTGCTGAAAAACGCAATACCACCCTCTGGTACGACGATAATTTTGTGGGCACTGAGCTGGACCGCAACGTTTCCTATGCCGGTATTGCCAAAGCATGTGGGGTTGAGGGGGTTCAGGTAAGATCCATGGAAGAGGTGACCGAACAGCTGAAAATTGCTGTCAAGGCCCAGATGGAAGAAGGCAAAACCACATTTATTGAGATTTTGACAAATATGGAACTTGGCGAACCATTCCGTCGGGATGCCATGAAAAAACCCGTTGCTGTTGCCGGCGTTGATAAGGCGGACATGTGCCCCCAGCAGGGTGCATAAATCAATGTCAGGTGCTTCATAACCTGCGGTAGCATCAGAATAAATCAGTAAAAATAAAATGGGGTCAGACTTGCTTTTATGCAGGTCTGGCCCTATTATTTTTGGTTCTGGGTTCTGGGTTCTGGGTTCTGGGTTCTGGGTTCTGGGTTCTGGGTTCTGGGTTCTGGGTTCTGGGTTCTGGTAGATAGATATGCAAAGCCCATTAAATCCCCTTAATTTACTTGACAAAGGTTCTGGAATATAGGCTTTATTAGTAAAGTTAGCTCGGTTATGGTTCATTGCTTTTGGGGATTAATTTAATTGTATAGGAATTTCCATTTTAGGAACTGCTAAATCAGCGGGTTGTAAAAAGTCCGCCCAAAGTGCGCTAAGTTCAAGTATAGGAATTTGTATTTTTTTGATGCAAAATAAGTATTATGCAATTTTACGTTAAAATTCAATTATAACTGCCACGGGCAGACCGTATTCGGGATCTGGACTGCTCACAACGAATATTGAAAATGGTATCATGCCGCCCCCGGGGAGGGGTAATGGAAGCGACCCGGAACTGTTAGACAGCTCAATTGGTCTGTTCCATTACCCCTCCCCGGGGGCTCTGCTGAGGTTGCCCGGAAGTTTTACTTTCTAATAAAACATACATGGCTGCAACCACCAGCCACAACGAAAATTGAAACTCCCATAATTCCAGAGCGTTGGACGGATTTTCTTATATAAAAAAGTAAACTTTAATAGTCTGGATCACAGGAGCACCCGCCATGCCAACAAAAAAAACAGATTCCCCCCAAAAAAACGTCAAAAAGTCATCCGCCCCGACCTCGATCCCCCTGACTCCTCCAGACAAAAAAGAGACCCCGGATACCAAGGCAACTGATACCAAAGCTATGGATATCAAGTCTACGGATATCAAGACGACGGATATCAAGTCCACAGATACCCAGGAAACGGACACAAAAAATGAATTTCCCATTGTGGGCATAGGGGCCTCAGCCGGGGGCCTGGCAGCCATTGAGGCCTTTTTCTCGGGCATGCCCCCGGACATTGATCCCAACATGGCCTTTGTCCTGGTTCAGCACCTGGCACCGGACCACAAAAGCATCCTCACCGATCTCATCCGCCGTTACACCCGCATGCGGGTCTATGAAGTGACAGACGGCATGAAGATTCAGCCCAACTGCGCCTATATCATTCCCCCCAACCGAGACATGGCCGTTCTCAACGGCACCTTGCAGTTGCTGGAGCCATCGGCACCCAGGGGGCAGCGCCTACCCATTGATTTTCTGTTCAAATCCCTGGCCCGGGACCAGGGACCCCGGGCCATCTGTGTGATACTTTCTGGCACTGGCAGTGACGGCACAGTGGGTCTTAGAACCATCAAGGGCGAGGGGGGGATGGCCATGGCCCAGACCCCGGATTCCACCGAATATGACGGCATGCCCAGAAGCGCCATTGCCACGGGCCTGGTGGATTATCAACTCGTCCCCCGGGAAATGCCGGCCCAGCTCATGGCCTATGCGGCCCAAGCCCTGGGAACCGTGCCCCGGACCGCAATGCTTCCTTCACACAAGGTGGAGAACACGCTGAAAAAAATTTTTATCCTGCTCCGCTCCCACACCGGACATGACTTTTCCCAATACAAGCCCAACACCTTGCTTCGCCGCATCCAGCGTCGCATGGCCGTCCATCAGATTGAGAACATGGTGGATTACGTCAAGTTTCTCCAACAGACACCGGTGGAGGTGGAGGCCCTTTTCCGGGATCTTTTGATAGGGGTTACCCATTTCTTTCGAGATCCCGAGGCCTTTAAGGCCCTGGAAGACCAGCTCCTCTCCCAAATTTTCTCCACCAAGCGTGAAGGGGGCGTGATCCGTGTCTGGACACCGGGGTGTTCCACCGGAGAGGAGGCTTATTCACTGGCCATTCTGCTGTCCCAGCACCAGCAAACCCTGAAACAACATTTCAAAATACAGGTATTTGCCACGGACATTGACAGCCAGGCCATAGTCAGCGCCCGGGCCGGTCTTTACCCCTGCAGCATCGGGGAGGACATAGATCCCATCCTTCTGGAGCGCTATTTTACCCCTGAGTTTGACGGCACCTTTTACCGCATCCACAAAAACATCCGGGACATGCTGGTTTTTTCCGAGCAGGATGTGATCAAAGATCCACCCTTTTCCAAGCTTGACATTATCAGCTGCCGCAACCTTTTGATCTATATGAATGGCGCATTACAGAAAAAATTGATCCCCTTATTCCATTATGCCTTAAACCCAGGGGGGATTCTCTTCCTTGGCACTTCGGAGACCGTGGGTGAATATAATGATCTGTTCAGCATTGTAAATCGGAAAATGAAGTTGTATCAACGCCGGGAAGATGGGGTTAACAGGCTTCTGTCACAGCGACATTTGGTACCGCCCATACCCGCCAGTTATATGGAGGGGCTCCCGGTGGTAAGAAATAAGCCCCCCAGTGCCCGAATACCCCTGCGGGAACTCACCGAACAAGCTTTGCTGGCCCACATCTCTCCGGCCGCTGCCCTTGTGGATGCCCAGGGGAACATTCTCTATTTGCACGGCCGCACCGGCATGTTTCTGGAGCCCACCCCCGGGGAATCGGGTATCAATAATATTTTAAAAATGGCCCGGGCGGGATTGCAGCGGGGCTTGACGTTGGCCCTTCACAAAGCCGTGGCCGACAAAACCCGGGAGGTTCGACCCGGACTGCGGGTGAAAACCAATGGGGATTACACCCTGGTGGATGTCACGGTGTGCCCCCTGGCCCCGGGGCTTTTCCCACCCGGGGAGAACTCGCTTTTTCTGGTGGTTCTGGAAGAGGCCCCCCTTGTTGCCGTCCCCCAGGAGCGTCACACCGCTGGTGGGGCTGGTCTAAAGGATACCCCCTCTCCAGATTCCCCCTCTGGAGATCCACAAAAACACATTGCCGTTCTTGAGCAGGAGCTGCGGGCCAAGGAAGAATACCTGCAGGCCACCAATGAGGAGTTGGAGACCTCCAATGAAGAGCTCAAATCCTCCAACGAGGAGATGCAGTCCATGAATGAAGAGCTGCAATCCACCAACGAAGAGCTGGAAACCTCCAAGGAGGAGCTGCAGTCCGTGAATGAGGAGCTGTCCACGGTGAATGCCGAACTCCAAACCAAAGTGAGCGATCTCATGCAGGCCAACAACGACATGAACAATCTTTTGGCCGGTTCGGGCATTGCCACGGTGTTTGTGGATCATCAGCTGTGTATCATGCGCTTCACCCCGGCGGCCACGAGCATCATCAACCTCATCCCCAGTGACGTGGGGCGGCCCGTGGCCCATGTGGTGTCCAATCTCATTGAGTACGACCAACTGGTGGCCGATGCCCAGACCGTTTTGAACACCTTGATCCACAAAGAGGTGGAGGTGAAAACAAAAAAAGGCAGCTGGTACATCCTGCGAATCCAGCCCTACCGTACCCTGGATAATGTCATCGAGGGGGCTGTCCTCACCTTTGTGGACATCACCAACGCAAAGAAGGTCGAGGCGGCACTGCTTAAAAAGCAGTCTCGACCTGAAATCAACCAGGACAAAGAAACTCCCCAGGATCCCGCAGAGAAAAAAGAGACGTTTAACCCGTTGAAAGACATTGGAGGGCTCCATGACAAATAAACCAGGCGATACGGATCGCCCACCCGCCCAGGTAACCCCTGGGACCCCATTGCCCCTGGAAGAGCTTCGCAGGCAGGCCGAAAAGCGTATTCGGGAAAAAACAGTTGAACCCGAAAAAATACCGGCATCCCTTTCCCCGCAAGAGATGCGGGAAACCATCCATGAGCTCCGGATACATCAGATTGAACTTGAAATGCAGAATGAAGAGATGCGCCGGGTCCACCAGGAGTTGGACGGCCTGCGGGAGCGCTATTTTGATCTGTTTGATCTGGCACCGGTGGGCTATTTGATCCTTTCAAAAAAGGGCCTGATTCTTGAAAGTAACCTGACCATGGCCACCTTTTTAGACACCCCCCGCTCGGCCCTGGTGCAGCAACCCTTTTCCAGATTCATCCACAAAGACGACCAGGATATCTACTATAAGCATTTCAAACAACTCTTGGAAACTGAAGCACCCCAGAGCTGTGAGTTGCGGATGAAAACCGTTTCCGGCTGCCCTTTGTGGGGACATTTGACGGTTGTCAGCGCCATGGAAAAAACAGAGCGGGTGTACCGTATGACCCTCCATGACATCACCCGCCAAAAAGAAGACGAGGCTGAACGAAAACGCCTCCAAATCGAGCTGACCCAGGCCCAGAAGATGGAATCTGTGGGTCGTCTGGCCGGTGGGGTGGCCCATGATTTCAACAACATGCTCAGCGTTATCATTGGGCATACGGAGCTGGCCCTGGATGAAATCCCCCCGGAACACCCCATTTTTGAAGACCTGCACGAAATCCAGAAAGCGGCCCATAGATCTGCGGATCTCACCCGCCAGCTCCTGGCCTTTGCCCGGAAACAGACCGTAGTTCCCATGGTGCTGAAGATCAACAATCTGGTGAAAAACATGCTGGGCATGCTCCGGCGGATCATCGGTGAAGACATCGCACTTCAGTTGCGTCTTGCATCGGAGACCTTGTGGGTGAAGCTGGACCCCTCCCAGATGGATCAGATATTGGCCAATTTGATTGTCAATGCTCGGGATGCCATTGACGGTGTGGGAAAGGTCTCCATCACAACCGCTTTTTTTGCGGGGGATCAGACCTGGGCCGCCCACCGTCCCGGTGCAACACCCGGTGACTATGTCCGGCTCACCGTGGAAGACACCGGCTGTGGTATGAACCAAAAAATTCTGGACAACGTTTTTGAACCGTTTTTTACCACCAAAGAGGTGGGCAAGGGCACCGGACTGGGTTTGTCAACGGTGTACGGCATCGTCAAGCAGAACCAGGGCTACATTGATGTCGAAAGTCAGCCGGATCAGGGCACACAGTTTAATATTTACCTGCCCCTGCACCCTGGACCCAAATCTTCCCTGGAAACAACAGACCCCCTGGAAATCAAGGGAACTTGCCTTGAAACCATCTTGGTGGTGGAGGATGAGGCGGTTATTTTAAAGCTGACCACACGATTTCTCCAGAACCAGGGGTACACCGTTCTGGGGGCATGCACTGTAAAACAGGCCATGGAACTGGTTGAGAAGCACGGAGACGACCTCCATCTGCTCCTCACCGATGTGATCATGCCGGAAATGAATGGCCCGGATCTGGCAAAAAAAATCTCAGCTCGCTATCCCCATCTCAAATGTCTGTTTATGTCCGGATATACCGCTGATATCATTGCCTCCCAAGGGGTGCTGGCGGAAGGGACCCATTTTATCCAGAAACCCTTTTCAAAGAAGGACCTCACCGACAAAGTCCGGGAGATACTCAAATCGCAGCCGTGATGCCTATCATCTGGTAGGTTCACTGCCATGCTTTTCCTAACTTTGCCTTGCGCAATCACTTGCTTCTGATTAAAATTATTTATAATTTAAGGACAACTATCTGTGCTAAAATAGATGAATTCAAGGTGCCATATTATGGGGATTGAAAACAGGCTTGTAAAGGAAATTGCCCAAGGGGAAAGCAAAACTTTGGAGTTTAAAGAGACCCTGCCCAAAGGGGATCAACTGGCCAAGACCCTTATTGCTTTTGCCAATACCAGTGGGGGCAAGCTCATCATTGGTGTCAACGATAACCGGAAACTGGTGGGCCTGATGGGGACGGACATTTTCGATCTTCAGGATAGAATCGCCTCAATCGTCCATGACCTTTGCAGCGGCAGTCTGTTACCGGAAATATATATTGCCAATGTGGAAGGGATTGAACTTTTGATAATCGAAGTGTCCCGGGGATCATTACTGCCATACTATCTCAAATCCAAAGGTCGCCAACAGGGTACTTACATCCGACTGGGGGCAACCAATCGGCTGGCATCCACTAATTATATTCAGGAACTGGAACGTCAACGTCTCAATATCAGTTTTGATGAGCAGGTGCATCGAAATCTTTCTCTGGAGGATCTTGACCTTACCCCGTTGAACCACCGTTTCAATGAAATGGGAAAACCGTTAACCGAGGAAAAACTGCATAACCTGCGTTTGATTCACAGGGAACAGGGGCAACTATACCCCACTGAGGGGTTGGTGATTCTTTTGGGCGGTTACGAACATGTTGAAATCAAGTGCAGTCGGTTTAAAGGCAATACCATGGCGATTTTTCTGGATAAAAAAGAATACCAGGGGGATCTTTTCAGCCAGCTTGACCAAAGTGAACTTTTTATTAAAAACCATCTGCACCTTAAAGCTGAAATACTGGGTCTTCAACGCACAGAAACCTATGAAATCCCCATCCCTGCCATCCGGGAAGCACTGGTAAATGCCGTATTGCACAGAGACTACAGTAATTTTGGACGGGATATCAAAGTGGGTATTTACGATGATGCCCTTCGGATTGTTTCTCCTGGTGGATTACCCAACGGCCTCACCGAAGCAGACCTGAAAGAGGGTCGCTCGGAGATTCGAAATCGGGTATTGGCAAGGGTATTGAAAGCGCTGGGGTACATTGAGCAATGGGGCAGCGGCATCGGACGAATCAAAACCCTTTGCCATGATGCAGGCATCGTTGAGCCGCAAATCCGGGAACGGGGTGATTTTGTGGATTGGGCGTTTTACCGTCAGTCCCTGCCTGAAGGTCCTGTCTCAGCTAATAAAGACATTTCGGGAAAAGGTGGCTCAATGGGTGGCTCAATGGGTGGCTCAATGGGTGGCTCAATGAGCAATAACACTGAGTTGACCTCCCGTCAACGAAGTGTATTGGCATTGATTAAAAAAGATAATAAATATCCATACCGGAAAATGGCAGACCACATGGGAATCAATGAATCCGCATTGAAAAAGCATCTTAACAAACTTAAGGAAGCCGGTTATATCCATCGTGTGGGCGGCACCCGGGGGCATTGGGAGGTGAGAAGTTGAGGCTGAGGCAAACCTGAGCGGGGTCTGAACCTGAGCGGAGTCTGACCCCGATAACGTCTTGTTTTTTATATATGATGTTGTTATAAATATGGGTAAGGAAGGGCTTAGATGCTACTTTTTGATGCTGAAAAGAGGATTTTAAGCAATCTGATTCTGGCTCAGTATTTGGGGTTCAGTCAGGCTTGGCTTATGGGTGTTATTGGGGGGTAAAGTATATGGGGTTTGCCTGACCGGCAATCAAGCCCTTTTTTTGTTATACCCCTTGACCAACCCCCTGAATGTTTCTAAACTATAGCCATGAGTGAAGAAATTCAAATAACCAATCCCCATGACAAGTTTTTTCGGGAGGTTTCGAGCAATCCTGACAATGCCCGCAGTTTTCTGCAAAACTCTCTGCCGGGCAATATCTTGGCATTGATGGATTTGGAGAGCCTTGAAATATGCAAGGACTCTTTTATCGAAAAGGATCTTCGGGACTATTTTTCAGACATGCTGTATAAAGTGAATTTATCCGGCAGCCCCGCTTATTTATATGTTCTGTTTGAACATAAGAGTTACTATGACAAGTATGTTCATCTTCAACTGCTTGAATATATGGTAAAAATATGGCGTCTTTTTTTGAAACAGCAGGAAGAGAAAAAGAAAAAGCCGCCCTTGCCAATTGTACTGCCGATGCTGATCTATCACGGTGAGCAGTCGTGGCCGATAAAGCGTATCCGTTTTTCTTCTCTGCTTTCCGGCCCGGTGGAGGAGCTATCGGTTTATATTCCTGATTTCAGCTTTAGCCTATATGATCTGACCCGTTTTTCCGATGACGAGATCAAGGGAACGGTTATGGCAAGGGTGATGCAGCTCTTGTTCAAGCACATTTTTGATCCTGAATTGTTGGAAAAATTGCCGGATATCCTTTCATTGATGCGGGAGTTAATGAAAAAAGATACCGGGCTGCAGTATCTGGAAACCATATTTTTGTATCTATCCAGTGCAATTAATGAGGTGTCTACTGAAACATTAAAGGAAATTGTTGAACAGGCATTTTCCGGAAGGGAAGGAGAATATGTCATGACACTTGCAGAGAAACTTCGGATGGAAGGTGAAATTAGAGGTGAAATTAGAGGTGAAATTAAAGGTAAAATTGAAGGTGAAATTAAAGGTTTGAGGCAGGCAATAGAATTGGGTATGATTCTTAAATTTCCAGACAAAATTGATTTGGTCATGTCACGAATTGTGAATATTAATGACATTAGTCTACTCGTAAAAATTAAGGATGCCATCAAAACCGCAAGGGATAATTCAGAGATCATGTCATTGCTGAGTTGAGATTTGGGGTTGCCTCTAACGTTGGCCACAGAGTCAACCCCAAATGTTAAAACCAGGCCCAAAATATCCAAGAGCGTCCATGATAAATAATATACCCAACATCAATGATCGTCCTACCGACTCTCCAGAATGCGGCATTCAAGAGTGGGTAGTTTTCTTATGATGACGTCCCTAATTTCCCATTCATTAAGGCGTATAGAGGGTGACGAGACACCGGGTTTTCTCATCACTTAAGCTTTTCAACTGATGGGGGGTCTGGGAATTATATTTCATATATTCCCCCGGCATCAAGGTATAAAGCTTACCGTCCAAGGTCAAACCCAACTGTCCTTCCATGACATAAACAAATTCTTCGCCTTCGTGGCGATAGTCAACGGGTTTATGCATCTGCCGGGATTCAATGGTGATCATGAACACCCGCAGATGCTCATTTTCCGCCCCTGGAGTCAGACTCTGGTAATGGTAATTGGCGGTTCGCCGGGTGTAGGCCTGGGCCCGTTCTCCGGCAAGCTTTGATTGCTCTTCATCATTTAAAAACGTGCCTGCATCAATGTCAAACACTTCGGCCAGGGTGATCAACAGTCCCACCGAGGCGGTGGTCTGGTTGTTTTCCAGCTCTTTGATGAATTCCGGGGTGCGGCCCACGGATTGTGCCAATACCTCCCGGGTCAATCCATGGGCTCTTCTGATTCTGATGAGCCTGGAACCAAAATCTCCGCCTTGGGCAGAAGCACCTTCAGTGTCCCGGGCATCGGCCAGGGATCTCAGGGAAATCTGTTTGATTTTTTCCGTGAACACCGGCAGGAAAAGATTCACATCCCCCACAATCCCCATGTCAGCAAACTGGAAAATCGGGGCATTGGGGTCCTTGTTCACGGCCACCACGGTTTTTGCACCCGTGATCCCTGCGGTGTACTGCACGGCCCCGGAGGTGCCAAGGGAGATCAACAGCTCAGGTGAAACGGTTTTGCCAGTTTGACCAATGAGACGTTCTTCGTCAATCCAATGCCACATCACCGGGGGACGGGTGGCCCCGGTTTCAGCCCCCAGTGCCGCAGACAGTTTCCGGAGGGTGGTGAAGCCTTCAATATTACCAAGCCCGGCGCCGCCCACCACAATTTTTCTGGCGGTTTCCAGGTTTTTATCGGCCCTTGATTCCTTTTGGCAGGAGACAAAGGTGATCTGGTCACAAGGGGAAAGGGATGTCACTGTAAGGGTTTCTGTCTCCCCACCGGCGTTTTTTATCTCCTTTCGGATAAAGGCATTGGGCTGTACCGTGATAAATCCGGTGATGGTGGGATTGGAAAATCCCAGCTGCGCCATGACTTCCCCCCCATGGGAGGGACATATGGCAATGATCTCCCCCGCATCATATTTAAAATCCATGCAGTCGGCAATCATGCCGGTGTGACATATAGCTGCAGCCCGGGAACAGATCTCCCGGGGGATCACATGAAGGGGAAACAGACATACACAAGGATTCTTCTCCTGCACCACCCCGGCAAGCACCTGGGCTTCCTGCTCCGGTAGAAGATATCCCCCTGTAGAAGGTTTAAGCGTTAATATTTTGTCCACTCCATGCTTCAAGGCCTGATCGATGGCAATTTGTTCTTCTATGGCCTCTGGATTATGCGGGGTTTCCCTACAGGTTATGACAAAAACGGTTTTACCACCGGTGAGGGCTGCCAATTTTTGTGCCCCTGCCAGTACATTAAGACTGTTATTGAACAATGCGGACGTTCTAAGATCTCCATATACCCAGATATCTTTTCCAGCCACACCAGGTTTATTGGGTTGTGTATTTATATTCGTTGTCATGATTTAATCCACCAATCCTGCCTGTGATAGGGTCTGGGCCAGGGTTTCTGCGGCCTGGGCCACATCTCCGGTAATGAATTGACACTGTTTCTTAGATTTGTGGGGATTTAAGGCCACAATTTTTGTGGGAGATCCCGGAAGCCCGACTTCATGGGCTTCAAGCCCCAGATCAGTGTGGTCCCAGCGTTGGATTGATTTATTGTCAAAGGTATTTTCAATTTCATAAAGACCGGTGTAGCCGTATTCGGTGCCGCCATGTACAACGCTCATGGCCGCCGGGCCGGTGATCTGAAATTGTTCTACAAATCCATCTGCCCGTCTTTCCACTGTGGTCTTGTCCACCTCCAGATCCATGACATCATGGACATTGGATATATAGGGAAGGGCGAGCATTTGGGCCGTCTGGGGTCCCACATGACCGGTGTCACTGTCCGAGGACCGGGTCCCAAATAGAAGCAGATCAAAAGGGGATAATTTTTCAATGGCTGCGCTCAACACCTTTGCCGTGGCATAGGTGTCCGACTCCCTGAACAGGGGATCACATGCCAGCACTGCCTGGTGGGGGCCCATGGACATGGCTTCATACAGAGCGGAGCATGCAGAGTCTGGTCCCATGGAGACCAGGGTCACGGTGCCATCATATTTTTGAGCTAATTCATTGGCCATCTCAATGGCTGGGCGGTCAAACAGGTTCAGGGTGGTATTCTTCCCAGCACCCTTTGTACCCCATACCCCTTCCACAACAGCTTTTACACATACAATTATATTGAGTCCCATATCATTTCCATATTTATTGGTATTCTTTAATCCATTTGCCCATCAGCCAAGAACATTACGGGCAATCACCATGCGGTGAACCTCACTGGTTCCCTCGTAAATTCTGGTGATCCGTGCATCCCGGTAATATCGCTCCACCCCATAGGCCTTGGAATACCCATATCCGCCATGGATCTGAACCGCCATGTCCGCCACCTGGCTTGCCGTCTCACTGGCCATAAGTTTGGCCATGGCCGCTTCCTTGGAAAAGGGCTTTTTCTGATCCTTGAGTACTGCTGCTCGATACACCATGAGCCGGGCCGATTCCACCTTGCTGGCCATGTCGGCAATCATGTTTTGTATGGACTGATGTCTGGCAATGGGCACCTTGAATTGAATGCGTTCCTTTGCATACTTGATCCCTTCCAAAAGGGCCGCCTGGGCAATGCCCACGGCCTGGGCCGCAATGCCGATGCGGCCGGTGTCCAGGGCGGCCAGACCAATCTTTAATCCCATGCCTTCCTTTGCCAGAAGGTTTTCAGCAGGGATTTTGCAGTCGCTGAGACGGATGGAGCACACCGGGTTGGCCCGCATACCGGACAGATTCTCCTTTTCTCCCACCACAAATCCCGGTGTTCCCTTTTCCGCCACAATGACGCTGATCCCCCGGGGGCCAGCCGCCGGATCGGTGCGGACAAACATCACACAAATATCTGCCACGCCACCATTGGTGACAAACACCTTATTGGCGTTGACAATGTAATGATCTCCATCTTTGATGGCCGTGGCCTCAATGGCCGAGGCATCGGAACCGGCATTGGGCTCTGTGAGGCAAAAGGCCCCGATTTTTT
>Ga0307929_1001697_pt1 | contig 15811 bp, 15 predicted proteins | sample AceLakmetage1330_FD_203160 | JGI IMG/M metagenome (GOLD analysis project Ga0307929, IMG submission 203160) | Saline water microbial communities from Ace Lake, Antarctica - #1330 | ecosystem: Environmental > Aquatic > Non-marine Saline and Alkaline > Saline | place: Antarctica: Ace Lake...
ATACAGTAGACTAGTGGACATGCTTTCCCTCCTGAATTAGTTGGTGGTTCTTCTAATTAAGGAAATCGCATGTCCACTTTTTTTGCAAAACTTATTTCAAAAGTACGCTTCAGTCGGATGAACCCCAATTGTTGACGCGGTTCATAAAACAAAAAAAACACTTTCTGGCTTTGAAATTGGCCGTAACGGTCCATTCTATCGTATAGTATCTCCTGTTTTCTATCAGGAGACATATGTAGGAGCCATTGAATTTGGCATTAAAGCTCATGAAGTCCTTGAATCACTTGAGAACAGGACTTCACACATTGCCACCTCCTTTTTCAACAAAAAACTATGGGAGAAAAATACAAATTTCTCTACCGAGCATCAAATCAACATGGACCCTTATGTTATCATCACCCATAAAAACTCTCTGTTCAGCATACTGCCCTCCCAGTGGGACCCTTCAATTCCACAAGATCAACAAATCACCATTGATGACAGAGAGTATATCCTTCATTTTCACCCGGTTTATAAAACCTATAAGGGAGAATCAATTGGGGGTATCCTGGTTCTTCAGGATATCAGCCGCCTGATCACGGCTAAAAATGAATTTATTATTCAGGCAGTCATCTTCACATCCATATTACTATTGCTCTCTTTCTTTATCCTCTATTTCACCTTCGGTAACATGATCAGCAAACTTGTTCGTGCTGAAAAATTGGCATCTAAGGCCAAGGCAGAATGGGAAAGAACCTTTGATGCGGTACCTGATATGATCTCCATCCTAGATGATCAACACAGGATAATCAGAGCCAATAAAGCTATGGCAAAAAACATGGGTATCTCCATCCAGAAGCTTATCCACACAAAATGTTGCCAATGCATGCACGGAACGGCCGACCCGCCACCAGACTGCCCGCATACAAAACTCCTAAAGGATCACAAGCCCCATTCCATCGATTATTTTGATAAACACCAGCAGCGTTATTTCACCATTTCGGTGTCTCCTCTAACCAATGATAATGGAGACTTTTTTGGTTCGGTACACATTACCCGTGATATCACCGAACAAAAAAGGAAAGCACAGGAAAAGATTGCCACCGAAGAAAAGCTGCAAAAAGCAGAAAAAATGGAAGCAATCGGCATTATGGCTGGAGGTGTCGCCCACGATCTCAACAATATTCTCTCCGGCGTTGTATCCTATCCGGAACTGCTCTTGCTTCAATTGTCCCCTGAAGACAAGTTATACAAACCCATAAAAGATATTCATGATTCAGGGAAACGTGCAGCAGCCGTAGTTGCAGATCTTCTCACAGTAGCTCGTGGTGTGGCCACAGTTAAAAAAGTAGTCTCACCAAATTCACTTATTAACGAATATCTTGCATCTGCAGAATTTATGAAGCTGCAATCCCTGCATCCAGAAGTTGTGATTCACACAGAACTAGCCGATGATATCTGGAATATCAGATGCTCCCCGGTCCACATTCAGAAAGTAGTGATGAACCTGATAACCAATGCCGTTGAAGCCATAGACCTTAAAGGGACTGTTCATATCACCACCAGCAACCAGGAGATTGAGCCTGGTAAGAATTTTTCTTCCTCTCTTGAGTGCGGAGAATATATGATACTCACAATTCAGGACAGTGGTTCAGGCATTGCGACACATGACCTGGAACATATCTTTGAACCATTTTACACCAAAAAGATTATGGGACAAAGCGGCACCGGCCTTGGACTTGCTGTGGTATGGAATACGGTGAAGGATCATGGTGCTTTTATCCAGGTCGAGAGTAATGAGTATGGAACTACTTTTACTCTGTATTTCCCCCCCTGCCCTAACGAAGCAGTAGAAAAAATGATCGCCACTGACCCCACTCATTTTGAGGGCAGCGGAACCATACTAGTGGTGGACGACGATGAACAACAACGTGATATTGCATCCCGAGTACTTACCTTGCTGGGCTACACCGTTGCAACTGTCGCCAGCGGTGAAGAAGCCATTGAACACTGTCGGAAAACACCTGTGGATCTTATCCTGCTCGATATGCTTATGGAACCGGGTATCAATGGCTTAGAGACATACAAGCAGATTATACGCTTTTCTCCTTCCCAGAAGGCTATTATTGCCAGTGGTTTTTCCGAGAGTGATAGAGTCCTTAATGCCAGAGAACTCGGTGTTGGTTCCTTTATCAAGAAACCATACAGTATCGAGCAGCTTGGCCAGGCTGTGCAAAAAGAATTAAAGCACTGAACGACTTCTCTATAAATACCCCTTTCACCCCCAGCTAACCCTACTTGTATCTGACTGATGTTTGGGCGTAGTAATTAAGGATTGTATTCTTTTGTAATTTCCATATACTTATTTATAGAAATGATAGTTTTTTAACCATATACTGTTTTTTTTAATTTGTTCACGACAGGGGAGATATCATGGCAATAATCAAATGGAGAGATTCATATTCCGTTGGGGTTCCGAAATTTGACGATGAACATAAGATGCTTCTTGAACTGGTCAATGAGATGTATATCATCGTTAGGGAACACCAGACCGTAGACCATCTAAGCGTTGCCATAAACAAGCTGGTTCAATATACTCAGGAACATTTTACCAACGAAGAAAAAGCAATGGAAGAAATTGACTATCCACAGCTTGAAGAGCACAAAACCATACATGTCAAACTGCTGAATGAAGTAATAGCTTATAAAAAACGCGTTGAAAATAACGATAATGAGGCGATACAGGAGTTTTATACCTTTTTAAGAGACTGGCTACTAACACATATATTGGAAGAAGATATGAAGTATAAGCTTTTTTTACAACCAACAGCATAAGCCAACGATCAAGAGTATTTACTTTGCAGGGCAGTCACTTACGGAGTCAGGAAACAAATAAAGGGGGGGGGAAATCGGGGAAACTCAAAAAAAGTAGCGTGCTCGAAATTCCAACTTGTTTGAATTCACCTTTTCTCCATACTCAGTATATTTCCCACCATTAATAAGAGAAAACTTCAGTCGCAGCTCCCAGTTGGTAAATCCGCTATATACGGCTTCAGGAGCCAGGGAATAACTGTGATCCTCAAGATTAACGAGTGCCATAATACCCGGAGTGAAATAGAGAATATCAAAGGGTTCCTTACGACTCATTTTTGTATAGAAATAATGCCGCCCGGGCTGGGGGCGTCCATAGCCCTTCAGGCTCGCTTCTCTTGCCCTGTCCAGTAATAAAGAATCAAGCGCAGGATCTTCGGCCAGCCCTCTTTCTGCCAGTTGATAGAAGTGCGTCATCTCATCTGCACTGTATCCGCCACCATTATAATAGTATTCAACAATGGTTGTGATATCATTTTCAGAGAGATAACGAATACCGAGCAAACTGGTAAATGCGGCCTGTTCACGAATTGAGGAGGAGTTATCTTCTTCAAGAAGAATCTTCTCCAAATTTGGAATATATGCAGCTTCACCATGAATCTCAAAATTTGATGCAAGATTGGTAGAAAAATCTATTCCGATACTGTCGGAGCGACTGTTTCCAGCCAGAAGAATCAGATCGATATCAATATCCCTGTAGAGAAGATAGAGCTTAGCCGCCAGATTGACTTCATTGCGTTCGCCAAAGTCTTCATTTACCCCATCCCATACCGGCAGAGCAACCACCGTAAGAGCTGCTGTCTGCAGAGCACCCTGCCAGCTCTTTATGATATCACTTTCAAGCGTTATATATCCTTCAAGGGCATCCTCTGGATTATTAGGGTCTTTACGACGATTAATAAAACCAACCGGATTCCAGGCATATCCCTTGCCCCATTTATACGATTTTTTTCCAAGTGAAAATGTGGCCGAGGGAGCAGGCTGAAGAGCAATATAGGCAGAATTAATAACCGTGAGATCACTCCAACCAATTGTATCCTGTTGGGCAGCAGCTTTAAGCTGCACATTCAGACTACTTATGCCATACTCATAGCTACCATCAAGCTGTATGCTGCCATACATGAGATCCATGGTGGACATATCCGGGTCTGCAAAGTTTAAACCAGTGAAGACAGACCCCTGGTTAATATCCATATGCTCCCCTCTCAGCTCAAGATATCCACCAAACCGGTAGGGCTTTTTCTCGATCTCATCCAGCTCAAAAGAAAACTCATCACTGCCATATGCGAAATGGGGCAAAAGCAGAAAAGTGCAAAGAAAGGTTGCCACCATCCGGCAACCTTTCACACTATTACTTTCGTAACTCATTAATCCGGGACATATAATTCAAGGTAAACACTTCATCTGCAAACTCTCTTTTCTCAACCTTGGCAAAAAGCATTACGGAACGATACCCCTTGTGCAAAGGACTGTCGGTCTCAAGAAGTGACGGGCGAACCATGCCATCACCGAAATCCTTTATCTTGGAATAATGAAGAGTTTTTATCAGCATCCCGCTTATTGCGTAGCAATCAATGGTTAATGGCAGCAGGGTTTCTTTATCAACTGTCATTTTCAAATTATCATAGGCAACGGAGGGAGATTTTGCCTTCAGCTCAAGCTGATAGAATTTTTCATCCTCGGTGGCAGAAACCGCATCATATTCAACACCGTAATCAAGGCGCAAAATATCTGAGTTATTAAAGATACCTCCAATAACAGACTGGAGACTGGTGATACGCAACGGCTTACCCACATTGGGGATATAGAGCCACATATTATCTCCAAGACGAAGAGTCGCTCTTCCCTCTTCACTGGCAGGTGAGAGAAAGAGAGCAACCATTTTATCCTGTCCTGTTTTCACGGTATAGAGGACAAACTCCTTCTTTGCGCCATCGGGTTCTATATTAATCAGCTTTCGATACATCTCATAGGACTGGGGCTGCATATTGGCATCCACCTGCCTGAGTATTTCATTGCCATCGAGCGCAAAAGCAGTTCCCGAAAAAAGAAGGACCACAAAAGCTATAAAACCTGTTCTCTGTATTATATTGTACATGGTTACTTTCCTTGTTTAGCTGTTTTAAACATGACGAAGAGCCGTTATCGGATCCATTTTCGCTGCTTTCCAGGCAGGCTGCAGGCTTGCAAGAACTGATATCCCAATAACAATAACTGATACGGTAATCACTTCAGCAGCTCCAATGGTGGGTGAAAGGAGCAGTCCTTTCTGCCGTCCAAAGTCAAAACTGATCTGGGACACATTCATGGCATAAATCGAACCCAGACTAATAACAACACCAATCAAGGTACCGAGAAGACCAAGCAGGAATCCTTCCATAATAAATAATGAAAGAATTTTATTGGGAGATGTGCCAATTGCAGCAATAGTTCCAATCTCATTGATCCGCTCATACACCGCCATGATCATCACGTTCATAATACTCACCAGAACGATGGCCACCAGCATCACTTTGATAAAAAGAGTCATCAGATCAATCATTCGGGCAATATTGAAAAATGGTGACAGTTTCTCCCAGCTGTGCACATCAAAAACAGGCTTATCCATTTTATTCTTTATCTGCCCCAGAGTACCCTTCAGCTCAGCAAAAACACTCTCAAGAGACTTGATATCTCCGAGACGAATGGCGATCTCACTCACTTCCTTGTCTTCAATACGCAACAGACTCCTGGCATCTTCAATATGAATGACACCATCTCTTCCTCCAGGTCCGGAAATACCCTCCAGGATACCACGCACCATAAAGGGCTGGCCATTCACGGAGCCATCCTTATTCGTTGCAACAAGTACGATGGAATCACCAATTTTCACCTTCATTCCCTTGGCAATCAACTCTGGAACCAGAATCTCTCCCCGGCCCACAAGTCCCTCTTTTTCCCCTTTGATAATTCGTTTGACAAGCATGGGAACCGTCTTTAATTCCTGTTCCGGATTGACGGCATTGAGGCGAATGTTTGTCGTTTCTGTATAGTTACTGAACATGGCACCGAGTTTGATGCGCATGGAATAGGACTCAACCTTTTCATTCTGATCGAGAAGTTCTTTAACTTTTTTGATCTGCTTCCCATTGAGATTTCGGTCCAGCGGCAGACTGTCAATGGATGCCATATATCCCTTCCGATGCACCTGTAAATGGCCGATCATTGAATCAGTAATCTGACCAATCATCATATTCTTAAAGGATCCGGAGACGGAAATAAAAAGGAGTACCGCTACAACTCCAAGAGTAATAAGAGTGGAGGTAAGCAGGGTACGACGCATATACCGTCTGAGATTGCGCATTGCGAGCTTGAATATATTAAACATTTTTCATTCCTCCGTCGCTTTGCAGCAATTTACCATCTTCAAGGGTAAAGATCGTTTCAGCATTTTCCACCACTCTTGGATCATGGGTGGAAAAAATAAAACTTGTTCCAAATTCATCGCGCATCTTTTTCATAAGCTCGATCACCTGGTTGGCAGTTTTTCGATCAAGATTTGCTGTGGGTTCATCGGCAAGTACAAGAGAAGCATTGGTTACAAGTGCTCTGGCAACGGCAACCCGCTGTTTCTGGCCCCCGGAAATCTGGCTTGGATACTTATGCGCCTGATCCCCCATGCCAACAGCTTTGAGCAGTTCCAAAACCCGTTCTTCCCTCTTTTTCTTTGGCCAGTTCAAGACCATCAACAGGGGATATTCAACATTTTCATAGACCGTAAGCACCGGAATCAAGTTGAAATCCTGAAAGACAAAGCCGATATGCTCTCCTCTAAAACTGGCAGCCTCAGAACGACTAAACCCACTGACATCCCTACCAATCACAGAAAGACTGCCCTTTGTTGGAGGATCGAGACAACCTATCATATTCAGAAGAGTGGACTTTCCACTCCCCGAAGGCCCGACAAAGGATACAAACGATGCCGGTTCGATAATAAAGCTCACACCCTGTATAGCCTGTACTGGTATATCCCCGGTCACATAGGTCTTTTCCAGTTGTTTTGCTACAACCACTGACATAGCATCTCCTTTGTTAGTATCAATTTTTCAGAAAATATCCATCATTTCATTTTGTATTGTAAAAGCCATCTTCCTACGAATAATTATCAGAGTCAAGAGAAAGCGTTTTATTTATCGTTCGCCAAGCTCCAGAAGAATCCCCTGCAGAACAGCACCAACCAGAATGTAAAAAGAGAGAACAATCGTAAACGTCAGGCCAAAATAATCCACCATCATCGGAAGAAGTGGTATTTTAATGGTTCGAGATGCAAAGAAAACAGTGATCAAGCCATCCCTCATGCCATGAGCGCGCAGATCTTCAATCAGGGGGTACCACGCATACATGGGGCCGTGGCTCAACACTCCTCCTGTTAACGCCCAGCCCCATCCTTTAATACCGCTATCTTTACCAAGATGAGCAATTATTTTTTTTGGTCGCAGAAAAAAATTGAGCAGAGTTGTAAAGAAAATAACAAAGGCAAAAATGGGTACAATCTTTAGAAGAATGCTACCGCTTTTCTGCAGTGCAAGCTGTGCCCCGGGAGCATTCACAAAAAACAGCCCACCATAGAGAGCGACAACAACCAGCAAAAGATACTTGCCCCGAAAGGCAAACGCTTTGTTTTCCTTTTTCATGACAACACCTGCATAGTCAAAGCTGTTAACGCCGCTATTATCATGGTAAACAGGAAGGCGAGAATATTCCGGTAGAAAGTAAATTTTCCACCAAACACCGTAACTTCAGCCGGGAGCTGGATAAATCCAAGGGTTACCCAGGAGAGGAGAAATGCAGTCACTGCGTATAGTGAAATCCCCTGATCAAGTAGCTCTCCACCAATCAAATAACTGACAATTGGATTTCCTGCTGCTGCCGCACCGCTAAAGGTCCCGATCAGGGTATCAAGAAACGGATTGCCCTGAAATAAAGAGGCCAGCATCTCCGGACTAACCAGCACTTGAAACAATCCAACCAGCCCGATAACTCCCAGCAGCAATGGAGCCATGGCCAGAAAGTTAAGACTGCTCTTCTGTAGCACCATAAAAAATGCAGGACGCTGCGACGATTGTTTTTTTTCTTTCTTATCCATTCCCATACTTGTCACTGGTTGAGAGGCTACATGCTACCAGAAGAGAGTACTTCAAAATCCATCATATACACAAAACAAATATAGGAATTATTACTACTTTGTCAAGTTTTTAGCACTACCGAAGCTCTTTTTGCAGAGATTTTTGACTTTCTGCTTCACATTCAATAAAATCAGACCATCATCAACTAATTAAATGTACCAATAAGGAGCTACCAATGATCCCAAAACCCCAAATCACATGTTTTCTGTTACTGGCAACTCTACTTGTAACATCAGGATGTACAACAACCAGTAAAAAAACAGAAAAACTCACTAGAGGAGAAGTCTTCACCCAGATTTATATTGAAAAACCAGGCAGTATTGTGGTGCTCCCCCCCGTAAACAGCAGTGCTCTAGCGGAAGCAACAGAATATTACATAAATACAATCGAGAAACCACTCACCCTGGCAGGATATGATGTACTCTCAGAAGAGACAGTCACGAAAACCATACAAGAAAAGAACCTTCAGGATACCGAGGCACTCTACGCCCTTCCACCGGAGACCCTGCACGACTATTTTGGTACTGATATGGTACTCTACTCACGAATTAAGCAGTGGAATATGGCAAAAACCGGCCTTATTTCCCGGCTGATTATCTCGGTTGAGTCTGAAATTATCTCCACAAAAACATCCCAGCAGTTATGGCGCTACAATAGCTCTCTCAACATTGATCTCGACACGATAAAATCGATCGGGGGATCAGTACATGTTCTTCTCAAAGAGATGCTCACGGATGCCGATGAAGCGACAGTAATCGCAATGTCCTACGCTCTCAGATTAAACAACAAATTGATACGAGACCTTCCCTACGGACCAACACATGAACAATACCTGCAGGATCAGGAAACAAAAATGATCGGCATTGTTCCCGAAAAAAGTATCCTTAGACCGTAGATTCTATACCTATATAAAAAAGTACGTCTAAAATGGCTTTAGGCACTGATATTTAAAATAGGCTGTTCATCCGGAAGGATCTTTTGCAGCAATGTTGTTCCCGGAGAACCGGCACCACTAGTAAAGCTCAAAGAAAGAAGAGGTGCCGAACTGATTTTTTCTTTCAGTTCACCTTCAAAAGTGGAGACGAAGTCAGCCTTTTCCTGGGAATCCAGAAAGAATGCAATACGAACAGATTCCTTGGTCTGTACACACCTAACCCGTATATTTCCAAGCCCCTGCACTGTTAAATGCAAGGTGCAGGAGTGGCTTTCTTCAGCATCCCCTCCTCCACTTTCTTCTTCCTTATTTGTATCCACCAGGAGATACCCTTTTTCAAGAAAGGAAAAGAGAAGAGGAAAAAGAAGACCATTATCCTGCTGGAGGCTTGCCTGCACAAACTGGCTACTCTCCAGGGTGGCAAGGAGGCGACTGGCAGTTGCAGTAACCTCCTCCTGTCCCTGAAAAATTCGGCTTATCTCTGCCAAAACTGATTTAAGCTGCGTTGCGGCACTGTCTCCGTTGCCCCGCGCCACCAATGCCTCGGAACGCATTCCCAGTTGCTCCAGATTATATTTCAACAATTCTCCTGCACCGGGTCCCTGTAGCTTGTCCGGCTGCGTGCTTTGCAGGCTATGCAACAGTTGTTGCTGTGGAGCTTGTAACAGATCAAGACCTGTGAACAGAGGGAGCTGTAAAGCTCGAATCAGTGAGGGTAATGATTGTTTTTGGGCATTGAGAAGAAGCGGCTGGCTTTTATCCACCCCACCACCTTCATTCACAACTAAAAACGTAGGAACCGGCTGCAAAGACTGCAATTTAAGGACCTTTGTCGTCCCCGGTGCTGCATCAAGAGTTCCCTGGAGTTGGTAGGATTCACCGCCAATCCGCACCAGCATTTTGTTTTGCCCCTGACTTTCAAGGATTGTTGCTTTCACCGTATAGTTCCCCTGGCGAATCAACTGTTCCACAGCTCCAGCTTCCATTTTCTGTAATATAGGCTGTGACATATTAGCAGCTGCGCCTGCTGTACCTATTGTGCCAACTGCTGTGTTTGTTGTACCGACTGCTGTGCTTGGTGTACCTGCTGTACCAGCTGGCTGCGTTGTAAGATTTCCAGGGGAAACCACAGGGTTCCTGTCAGGATTTTGCGGGGCAGAAAAAAAACTACTCCGAAGGATCTGAAGAAGAGGTTTCACATCAACAATATCTCCCGCGAGTACAAGTGTTTGCCGAACCTGAGCAGGAAGCCCCGGATCAACCTTTTGTAGCTCCAAAACAGGAGCTGTTTTCACCACCTGAAACTGAATCTGTTCTCCTTTTATAAGGGGAAGATCCGATTGCACTTCAAATCGCACCCCCGCAGTTTCCAACATAAACATATTCTGACCACGACTTTCCACAACCGTGGCCAATGCTATTTTTCCAGCTTCAAGCTGCGGAACAGCTGTCAAGGACTTCACCTCCGGCTGCACAGAACCAATCCGTGGGCCATATAAAACTGCTGTCTGGGGTGTTTTGGTAATCATAGCTACTTCCAAAAGACGAAAAATTCGTAAAATCCTTGATCTGCGCGATGGTTTATGGAATAAGAACTGAACTCTTTTTAAATTGTAATTATTCAGCGAGTACCTGATAATTGGGAAGACACTGAACGCGCCCCGAAGGAAGTACTCTTGGGGGATAACTGTTCAGATGTGCCTCATATTCGTTCATTTTGACATTCGAAGCATACTAATGCTATGTGAGAAGGTCAAAATGGACGAAGATGGGGTGCAGCTGAATAGTTTCTTTAAATTTACAGGAAACTTCAGAAAAATACCATGACATTAAAAACGGGAATATACGTTGATGCCGAGAATATCAGGCTCTGTGGCGGATACGGAATGCGCTATGACGTACTGGTTGATTTGGCCAATCTGGGCGACTCCAATATGCTCCGAGCCAATTGCTACCTGGCAGAAAACGGCGAACGTACAAAAGAAGATCGTGACTACCGCCTGAAGCTGTACCGGTATCACAATATTTTACGGCAATGCGGATTCAAAGTGATAAAAAAATTCGTCAAACACTTTGTTGACGATGAAGGCATTCTCACCACCAAGGCAAATGCTGATATGGATCTTGCCATCGATGCCCTGCTTCAAGCCAGAAATCTTGACAAAATCATCCTCCTCACCGGTGATGGTGATTTTATTCGTCTGGTCCAGGCTCTACAAAATATGGGCTGCCGGGTAGAGGTAATTGCTTTTAATAATGTGAGCAGTGAACTCAAGGAAGAGGCGGACAGCTTTTTGTCAGGTTTTCTTATTCCAGGCCTTCTTCCTATCCAGAATGATGGTCCGAGCTGGCATCGCGGCTTTCCGATTAATTACAATAGCGATCGTGGGTTTGGATTTATGCGTTACTATTCGGTGCAGAAGAATGGACTCCAGGCAGAAAGTGTGTTTTTTCACTGTTCTAAATCAAATGTAAGCTCCGACAGTCTCTTTTTGGACTCCGATAATATCTTTGAGTTCAAGATAGTTGCAAACCCAGACAATAACAATAAAACTGAAGCAATTGACATTCTCTCCATTGATGAAATCCAACCGTGAGAATTGCCGCCTTCAGTGATACCCATATGCTGCACCAGCGTGTGGAAATTCCAGAAGCTGACCTTCTTATCTTTGCAGGAGATATGTCGGTTTGCCGCACCCTGCAGGATATTGCAGGATTCAATGATTTTCTCAAAACCCTGCCACACAAACACAAGGTTGTCATTGGTGGCAATCACGACCATCTGCTGGCAGCTTCCCCTGAACTTGGCCGCAAGTTACTACACGATGCTATTTACCTTCAGGATGAAAGTATCATCATAGAAGGAGTCAAAATTTACGGTTCTCCCTGGCAGCCCATTTTTAACACTAATGCCTGCGATGCCTTTGCCCTACCCCGCGGCAAGGTAATTCGCCAAAAATGGGACATGATTCCACCGGACACTGATATCCTGATTACCCACAGTCCGCCAGCAGGTATTATGGATGAAGATGGTGGTGTCAGCCATGGCTGTACCGATCTTTTTTACGCCGTTCAGCGTATTGCTCCTGCTTTTCATATCTTCGGCCATATTCATAATCATAATGGTATGCAACGAATTGGCCCCACCACCTATATCAACTGTAACGTAAAAGATAAAAATAACAGAGTCCGCCCTGCCCTTCGATTTGATTATCCTTCCTAATAGAGCTATAGTTGAAAAACATACGGACAGACAAAAAAAGACGACAGCAGATATTCTTTTTACTCTAGGAGTCATACAAAATGACCGATCAACAACAGGTTCTTTTAGGCGGCAACAAAGCAGGCGTGCAGGTCCTTTTGGACCCTGCCATGGCCAATCGACATGGATTGATCACCGGAGCAACCGGTACCGGTAAGACCGTAACCTTGCAACTGCTGGCAGAAGCCTTCTCAAGAATCGGTGTTCCCGTCTTCTCAGCCGATGTCAAAGGAGATCTTTCCGGCATTGCCAATCCCGGAAAGCCGCACCAAAAAATCACCGAGCGTCTGGAGCATATGGGCGTCGCCGACCATCCTTTTGAAGGCTGTCCCACCCTATTCTGGGATATTGAAGGAAAAACCGGCCACCCGGTGCGAACAACAATATCGGAAATGGGTCCTGTCCTGCTCGCCAATATCCTTGAACTCAACGACACCCAGAGCGGTATCCTCCACGTTGCCTTTTCCGTTGCCGATGATCAGGGCCTGCTCCTTCTCGATCTGAAAGATCTGCGATCCATGCTCAACTGGATCGCTGCAAACCGTAAAGAACTGGCTAGTGAATATGGCAATATCGCATCCCAAAGTGTTTCTGCCATTTTACGTAAACTACTGGTACTCAAAGAATCTGGAGGTGAGGTGTTCTTTGGCCAACCAGCCATGAACATTGAAGATCTGATGCATGCCGACTTTTCCGGCCGCGGAGTAATCAGCCTCCTCGATGCATCCTCGCTCTACTCGAACCCTCGAATCTACACTACCTTTTTGCTATGGCTACTCTCTGAGCTTATGGAGGAGTTACCGGAACAAGGTGACTCACCCCTCCCCAAACTTGTCTTCTTTTTCGATGAGGCACACCTTTTATTTAACAACTCACCAAAAGCACTAATTGATAGAATTACCCAGGTTGTACGATTAATTCGCTCAAAAGGTGTTGGTATTTTCTTTGTCAGTCAGTATCCAAACGATATCCCCGATGAAGTTCTTGGCCAGCTTGGATGTCGTATTCAGCATGCACTACGAGCCTTTACCCCAAAGGACCAAAAAGCTGTAAAAGTTGCAGCACAAACCTTTCGCCAAAACCCGGCTATTGATACCGTAAAGACAATCACAGAGCTTGGAGTGGGCGAAGCACTGGTTTCTACCCTTGACCCTAAGGGACGCCCCACAATGGTGGACTGGTGCCTGATGGCCCCCCCTCACTCTCAAATCGGGCCCATCACTCCCGAAGAAAAAAACCAGCTTATGGGTCGGTCGCCAATTAAAGGACGGTATGATACCACGGTTGATCGGGAATCAGCCTACGAGTTACTGATAGCACGAGAAGAGGAACTGCAGAAAAAACGGCAGGAAGCTGCAGTTGAGCTTGAACGTGAAAAAGCAGCCGTAAAAGCCGAAAAACAAAACAATAAAGGCTCCGGCAGGCAACGACAATCCGTACTGGAAAGTACTCTTAAATCCATAGGAAGAAGCTTTGGGTCCCAAATAGGACGCTCTCTGGTCCGGGGAATTCTTGGGTCACTTATTGGTAAACGCCGCTAATCTAACACTATCATCATCCCCTATGAAACAGACACAACCACCTCCTTGTCCCGGCTGTAACGGTACCGGACAAATGACCTGGTTTGGTGGAGTCAGCAGATTCCAGTTCTCCTATACAGATTGTCTGGAATGCAATGGAGTTGGCTTTCTCGACCTGCCTCCAAATGACACTCTAGAGCCACAGGATATTAGCAACGGGACAGTTCTTTCAACAGAACAGGCCGATCAGTTCCTGAAGGTACTGGCCAAAGTCCTGTCGCAGGCCATGGTGGATAATGAAGACATCAGGTTGAGAGGTTTTGGTTCCTTCTCCTGCCCAGCATCCACCAATACAAACAGCAGAAAAATTCTTTTTTCACCCTCAGCACGACTCCACCAGGAGTTAAATCAAGACTAAATCCTATTATCAGAATTTCTTCTTGATTTTCTTCTAATCGAGCCATATACTTCTCTAGAACTACCAGCAAACCTCACCAGGAGAAGCACCATGTGGCATATCGATATTGAAGAAGCAAAATGTACCGGATGTAATGAATGTGTCGAAGGATGCCCTGGAGAAGTCTACGAACTTATCGAAAACAAAGCAGTCCCTGTAAACAGTGACGAGTGCCATGGATGTTTCACCTGTGTGGAACTCTGTGACGAGGATGCAATCACGGTTGAAGACAGGTAAACTCCACAATCAGTAACTTCCCTCGCCAAAACACCACACTGTATCAGTTTATTGTTGTAAGTAGTTATTGCTTAAAATTATCTCTATCAGAGAGTAGTACATATGAAGTACTCTTTTTTGCTTTCATTTGCTCTTGGAGCAGGCTGGCTGTTCTCTCCTGAATCGCTTGTTATTGCAGGAAACACCGCTGGAAAACTGGGTTGGCTCGCACTCCCGGCACTGGCTGCCGCGGCTCTGCTTTTCGCGCTCTCCGGCAATCTCCTGAGGCAATCACAACTCAGTGGAAGACAGAACAGCAGCTTCTCTCTTCTGCGCAGCACAACCGGAACAATTGCTGCCACCTCCCTAACGATCATTTCCTGTATCCCCCTCGTTGTGCTGGCGGCAACAGCTCTGCTTGTCACCTCCGGGTATACATTTAACGAAGTTTTTTTGTACTGGTTTCCAAATTTCGGATTTTCTTTCCTCCTTTTGTCCCTGCTCACTCTTCTTCAATTTTTCCCTGAAAAAATTATTTTCAAAGCACAATTCTGCTTTATTACTCTTGCAGCAGGAGGCCTGCTGTTTCTCGCCCTTTCAGGAATAGCAGCAACCGGAAAACCTGTGGCCGATGTGCTGCAGCAGCCTGAAGGTTTATTTTCAGCATCCTCAGCCATTCTCTTTTTCCTATTCACGGGAAGCAGTCTTAACGGAAACAGAAACCACCCATATTTAATCCCCATTGCCGGATTCATCATTTTTTCCCTTTGGCTTGTTGTCTCCCTCAGCTATGTAAACCCGGAACGACTAGCCTCTTCCACTATTCCTTATATGACGACAGCACGTAAAGTCATGGGAGATCCAGGGCGTCAAATAATGGGAGTGGTTGTGATAAGCGGAACCTGTGCTGCGATTACGGCACTGTTGCTTATGTGCCGAAATATGCTTGGCGATATTCTACACAGCAAAAAGAGCCCCCCCCTGCTAACTGCTAAAAAACAACGTTTTCTTCTCCCACCGCTGGTTGCTCTTGCTGCAGCTATTTTGATGGCAAGAGGCCTTGCAGGAGATGAGTTGCTTGAAATACTTCTACGTAGCTCACTTGTTCTCTGGATGCTGTACCACTGTCTCCTCTGCCTCTCAGCAATACTCGTACAATACAGGGAAAAACAATCTATTCCAGTTGCTGGTTCCTTCAGCACAACCATTATTTTGGCAGCGCTACTCACCATCCTTCTTAGTAGCCCACATAGAAGCGAGATGATACTCTTTATCCTTTCCATGTCTGGAATCGGTACCCTATTTGCGATCATCTGGTTCTTTATAAATAAAAAGATAAACACAAACCTCACAACTCAACAAACGGAGAAATCTCTATGAAAAAACTCATCTTTCTACTTTCATTTC
>Ga0307929_1001700_pt1 | contig 15792 bp, 8 predicted proteins | sample AceLakmetage1330_FD_203160 | JGI IMG/M metagenome (GOLD analysis project Ga0307929, IMG submission 203160) | Saline water microbial communities from Ace Lake, Antarctica - #1330 | ecosystem: Environmental > Aquatic > Non-marine Saline and Alkaline > Saline | place: Antarctica: Ace Lake...
GGCCTCTCCAATCTCTTAACTTGGATCTTTTGCTACTACAGTCACGTAAATTCACTGGGGCCGAAAGTGGCATTTCGTACAATTACGTCGCGAAACCGATCGTACCTCTTGCCCGGTCTCCCGACGGTCCTGACTACAGAGAAGTATCTCGCGTAAGTCTCTTTGATGAACACGCTATCCTTTGCCACGAGGCTTGGCTCGAGAAAGTCGAAGGACATCTCTCGAAATGTGCGCGATTAGGATATGCAGTGCTCCGCGCACAGGACATGCACGGAATTCCAGAGGGCTGGTGCATCCTGCGCGGTGTAGAAGTCGTAAGATCGGTTGATGGCGCACATGACAACCTCCACGCACTGAATCCGATTGGCAGCACGGCCGCCATCGCTTGCGTCGATGGATTGAAGCTAGGCCACGGGACTTGGCATGCTGATGCGCGCCCAACGGTTGAAGCAACTTCAGAGAAACCTGACTGCACGCGCGAGGTTGTCCGAGAAAGGTTCGGTGACCCAGATGAGTTGCTCGTTGCATCCAAGGCCAACGGAGACTTCATGGAGGCCGCTCTGAGCACGGTAGAGATTGCGCCGGGCACGAATTTACGCGCTGTAGTTAAAGCCAAGGGCACAGAATTCGCCGAGACCTCTTTTTCGCTTAGGAGCGCCGACGTGCCGCGTCCGCTAGGCAAGAAACGCTTCTTTCATCCCGCCGGAGAGGGAAAAGGCTTTTCACTCGAACAGGCTGTCGTCGGCTCAGGCCCCCTGCGCGGTCTTGAGGGATGCTTTCTTCACGGTGAATTCGGCAGCAATGAGAGCGCCAACTTGAGCGCAACAATCAACAATCAGGAAGATATTCCAGCGGGCAACCCCGAGGTATCTCCTGAGGCAGATTGGCAGCGTTCAAGTGATGCGGCGCAAAAGGCTAGCGAAAGTTGCGTCATCCGCGGGTACCATTACTGGATCCTGGAACCTTTCCAGAAGGGTGACGACCGTTTCGAAGCCAAGATGGCAGAGTGCAAGAACTGTCATATCAGGGCGCTTTCTCGGTCTCGGGAAGTCGCGAAGGGCAATTGGAAAAAGATAAGGCAGCAGGATCAGCCCGTCCCGAAGAGGAAGCGCCAGAGCGCACTCGCGAGCGGTCAGATCGAGGGAGGCTCGAACGAAGACGCCTTCATTTCACTCGACACGGTCTACGATGGTCTCTGCTATCTTGGGCAGGGAACTTGGGGAGCGTTTCAGCGGCTTGTCGCGGGAGCTTCACAGGAACCTTGGTTCTCCTATTCATTTGCGAATGATCTGTTCGCCCTCGGCCACTTGGAATCTGTTGACGCTTTCCAATCCACCACAACCGACTGGTCCGTACCACCACCAGTTTTGGTCATTGGCTTGGACAACAAGGCGCGTCTCGCCGGTTTCCACTCAAAAGCCCTTATTGAGCGCATCGACTCGGTTCTAACTCGGGAAGGTGCGATTTATGATCCTGTCTCTGCACCGGGATGCATGACCGCCCGGAGGTGGTCTGGATTAACCGGGCTAGATCTAGAAGCGCTTCTAAAAGGCATCGCGGACCCACACGGTCGGCCTGTAGCAATCGCACGGGGCCTTGGCGGCATAATCGCAAGCCAACTTCCGTCGTTTGACGAGGCCTGGGCGCGTGGAATGCCGATACATGTCGAGAATTCAGATGGCTTGGCCAAGTTCGACGTTCAAAGGGCGCGTTGGACGAGCTTAGAAAAACCGCAAGGTCCAGGAGCCTACAGGGTAGGCCTGCACGGAACCCGTTACTTTTATCGCGATGCGGATGGTACTTCGCGTCAAGTAGGACACCGCATTGCAAAAGTCTTGGCTGCCCGAGCCGAAAACACCCGGCTGCATGGATACGACATTTCGACCGGTAAGTTTACGGCCGCTCTTGGAGTCGACCCGCCCGGATTATTTGCCCGGGCACTAGTCGCTTCCAGTGGAATGCTTCCAAAAATGGAGGAAGGGCGACTCATCTACGTGAACGTAGATCCGTCGGTAGCGGCGATGGTTTTGAACAAGATGTACGGGAAGGACAGAAACCTTGAGTAGAGCAACGCCGAGTGAAGTACTGGAGTATATTCAGGAAGCCTACCACAAGTACTACGACAGTGCCTTCTGGATGCGCGACGAACCCCTAATGAAGGAGCGACGCACGCTTCTAGAAGAGCCGGGCCTCACCGCGCAGGAAATCCTCCTGGAGGCGGTTCTGGCATACCCGTCCGCTGTCCCAGTCGCCGACGCATGCAAGGCAGCGGGTCTTCCAGACGGTGTGGCTGAGCATCTAGGCCGCGTGGTTTTTGGTGCGGACTTCGCTTTTCGGAAACATCAGGCACAATCTCTCGAAATATCTCTGGCCAAGAACGAAGCTGCGTTGAAGAACGTCGTGGTCACGTCAGGCACGGGTTCCGGAAAGACCGAGAGCTTTCTTCTGCCGGTGATTGCGCGGCTCTTGGCAGAGCGTTTGCAGGGTGTCGGAACCGGCTCGCTCCATAACTGGTGGGAGCAGCCATGGTCGCAGGAGAATACTTGGTCGGGCCTCCGCTCTAGGATCGTCGGAGGTCCGAAACCTGCCGTTCGTGCGCTCCTACTGTATCCTACAAACGCCCTAGTAGAGGATCAGGTATCGCGGCTGCGCCGCGCCGCTTTTCGTGCAAAGGAAATCCACGGTTCTCCCCTCTTTTACTTTGGAAGATATACCGGCGCGACTCCTGGCGCGACATACTTCCCCCCGGCTCAACTCAAGGCCGGAGACCGCAATCGGATCCGGGAGGTCGCTCGGGACCTCCGAAAGATCGCCGAGGAAGCAGAGCGGCTAAAGGACCGAGACGAAGAAATACGAGGCCAGTTTCAAGATCCTTCGTGCGGCGAGATGATGACTCGCTGGGACATGATCGACGCCCCGCCAGACATCATGATTACGAACGTTTCGATGCTTAACGTCATGCTTATGCGTGACCATGAGGCGCCGATCTTCGAGGCTACGAAGCAATGGCTTCGATCATCTCCCGATAACCACTTCTCGCTTGTTGTAGACGAACTCCACGGCTACCGCGGAACCGCCGGAACTGAGGTTGCCCTCGTTATCCGGAACCTACTCCTAAGGCTTGGGATCGAACCTGGCTCACCACAGCTCAGATGCCTCGGAACCAGTGCATCCCTCGATGGCGAAGAAGGACGCGAATACCTCCAGCAGTTCTTCGGCGTCGAAAAGTCGACCTTTGCTGTCTTCCCAGGTGAGCCCCGCAAACCTAGAGTTGTGCTACCGGTTGACGAGACTCTCGTCGCTGACAAGGCCGCAGCGATCATCGCGGGCGACAGCGAGGCAATTAACGAAGTCTTGTCGCGTTTCTCACCAAGAGACGCGCTCGGAGCGGCTTGCCTAGCGGCTGGACGAAAAGAGGACGGTGGTGTTGCGCCCGCTCGAATATCCAAGGTCAAGGAAGCGCTCTTCGGGGCTGGGGCGGATGACCTGTCGTTCACGGCGGTGCTCCATGCCGCAGCGCAAGAGAAATCCACTTCGTTCGAGGAACCGAAGCCATCGTTCCGCTCTCATATGTTCCTTCGGCAGATTCAGGGAATGTGGGCCTGTTCCAACCCCAATTGCAGCGAGGTCGAAACTGACCATCGGTACGAGGGACGGATAATTGGAAAAGTATTCAAGCAGCCCGCGATAAAGTGCCCTTGCGGAGGCCAAGTTCTTGAACTTCTCTACTGCTACGATTGCGGGGAGGCCTACCTCGGCGGATATGTTACGCCGACCATGGAGGGCGCCGAGGACGGTGAAGTCTTCCTCGAGTCCGGCCCCACAGACCTGTCGACGACTGTGCCTGGGCTTGTCAACGAGCGGCCGAATAGCCGTTTCCGATGGTATTGGCCAGGAAAGACCGTTGACTCGGGAGTGACCACCAACTGGCAGCACAAGAACCCCGCGACTGGAAAATCCGTGTCGTTCGGCTTTGCTGCCGCGGTATACCATCCTCTATACGGGCACCTTCGCAAAGCCCAGCCGGGCGAAGCGCCCACAGGCACGATGTACCAAGTTCCGCGCGACGTAGACGTGCCAGGTCTTCCTGGGCGATGCCCGGCTTGCCAGTCGACAAAGAGCCAAAGCCGCATCTTGAAGGCCTTCTTTGCAGGGAGCCGGGTCAACAGCCCTATTCGAGGTCTCCGAACCGGTTTGAACGTGACAACGCAGGTTATTGCAGATCGCGCCACGTCTAGCCTTGGTTCAGCGGATCGCGCGGCCCCAATGATCGCTTTCACGGACAGTCGCGACGATGCCGCAGACGTCGCTGCTGGACTCGAGTTGAACCACTTCCGATCTCTCGTGAGGCAGCTCGTCTTCCGAGAGCTGAGACCACGCGAGCAGTTCACGCTTGAGGACGCGAAGGCTGTTGCCGAGAAGATTCAGGATGAGAGCGCGCTCGACGCGCGAGAGACCAAGATCGCCGAAAGCATCAAGGCGTTTGACCCGAAGCTCGTGAACGCTCTCTTCATGGATACCATAGGACGGGCCAACGAGTCCCAGCGAGCAATTATCGAGGATTTTGCCGCGAAAGCCCTTGGAAATCCTGCAATCTCGTGGAGCCAACTCGTCTCAGGCATACTGGCCCGCCTGCTCGAACTCGGAGAGAACCCGCAAGGTTCCGAAGCCTCTAGGCAGACAGTCGAAAACGAGCCGTGGTGGCGGTTCTTCGATGAAACGCGTCCCCCAGGTATGGAGCGTCTGGAGTCGTCGATCGAGGAGTCTGGCCGCCGAGTTATTCGCGAGAACCTTTCTTCGCTCGTAGCGGCGGCATTGTTTGACGCTGGCGGGCGCGACCTCGAGACACTCGGGATGGCCTTCGTGCGACCAGCTGGCCAGTTCGCGGACAAGCTTGGCCTCGAACTCAAGGAAGCCGAGTGCATTCTTGCGAACGTCGTACGGCTTTTGGGCCAGGCTCGCCTCTACACGGGGGGCGGTAGTAGCCAGTCGAGCACCAATACGCCGACTGCCGTGCGCAAGTACCTTGAAAAGGTTGCACCGAGGGTAAACCGGGACCCGGTGGTGCTCGCGGACTCGATCGGCGAACTCCTGAGAACGGAGAGTATCGCCAATGAAAACTGGGTTCTCCAAGTTGCCCGGTACGCCAGCCTCAAGCTCGAACTAGCGCCGATAGAGACGGGGCTGGCTCGCTGTAATCGCTGCTCGCGAATCTCCGCTAACACTGGGATCAAGGCTTGCACGTCGCTCAACTGCGAGTCCGACAGCTTCTCGCCAATCGAGACACCGGAAGACGACTACTACCGCTGGCTATCGGGTGAAACGGCGCACAGGCTCAATGTAGAGGAATTAACAGGCCAAACCAAACCGCTCTCTGAGCAACGCAGACGTCAACGGCTATTCAAGGGAGCCTTTCTGGATGGCGAAAACCAGCGTGTCCACGGGATCGACGTTCTAAGCGTTACCACGACTATGGAAGTCGGCGTCGACATCGGCTCGCTTGAGCTTGTGATGATGGCAAACATGCCACCGCAGCGATTCAATTACCAACAGCGGGTCGGGCGCGCTGGCCGCGCCGGGCAGAGCTTCTCCTACGCCCTCACGATTTGTCGCGGAGGATCGCACGATGACTTCTACTACTCTAATCCCGAACGCATTACCGGCGACACCCCGCCCCAGCCGTATCTAGATCTATCCCGTCCTGAGATCGTGAAGCGCGTCGTGGCCGCAGAGTCGCTTCGGAGGGCCTTCGCCGCTCTTGAAGAGCCTCCCAAGCGGAGTTCGAGCACGCACGGCGCGTTTGGGACGGTGAGTGACTGGGAAGTGGAACATAAACTCCCAGTCGCCGAGTGGCTGGCAACGTCGCCTGAGATCGACGAAGTGGTGAATGCCCTTTGCCATAACGCACCCCTTTTGCCCGGGAAACGCGAAGAAATCGAGGACTACTGCCGCACCAAATTAGCCGAGCACGTATCCGAGATCACGAAGAGCGACCGGTACATTCAGGAAGAACTCAGCGAACGGCTCGCCACGGCCGGGGTGCTCCCAATGTTTGGGTTCCCGACACAAACGCGGAGCCTTTTCGGTTTCAAGCGGGATGCGACAGTTGACGAGATGGTGATTTCGGATCGTCCACTCGACCATGCGGTCTGGGCGTTTTCACCTGGTTCTGAAGTGCCTAAGGACAAGCAGATTCACGTAGCTTGTGGCTTCGAGTACAAGAGGCAGGCAGGGGGCCGGATTATTTCCGATCCTGATCCACTCGGCACTCCTCTCACATTTTCAAGGTGCGAAGAAGAAACTTGCGGCAACATAATGCAGGGTGCTCTCGAAACCTGCGACGTGTGCGGTAACATGGCGTCGCCCTTCGACCTTTACCAGCCAAAAGGGTTTATGACGACCGGACGACCGAGGGACTATGACGGCCAAAGGCAGCGCGGACCGGCATTGAATCCACCTGTCTTGGCGTTCAAGCCTGACTACGCATCGGGTTTCGATGTTGGCCCGATGAGAGCTACCCTGACCTCGGACGAACCAATCGCGCTAGTGAACGACGCCGGCGGTGAGCTCTTCAAGTTCCGGCGAAAGTTTAACTCGATTGTTGTGAACGACGACTACCTTTACCGCGACGACCCACCCCACCAGGACCTTCAAGGAGAGCCGGAAACTACCGGAGCGATAGGGGCGGTTTTCAACACGGACGTTATGACCTTGTTGCTCGATCGGTTACCGGGTGTCGGCTATAATGGTGTTCTAGACGTCGAAAACCAGCCAGCGGCGACCGCTGCGCTTGTATCGTTCGGCGAGTTCGTGAAACTCGCCGCGGCAGTTGAGCTCGACGTTGACCCGTCCGAGCTCCAAGTCGGTACGCAAAAGTGGAGAACTAAGAGTTGCGTGACGCGCCAAATCTATGTCGCAGACTCCCTCGAAAATGGCGCTGGCTATACTCGACACATCTGCGATCCCGGCCGCTTGCAAGCGCTGCTGGAAAAGCACTACTCAGTTAGGCGGGCTGAATGGCAAGCCGACGACCACACCTTGTGCGATAGATCCTGCCCGGACTGCCTTAGGAACTACAACAACCGGTTCCTTCATTCAGCGCTCGATTGGCGGCTTGCCCTCGATGTCGCTGAACTGGTTCTAGGCCATCCATTGGAAACCGATCGCTGGCTTGCGCCCGCCGAGAGGATCGGGAAGCGTTTCGTCGATCTATGCAACTCGGAACACGGCAACGTCTTCTTGGAGCAGGCTGACAGCCTTTACGCGGTGACGAGGACGAAGCCGGGCATCTCGCTCGTTCTGTCGCACCCACTTTGGTTTACCACAAAGGACGGCCCCGCGCATGATCGGCAACACGATGCGAAATCCATGCTTCAAGCCAACCATGGCCCTGGCCACCAGGTCTTGTTCGTGGACATACGTGACTTCGCTAGCTCTCCGCAGTCCCATGTTGTCAAAATGCTAGAGGCGTCATGATCGAGATCGTGGGAACGGAGGGCTCGAGCGAGTACAGGGCTGCGATCATGGTTCGCGATGCGCTTGAATCAGCTTGGCCTGGAGTGACCACCTCGCCGGTCGAGGAAGATGACATAAAGATCGCCGTCAGCGTCAAGATTTCTGGCTACAGGATCCAAGACATCGATATCGTACTAGCCGGTCGGCTATCACGGCCTCGACAAGTGCGGCCAGCCCGGGTGATCCGGGGCCACACAGGCAACCGCCTCAACAATCGCCCCCTCATCGTCGAAAGCTTCGTGGTGACCATAGAGGTTAAGGACCAAGACGATAGAGGCGTCAGGATCAACGACGATCAGGTCCAAGTGCGCTATTCTCGGTCGGGAAAGGTCGAATGGAAGAGCGCGACAGACCAAAATGTTAACCAAGTTCACTCCCTAAAGGCCTACTTTTCAGACCAACATGCGGACGTTTTCGTGCGCCGGTGCATGGTATTTCCAAGTCTCTCAAATATCAGTGCACCAAGCGCCGTCGCATCTGGATTCAACGGCCACCAGCTCATCAGCGCCATCGCAAGTCCTTCACCGGTGCTTGAGCGAAAGGGACAGGGATTTTTGTCTGCAGGAAACTCGCTGGCCATCGATAAAGTGCTCGGGTCGCCACTCTTCCGCCCCATGGTTCCAACACGCCTCGACCGAGAACGCATTGACAGGATCGCCGCGAAGAGCCCGGCGGTGGACGAACTTCTGTCAACACTGGGGTCCGGCACGATCTTCCTCCGTGGGTACGGAGGCACGGGCAAGACAGTGTTGCTACTCCAAACGGCTTGGAAACAGTTCAAGGTCGACGGAAAGCGCACACTTATCCTGACCTACAACTTGGCACTCGCGGCTGACATGCGTCGGTTGATGGCGCTCATGGCGATCCCGTCATCGTCGGAAGACGGTGGCATACAGATCGGCACGGTGATGTCATTCCTCTACAAGTGGTTTGCAAAGTTACACCTTCTCGAAGAAGAGGAACTAGATTTCTCGAAGTATCCAGCCCTGTGCGACACCGCGGTTGAGATGATCAACAGCGGCGCTGTCACGGCGGAGGACATCGAAAACATCGTTGCCGAAGAGCCAGAAAAGTTCGACTTCGATCAAGTTTTTGTCGATGAGGGACAAGACTGGCCGCAGGGCGAAACCGCATTGTTAAAAGCCCTTTACAGCCCACTTAGGCTGTGTGTGGCGGACGGTATAGACCAATTTACGCGAGGGCAGCGCGCAGATTGGCGAACAGGAGTGCCGCGAAACGAACGGAAGACGCAAAGCCTGACAACCTGCCTGCGGCTCAAACGAAACCTCTCGCTCTTCGTTGCTGAGATAGCGCAGGCTACGGGGATGGGCTGGGAAGCGGAGGCAAATCCCGTGGCGGGCGGAGGGCGGCTCATCATCCTGTGTAAGCCGTACGAAACTGCTCGTGAATTCCACGAGCAGCTCGTACGAGATCTCCGTGAGGACGGGAACGCTCCGATAGACATGCTTTTCTGCGTGCCGCCGGGGGGTGTAAAACGCGAAGGCTCGACAACGCATAGTACCATGTCGACCGTTCTGTCGAGCTGGGGACAGGAGACCTGGGACGGCGTGGACCCCGGCTCCCGGTTGGATTTTGCTCGCTCATCCGAGCAGGCAAGAATCGTCCAATACGCATCCTGCCGCGGGCTGGAAGGCTGGTCGGTCGTTCTGGATGGCTTTGATGACTTCCTAGAACACACCGCAGAGCGAAAGCGGATCGAGGGGTCAACAAAAGATGAGATTGAAGGATTCGTGGATCTGGAGACTGCCGCGATCCGGGAAGCGTGGCGGTGGGGCATGATTGCACTAACGCGACCGATCGACACCCTCGTAATCCAGTTGAGTAATCCCACGAGCAAGTATGGCAGGCAAATACTTGATGTTGCGCAGTCATTCGGTGACTTCGTAGAGGTCGTCGAATGATCCCGTGGCGTCCGCGCCATGAGCCACCGGGCGCGCGATCGATGCGTACTATATCTGGTTTTCGCCTGGACAGCACCCGCCACATATGCTATCGGTGCCACCACGCAAACGGCACGAAAAACCTGAGGTGAGTATGCTGCAAATTCCGGCCACGCACGACACGGCAGAGCAACACGGGGCGTCCGACGCGAAGAGCGGCCGCTCCAAGTCTCGCGTGTATGGCATGGTCGACCTTTTTGCGGGCTGTGGCGGGCTGTCACTTGGCTTCGAAAATGCAGGGTTCACCCCCGCCTTCGTGAACGAGCTGAACGAACATGCAATGGCCACATACCTCGCGAACCGGCAGCACGAACTCGGGGGGCAAAAATTTACCGAGAATGCCTCACTGAGGTGTAACGATGCGCACGAACTGCAGGGAAAACGTCTTGAACAACTCGTAGCCGACCTCGCCAACCTCGGCGAGATCGATCTGAAATTCGACACCGTGAGCACAAAGGCTGGGGGTGGAAGCACCCTAGACGTGTTAACTGGCGGCCCACCCTGCCAGGGATATTCCGGGATCGGGATACGGCGTTCATACGCAGTAGATCGTAGGGAGATCCCATCGAACCAGTTGTACCAAAGGATGGCTGAAATCATTCGCCGTCTGCGTCCGAGGGTTTTCCTGTTCGAGAACGTGCGCGGTCTCTTGAATGCGAAGTGGACAAAGGAAGGTGGCGAGCCGATCTGGCCGGACGTGTTCGCGGAATTCAAGTCGATCCCAGGGTACGAGGTACGCTGGAAGCTCGTCTACGCGAAAGACTACGGCGTTCCGCAGAATCGACCGCGGGTCCTATTGGTCGGGATTCGGAAGGATATCGTCTCCTCCTCGGATCTCCTCGACCCGAATGCGCATCCCGAGGATGCCGTGATGTGCCGCTTCCTTCCGGAAGCAGGCGAGCGCCCCTATCCCGACTTAGTTGATCTCTTGGGAGACCTCGTTGACGATCGCGTCGAAGAGATCCTGCGTTCGCAAGACTTCCAAAAAGGAGTCTTCGAGACCACGAAGTACCCCCGCAAACCGAAACCCGGCGTCGCCGAGTCTCTGCGTCGTCCCCCGGAATGGGCGCCTGACATGAAGGTCGTCCTGACGGACCAGGAGTACAGCAAGCACAAATTGGCCGTTGTCGAGAAATTCTCGCACATGCTAGCCAACGACGGTGAGATCCCCGAACAATTCAAGACCAAGAAGTTCTCCCAGAGGGTGTTGCGTGCGCGCTGGGGCAACCACTCGCCGAACATCACTGCGACGTCGCTCCCAGACGACTACGTCCATTTCAGTCAGCCACGGGTCCTGACAGTCCGCGAATGGGCTCGGTTGCAGCTATTCCCTGACTGGTATCAATTTAAGGGTAAACGCACTACTGGTGGCCTGCGGCGTGCTGGCAACCCGCTTGAGGGGTTGTTCGACCGCGAAGTTCCGAAGTACACGCAGATTGGAAACGCGGTACCCGTCGGTCTAGCTGAAGCAGTCAGTCGGCACTTCCGTGATATCTTGGATAACGCACTCAATTGAGAAAGTAGCTAGGCAGTTTGCCCCTTCGACAACTGACTGAAATCGAGAAGCAGCATCTCGAGCGCCTAACTGCGGCCTCGATCGATGCCACTTTGATTCAACCAACCTCCACGGGCCTCAAGAAATCGATCCTCGACGCGACCATCCCTTTAAGAAACTACCTTCGCGACCATGGGCTTCACGACTACGACGGCCAAGGTCAGGGCGCCAGCGAACACGGGGAGCAACTGGACGCGAGATTGGTCGAGTTGGATCGGGCCAAGGTGTCGCGGGTCTCGCTCTACAGGCCGAGGACCAAGCAAGGTGACCCGCGGATCTGGTTCTCGGGATTACCAGCTTTTGCCGAGGCTGATGACATGCTGGCGGTCACGACGCATGACGGCGGTCTTGCCGTGATCAATCTGACACGCACCGACGTTTCACGGATCGTGGATCAACGTATTCCCGGACCGCTCCTCGAACTTATTGACGCCCTTTCGCGTGACGCGACCAGCGTAGCTCACGAGCTGCTAGAAAAGCTCAAGGGGATCGCTGCTGGTGGCTTGGTCAGGTCGGTAATGCAGGAGCGTGCCGACACTGCAATCGGGCGCACTCTAGAGCACGCCCTGGGAATCCAGATCAACTCGCGGCGCGAACCTGACTACAAGGGCATCGAGCTAAAATCATATCGCCGCGCGGCGCGCGCCTCCCGCGAAAACCGCAAAACGTTGTTCGCACGAGTGGCGAATTGGCAGTTGAGCAAGTTCAAGAGCAGTCGCGAGATCCTCGACACCTTTGGCTATGATCGCGGAGAGGATTTCAAGCTCTACTGCACCATCAGCACCCAAACGGCGAACTCGCAGGGCCTCTATTTCGAAATCGAAGACAAGGCCGGGCTCCTGAACGAACGGTCAACGCGGAAAGAAATCGGTGCCTTTGCAACTTGGGCATTGAAAGATCTGCGTGCGGCGATGGCTGAGAAGCATGCAGAGACCTTCTGGGTCGGAGCTCGTGTTCACGAACAGGCCGGTCATGATTACTTCGAATTTCGGGATGTCATGCACACCCAGAAACCGATCCTGTCGCAGTTTGATCTCCTGCTCGAGCAAGGAGAGATCACCATGGACCACCTGATTAAGAGGACATCCAAAGGCCGGGTCTCCGAGAAGGGCCCGCTCTTCAAGATCAACGCTGCTTCGCTCGGCCTCCTGTTCCCGCCTAGCAAGTCCTATGCGCTACGTTGAACCCGACTTCGGGGTGCTGTCCATCAGCGAAAAACGCAAGATCACCCACCTCCGAGAGGACCTACTTGGATGGTTCTCTCGTTACGGGCGCAATCTTCCTTGGCGCAGTGCGCGCGCATCGGAGTTCGAGCAAATCTGTGTCGAGGTTCTACTGCAGCGTACCAGGGCCGAGACAGTGGCCGCCATGTACCCTGCCTTCTTTGCACAGTACAAAACCTGGTCAGACTTGGCGGATGCCTCGATCAGGGAACTCGAGGAAAACCTCAAGCCCATCGGCCTTTGGCGACGGCGCGCTATTTCCATCAAGGGTCTCGCGACCTATGCAGCAGGGCACGACGGCCGCTTCCCCACCGTTCCTCGAGAGCTCGGCGAAGTGCCCGGTGTCGGGCAGTACGTCATGAACGCCATCTTGCTCTTTCAACACGGAGCTGTAGCGCGTCAACCAGTTTGTCCGTGCGCGACAACCACCTTGGCCGGTTCATGGCCGATGGGTTGGCGTAGATTGAGGTGTCTGGTTCAGATTGCTCCATCGGTTTGGTTGTCGTTGTTGGTTGTCTGCGGCACTTTATCCTGTGCCAGTTTACTTGCGGCAGCGGTGCGCTGACGGAAGCTCTCGGCATTCATCTCGAGGATTGTCGCGTGATGGACCAGCCGGTCGATGGCGGCGACGGTCATGGCTTTGTCCGGGAAGATCTGATCCCAGCCGCTGAAGGGCTGGTTGGCGGCGATGGCGATGCTGCGGTATTCGTAGCGCCGGGCGATCAGCTCGAAGAGGACGCCGGTTTCGGCCTGGTCCTTGTGTGCATAGGTGATGTCGTCGAGGATGATCAGGTCGAACCGGTCCAGTTTGGCGAGGGCGGCCTCGAGAACAAGATCGCGGCGGGCGACCTGAAGCTTCTGCACCAGGTCGCTGGTTCGGGTGTAAAAGACGCGGTGTCCCGCCTCGATCAGAGCATGACCGATGGCGCACAGGACATGGGTTTTGCCGGTGCCGGAATTACCGATGGCAATCAGGTTGCCGCCACCATCCAGCCAGTCGCCTGCTGCCAAGGCCTCGATGCGGGGGCGCGGCAGGGTTGGCAGTGCCTTGAAGTCGAAGGTTGCCAGCGTCTTGCCGGCCGGGAGCTGCGCCTCGTTCAGATGGCGCCGGATCCGGCGCATATCCCGCTCGGCCAGTTCGTATTCCGCCAACACCGCGAGGAAACGGGCAGCCGGCCAGCCTTCGGTATCGGCGCGGGTGGCAATCTCCTGCCAGAGCTTGTGGAAGCTGGGCAACCGCAGCGCGGTCAACATGCCGGGCAGCGTGTGAATGTCGATCTCGCGGGCGGTCATGCGCTTGCCCCCAGCAGCGCATCGAAGCTGTCGAGCGATGGATAGGTGACAGCGACATCCGTCGGCAGCGCCGTGGCCCTTGGCGCCAGCCGTAACGCCAGGGCCTTGGGATCCGGCACGCGACCAGCGTCGAGGTCTGCCGACAGCAAATGCGCCAGTTCCGTCTCACACGCTCGTTCATGAGCGATGAACAGCAGATCGACCATTCGGCGGCAGGCATCTCGTCTTGGCAAATCGCGCTGCAATACCTTCCACGCCTCGGCGTATTCGGCCCGGGGAAACAGGCTGTCGCGGTAGATCGAACTCCACAGGGCCTGTGGTTTGCGCCGCAGAGCATGGATGACATGATGGTAGTTGATGACATGGACGCGGTGGCCATCAACGCGACCGCGGGCGCGGGGATGGCTGACGACCAGGGTGCCGCCGAGAAAGGCCTCGATGCGATCATCGTAGAGGTGAACCCGCAGACGCTGCCCGATCAACTGTGACGGCGCGCTGTAGAAGATGCTCTTGACCAGGAAGCCGCCTGTCCGGGTGACCGGCGCCACGATCTCGGTGAAGTCGGTGGTGCGCCGCTGTGGCAGAGGCTTCAAATGCGTCCGTTCTGCCTGAACGGCAGCAACCCGCTGCTTGTTGCGCCGGGCAACAGCCATGTCGATGAAGCGCCGGTAATCTTCAATCGTTGCGAAGTCGCGGCTGCCGCGCAGGATCAGTGCCTGTTCGATGGCTTTCTTGAGATGCCGGTTCTGGGATTCCACCGCCCCGTTCTCGTGGGCCTCACCGCGATTGTTGCGGCTGGCGTCCATGCCGTAATGGCCGACGAAGGCATCATAGCGCTTGGTGACGTCCTCGCACTGGTCGGCGGTCAGATTGCGAAAGGCGGCCGAGAGGCTGTCGGTGCGGTGGTTTTGCGGCACGCCGCCGAGCGACCAGAGGGCGTGCTGCAGGTTCTCGGCAAGGGCTGTGAAGCTTTCCCCACCGAGGACCACGCCGACATGTTCCCAGCGGCTGTAGACCATGACGAAGTGGTAGAGCAGGTGCTGGAACGGCTGGCCGGCGATCATCACCCGCAGTTCATCGGCGTGGGTGAAGTCGGACTGGGCCATGTATCCCGGTTCCGGCGTCTGGCGGAAGATGATGTCGCGCTCGGGACCGTTCAGCGCCCGCCACTGCCGCACCCGCCGCTCCAGCGTGCGTCGAATACGATCATCGGGGAAGGCCAGTGGATGCTCGCTCTGAAGGTGGCGTAACAGGGTGACCGCCTGCAACGTGCTGTCCTTCTCCAGCAGGGGAAGAAGGTCGTTCTCCCAATAGACTTCAAGGGGATCGGCCACCGTGCGCCCGTGAACGATCTTGCGCTTTGAAGGCGGTGTCGGGTCGGCGTCGAAGCGCCGGGCGGTCCGTTCGCTGAACCCGGCGCGGGCAGCCGCTGTGCGCTGACTGTGATTTTGGAGGTCGGTCATATATAATCTCAATTGCTGGTCGGTGATGGGTTTGTAGGCCAACCCGGATCCTCCGTTTGAAGGCAGAGGCTTCCGGCTTACCAACCCGCAGCGAGCACCCAACCCAGAAATCAATCAGGCCGGTGGGGCTGCCCTCCAGACGGGCATGCCCGTCTTCCGTTCAGCCCCACCGGCCAAGGTGGTTGTCGGCACCGGCCAAGATGGTTGTCGCTCAACACTTCGGCGTCATTCGGATCGCGCGTTTGGGTTTTGGCGGAGTTCGGCAGCAGAGCATTGAAAGGTAACGGGAAAAGCGGACCGAACCGCAATGGGCGAGGTTCGCCCAAACTGAGACTGAGGGCCATTCTTAGCCCAAGCTCGGCCTGCTGTCGCGTCTATGAGGTTCGGTCGGTTCCCGCAAACCCCTTTGATAACACGGAAAAATCCGTGCCCGTCAGGGCGGTGTCACTGGTTCGCAATGGGGATAATGGCGGAGAGGAAGGGATTCGAACCCTCGATACGCTTTTGACGTATACTCCCTTAGCAGGGGAGCGCCTTCGACCACTCGGCCACCTCTCCACCGCCGGGGATACGCGGGAAAACCGCAGGATGCAAGGGGTTTCTGAGATACCGCGATGCACAAAATCGCTATGAGGGACGGCATTCAATCACCTCCCCGGCTCGGAACTCACCCGCAAAAAACCGCAGAATTCCTTGGACCCACCAGATCACCGTAATCCAAATGTGTGCCTTTCTGGGGGAGTCACGTGCCATTCTGGGGGGGGGGGGGGGGAAATGGGATA
>Ga0307929_1001701_pt1 | contig 15779 bp, 13 predicted proteins | sample AceLakmetage1330_FD_203160 | JGI IMG/M metagenome (GOLD analysis project Ga0307929, IMG submission 203160) | Saline water microbial communities from Ace Lake, Antarctica - #1330 | ecosystem: Environmental > Aquatic > Non-marine Saline and Alkaline > Saline | place: Antarctica: Ace Lake...
TATCTAATTGTTCAGCAGGCAAAAATGGTACACCAGCGGGATGAAAAACTCCTCTTTGTTCGAGTGCTGGTACGGGAACCATTGACGAGAAAAGATCTCAATCAGTTGAGAAAAAAAATTGAGTCTAATTTCTCAGATACGGTGACCATAAGAGTACAGGTTATATATATCCCCTAGAGAATCTATGAATAAGATATGCATATTAATTAGTATCTTTTTGCTTACCGCGAGTCTGTCAGGCTGTGGTGAGGAGCAGGAAAAAATACAACCAAGTGGAAAAAGTATACGAATTGGCTTTATTGGACCAGTGAGTGGACCGGACAAGGTTTTGGGTGGAGACAGTCTGAAAGGGGTCCAAACAGTACTGCATATGGAACCCTATCTAAGCAATGGCGACACCATTGAATTACTGGTGGAGGATGATAAAAATGATCCGGCATTGGCCGTTAAGGCCTTCAAAAAACTGGTTGAGAAAGATAAAGTGACGGCGCTGATCGTTGCTTCAAGCAGTGGTGCAGCGCTGGCGATTAATGAGTTGGCAGATCACTATCAGACCCCGGTGGTGATCCTTCTTGCTTCTCATCCCGATATCAGCAAAGAAACGAAATATGTCAGTCAGATCACTTTCGATAATACTTTTCAGGCAAAAGTTGCAGCACTTTTTGTCCGTGACGAACTGCTTCTTGAACGGGTTGCTGTGTTTACAAATCCAGATAGTTACCATTCTAAATCCCTCTCCGAAGAATTTATACGGAAATTTCGTTCCATCGAAGGAGAAATTGACGATGTGGTCTCAGTTTCCCAGGCAACGACGGATTATGGGGAAATATTGTCACATCTTCGTGATCGGGATGTTCAGTTGCTGTATTTGCCAATGGCCGTCGAGAATGTCATTGAAATATCAAAGGAGTTGCAGGCCATTGGCTGGTCTCCCGAGGTAATGGGAGGAGACGGCTTGTTAACCAGAGTGTTTGCTGAAAAAAGAGACGACACGCAATATCTTGAAGGTTTTTTTGCCACGGATTTATACAGTAATAATATGGAAATGACCGTGTATGGCAGGAAAGTTGTCAAAGGTTTTCATTCTCTTTTTGAGAAAAAGAACAGTACTTTTGTAGCCATCGGAGTTGAAGGGATGGCCATCTTAATGAATGCCGTGAATCGTTGTAAGGAGTCTTCGGACAAAGAGTGTATCAACAGTAAACTTCACGCGACCGTCGATTTTGAAGGACTATTGGGGAATATCACGATTCAGCCAGACGGAAAGGCCTTACGAGCACTTGCGGTGAACCGTATCCGGGAAGACCAACTGGAATTTGTTGTGAAGGTCTATTAAATGCCTTTAATGAAACCTCGGGCTTTGCCCGAGTAACTGCGCCAGTTACTATTAAGGTTTTCTTACATTGGCTCTAGGACCCGCCCCATTCCACAGTGGCTCTTGAAGGAGGCTGAGCTTTGTGGGTAGTCAGAAATTGTTTATAGTATCTGATCAGCCAATAATCCAGAGAGCCAGATCCTGGACATGTTTAATTGCTCTGTCTGAAACACCTCCAAATAATCCCTTGGTAATACCTTTTCCTCTTCGTCCCATAACAATCGTTCCGCAATCTTGTTTTTTCGCTTCACTAACTATACTATGGGCTTCCTCAATGTCTGTTGATTCTGGCAGTATTTCAATGTGTTGATCAGGAATTCCTGCGTCGAGAAGAAGTCGTTTCGGACCATTAAATAAGCAATCATTTCCGGAAAGATTACTGTCACACCATTCTTTTTCCCATTTATCGTAAAAACGTTTTGGATCACACTGTAATTTTTTGCCAAAGATGGCAGTACAGTGAAAGAGGCAGACCTGGATATCGCTTCTTTGCTCAAAGATATGGCAGAGATAATCAACGGCCATTAATGAGTTGACGGAACCGTCCACGGGAACCAGAAAGCGTTTTGATTGAACCTCTCCGTCTATAATCCATAGAGGTGTGTTGTGACATTTTCTAAAAAGGGCAGTTGAAACAGAGCCCATCAGCATTTCACTGATTCCATTAAGGCCCCGCCTTCCGATTAAAACAGAATCCACAAGATCTTTTCCTGCTTTTTGCTGTATTGCAGCAGCATAATCATAACCGGATATATGAACAGAGGAATGGATGCGCTCAGGATCGATTTTTTGCCGCACAAGTTTTTCGGTTGCCTTGTGAAGATAGCGTTTTGCTTTGGCAGTTTTTTTCTCCTGATTGCTCCCAGTGGGGATTAGTGAGTCTTTTGAATTAGCAGCCGAGGGCATGATAGAGCCACCAGCGGTGATCCAGGTACAAAGATGAAAGTGAACATCAGGATCAGCCGCAAAGAGGGTACTGATATAAGCAAGTGAATGGTTAGAGTAGGTCGAGCCATCTATGGCAATCAGGATTTCTTTTTGCATAAGGCCTCATCTGATTATGTATTGTGTGGTGGTTCTACCAATCTTTTTATCACTTAAGTGAGTTCTGTTTTTCTTTTGTTGGCGCATCTTCTTTCTTCTTTTCTTTTGGATCAAAAAAATTGACCATAAATTGAAAAATAAAAACAAACATAAAAACAACTAAATAAACAACTATCCAATCTGCCATGCCTAACCTCTATCTCTACGGAGAACTTGAAAAGTAATGTGCATATGAGACAAATGTAGTCATTCTTTGCTTTTTTGTAAAGCGTTGAAAAAAATCTGGTTGCTATAAATACGTTAACCTTTTCCTCTTGGCTTTTCAGGAGGAGCAGCCTGTGCTGGAATTTTTGCCCTCGGCACCATTGTTTTTGCAGGAGCTGCAATCTTGCGTTTTCGTACAATCTTTTTCTTCTTTGGTTTTGGGGGAGCTTTTTTCCAGACGCTGGATTCACTGAAACAGTCCCAGCCCCAGCGCAACCAGCGAAGAAGTGCAATAGCAAGCCACAATGCCCAGAGTAGCATACTGATACGGTAGGCAAGAAGCGGTACTGTTAAAACCCATGCCGTTGGGAGCTCCGAATCTATACGATCCTGATACCATCTTAGTGAATGACCACTGGAACCATTTCCACCAATCTGCATATCTGGATGACCAAGTAATCCTTGCTGAATGGCAAAAAACAGGGCCGCCAGAGCGGCAAGAGTAAGTATTGCCAGAAAAACCTGCATAACATTAAACGTTGATACCCGGTTCACTTCATGGCCTCTCTTTTTTCGTAGGCCAAGGAGAAGCAGCCACGCAACAACTATAGCGGCAATGGGTGTTGGAACCTGGCTTAATCCTAAACTCAGCAGCAGCCACTGAAAACTATTTAAGGGAGTGAGCTTTACTCGTCCAAGGAGTAGGGCGATAAGGATAATAACAAGCATCTCTCCCCAGAAGAGTACAGCCGGACCTATCCTCGGGCCTCCTGTTAGAAGGATCCAGCGTGAAGAGGGAACTTTCATTTCAATTGATGAATTGACACTCTTGAGGCCAATATCTACGGTTTCCGTAACCAGTTTTGTGGCAACCCCGTGTTTACTTCGCCATCCGATTTCCAGATTTTGTTGTCCTGGTTTTATTGGAATCAGGAGTTGAGCTCTGTTTAGTTGAAGCGGGAACTCCTTGCCATTGATCAAGGTTTTTTGCAGATCAATATCCGGCGGAAGGGTGATACTGTGCTGAAGTGCACGACTGGCATTCAAAGAGAGAAACAGGCTGCTTTCCGTTGTTCGAAGGCCAGGTTTTATAACCCGTTTACTCCGGTTAATTGTCATGGTGGGCCCGGCTACTCCCTGGGGGCGGCTAACGGTGAGCTGCAGGGATTCTCCAGGGTAGGGATGGTATTCAGGATAGCGTTTTCCAGCTGGATTGGTTTGGTTGATTTCCGGTAAACCGCTTGTTTCCACGTGCCAGATTGGGCTTACATCCAGAAACCAAATTTCTGTCCAGGAGGAAGTTTGCAGTGCATTAAGGGTAAGCAAGTCAACCGGGTCCATTGCTGAATGGTAGATAAAGGTATTCTGTTTTGCTCCCATATTGATTCGTACATGCTGCTTTCTGATCTGAAGAGAAGCCGTGGTTACATGTTCCCCAGGCAGAAGCGGCATATCGAGTGCAATGACATTATCTGAACTGAGGCGGATAATTTTAGTGGAGACCGTCCATTTTAATCCCAGATGAAGGGTGCGCTCGACCCGGACAAACGGTGCTATTCGGATCGGGCTGGCATCCTCTCCAGCCACCTCTTTTCTGGCAGCAGGAGCTATTCTGCTAAGACTGAGCTGCTTGTCGAGGCGGCCATTTTCATGTAGGCCATTGATGGACCAGCCGTTTAGGGTCGTCTGTCCCTGTTCCGGTAGCACAGGAAAGGAAAAAGAGAGTTTATTCTGGTTGAGCAATGTTTTTTTGAGCACTACGATATGGCTACCGGGATCAAGGCGAATAAGAGCGTTCCCCAGTGCATTCAGACGTAGGGTTGGAGCTGTTTCTTTATTAATTGTGATCTGGTCAAAGAATCTGTCTTTTCCCGGAAGGGCTATTGCTCCCTTGATAAGAGAATCTATTCGGAGCTCAACCGTCAGCAGATCGTTGTCGGCAGTTATAAGGCAACTATTGATTGTTGCGCATTGATTGCCACATTTGGGTGGCATCAGGAGTCTGGATTGCAACTCCTCAAGAATTTCAGGTGCTGGTACTTCTGCAGCTGCAGAGTTTGGAGAAAAGGCAGCTGGAAGAAGAAACAGGAAACACAGCGCAAGGGATTTGCCTTTCCTGGAAACTTCTTTTTTACTCTCTGAATTCAGAGATTTTTTGAGAAATCCGCCAAGAAGCAGTGTAAGTAGAAAAACTCTTACAAAGGCAAGGATTGTATTGTTGAAGGGAGTGAGAAAGAGAAGTGAGATAGTCTGTTCCGGGCTGACCGGGCCATTCCAGTTCAGACGAACCATATTCCATTGCCAGTCAGGGAGTCCCGGGCCTGTCTGAATCATATCCTGTGGATCAATCTGTATACTTTTTGGTCTTTTTGGCGGGGACTGGCTTGCTCCCATACTGTAATGGGCCTGTTTACGAATAGATTTACTTCGTGGGCTTGGTATGGTGGCAAATTCTGCCAGGACAATCTCATCTTCCATTGATACTGAGCTATTCAGCCTTTGTTCTGCGTCCATCTGATATTCGTTGGTAATCCTCTGAGAGTTGCCATGTTCAAGCTGGGGGTATATCCCCACGCGTATTTCGTTGATCATATAGGGAACCGAACCAATGATTATACAGACAAGGAGGGTGAGACTTGCGATTCGGCAGATTCTTTTACCAGTTTGGGCGGTGATAACTTGCTGTATAGCGAGCAGGCCAAGAAGTGGTAACCACAGGTAACGCGGTGATCCATGCTGATGAAAACAGAGTGTGAGCAGAAGGATTGCCACGCTGCCCCAGCCCAAACCAAGGATTTTTGAGGTGGCAAGCCCTATAATGAGCACAAGAAATATATCAAGGAGGGTCCAGCGGTTAAGCCATGTTGAAACATGGTCAACTCCCGAGGTGGTGAGCAGTTTCCAGCCAGGCGGCAGGTTTAATTCCATGGAGAGTTTCTGGAAATTATGATCCCAGCCAAGGGCAGGAATTTTCAAATTTCCCTGTGCTACAGCTTTCTGGATGCGTGATTCAGCATGGAGAGAAAGACTCCCTTGTCTAACCTCCACCCCTGTCTTGTCTGAACTAGTAAGCCGTGTAATAAGTCTTGAATTTCCTTCAACATCAACCTTACCCAGAATCTGGGATGAATCAACATTGAGTCGCCAACCGCGTGTCATGGTTCCGCTGATGGTATCGTATGTGGTGAGGCCGCTGCCCTGTTCATCAAGCCATATCTTTCGATGGATTTTCAGCCGGTTTGGGACAGGATTGGGATTGCCGCGATTTTTTTGGGTGAGGGTCATTTTGCCATCACTTTTGATAAGATAGGCTGGAAAACTTTTCCACTTTTCGGGAAGAGTTGTACGGGATGGATCCACTGGTAGGACTGAACCGATTTCAATCTGGCGTAATTGGGGATCAGCTTCATAAACCCATATTTCTTCACTGGGCCAGATGCCGTCAATTTCTCCCATGGTCAGTACTTGAGGAGAGAGTGGCTCGCTGTTTCTGAGGGTCATCTGGATTTGCCATTGGCCCGGACGAACCTGTATCTGTAGTCGGCCCTGCCTATCAAGACGTGCAGGAAGGGGTGAGCGCAGTAAGAGTGGTATCAGTGGATTACCGGTTTTCAGACCAAGCGTTACCTGACGCGGGCTGCCTGAGACAATAAGCTGAATATGCAGCTGTTGAAGAAGAGGAACACCATCTTTTATTTTTCTGGAGACCTGAACACTGAGACTTTCTTCACTGTTCTTTCGCTCTTCTTTTTTCTGTCTGAACCATAGCCTGCCCTGTTTGTCGAGTTGCAGGTTAGTCACCTTTTTATCGAGAAGAGTAAGATGAACAATTCCGGTTTTTGGTGGAATAAGAATGCTCTCGGGAAGTGTGGCCCATGAGAATTTTCCTGTAAGAGTATGAGTTCCAGGATCCATCCAGACGGCTGGACGGTCCTGGTTTTTACTTATAAGAACGTCCTTTCCGTTCACTTGTACTTCAAGAGGCCAGAACGGGCTGTTTCCAGGCAGTAGAATAAGACTTCTGGTTTCTACAAGCCATTCCTGGCTGAAGCTTGCTCCGTTCTTATGGACACCGAGCTCAAGTTTCGAGGGCCAGGTGCAGTAACGTTTACTGCTATCTCCACTATCGATAGTACATAACTTTTCTTCCTGGTCATAGAGAACCCAGGGAATCCATTGCTGCAGTTCCGTTGGAATTCTGCTTTCTGCAGATGAAAATGATGGAAGAAACAGTATGGTGCAAAACAGATACAAAAAAAATAACAGAATTGACCGTGAAGGAAGGGATCTAATGGATGTTTGCATAATTGGTATCCTGTAATGAGAATAAATCATTGAGGTATATTGGGTTAGTATAGTGGTGATTAAAAAGATTTGTCAAATATACATCTGATTAATGGAGTGGATTTTGTGTATTGCTTGACATTTTTTTCCAAAATATCCACAATGATGAATGGAAAACCTAAACCAGATAGTGCTGATTGCTAACCTTTTGCCAGAAAGTTGAATATGGAACCGCAAGAAGCAACAATATTAACCATTGACGATGAGAGCCTGATTCGTGAGTCGTTTCGCTTTTACTTGGAAGACTTCGGATATAAGGTGCTTGAGGCCGAAAATGGTCGTATTGGACTTGAGATGATCCATACAAGCCAGCCGGATCTGGTGCTGGTTGATCTGAGGATGCCGGAGGTTGATGGGTTGACTGTCCTAAAGGAAGTCCATGAAAAGTACCCCAATCTTCCTATTATCGTTATTTCCGGTACAGGCTTTATTGGTGATGCCGTGGAAGCTATGAAATCCGGAGCATGGAGTTATCTTCTCAAGCCAATCAGTGATTTTAACAGTCTTCGTTTTGCCGTGGAACAGGCTCTTGAGAAGGCGAGACTTATAGAAGAAAATAAAAATTACAGAGAACTGCTCGAGCAGAAGGTAGCTCTTCGAACCCAGGAACTGGAATATACTAATCAGCTTCTGCGTGATACCCGCATGCAGGTTATTCTACGTCTTGGCAAGGCGTCCGAGTATCGTGACAAAGAGACTGGCCGCCATGTTGTGCGGGTGAGTTGTTATACAAAAATTTTGGCCACGAATCTTGGTTTCAATGATCATGATTCTGATCTTATGGCACTTGGCAGTGCTCTTCACGATATTGGCAAAATAGGTATTTCAGATACCATTTTATTAAAACCTGGTAGCCTGTCAGATGATGAATGGGTTCGAATGCGGGAGCACTGTCTGCTTGGGCGGGATTTGTTGAAACCGCTTACCAATGATGATGTGCAAGGTTTTGGCGGTGAGAGTGGAGAAGCACTTGAAGGAATCTTCTCTGATTCCGAACTGATGCAGATGGCAAGAGTTATAGCCTATTCACACCATGAACACTGGAATGGTCAAGGATACCCGGAAGGGCTTTCAACCGATGATATTCCCATAGCCGGCCGTATAGTATCTGCAGTTGATATTTATGATGCCGTTGGCAGTAAGCGGCCCTATAAAGAGGCGTATCCTGAAGCAAAATGTCTGCAGATTATGCGGGACGCTTCGGGAACACTGCTTGATCCTGGTGTGGTGGATGTTTTTTTTGAGTCTCTTGATTTACTGCAGCAGGTAAAAGAAAAATGGGCAGATTGAGCTTTGCTGGACAACTTATTGGTATAGAATTTCCCCGACCTGTTTGATGCCTTCAAGGATTCGCAGTGTGGGCCGCGAAACGAGCTGTTCATCAACCAGAAATATTTTTCCATCACGAATTGCTTTGATTGCCTGAAATCCAGGTTCTTTTGATATTCCTTCTCTATCAATTCTGTTCATTCGTCCCCGTTGAGCCAGAAAGACATCTATAGTGTTAGCATGAGATAAAATACGTTCTTTTCCGTATGCTGCAATATTGGTGTTTTTTCGTGCCTTGGCATCTGTGGCAATGTTTCTTCCACCGGCTTGTTCTAAAACAAAAATTGCAATAGATGTGGGAGAAAAAGTCTTCATTTTTGAATGGATGGATTCAAAATAGACTCGTGGACGATTTTGGATGGAAATTGTCTCCGTGGCTCGTTGCAGTTCTTGCAGCTCCAGTGTAAAGCCTGCAATCATCTCTTTTGCTGCCCGTTCTTTCCCGGTAAGTCTGCCAAGTTCCAGCCAGTAAGCAAACATTTCTTCAATACTGCGAGGCTGAAGAGAGACAACTGTGATTCCTGCATCTGCCAGTTGCTTGAGGAGGTGGGGCACGGCATGTTCTATCATGGGTCTGATCAGAACAAGATCCGGGGCAGCTGCGATAAATTTTTCAGCATTGTCACGATGGCTAAAACGCTGTTTGCTGAGCACTGTAGGCGGGTAGGTGTCGCTTGTCGCTATGCCAATCAACTCTTCAGTTAAGCCAAGAGTTACAAGGTTTTCCGTATGGGCAGGATAGAGAGAAATGATGCGTTTAAAAACGTTCTTTGTTTCACTGCCATAGACAAGGGAGCAGGGTGTTGCTGAGTGGATAAGTAGAACAAAGAGCAGAAGACGAATAATAGGTGTCATGTTATTGATAACGAAATTGAATCAAGGGGTGGTTGTTTTCAGGTGTCTGATCAACACTGGCATCTACTGAAAAAACAGTCTGTAACAGCTCTGGGGTAAATATTTGTTTCACCGCTGCATTGGCAAACAGGGAGCCATCTTTTAACACTAGGCAGTCATCACAAAACGCGGCTGCCAGATTCAGGTCATGGATGGCAGCAATGACCGTAAGTTTATTTTCTTCTACCCGCTTTCTAATTACACGCATAATACCAATGGTATGCTGGATATCAAGGTTAGAGGTTGCTTCATCTAGGATTAATACTTCGGTTTCCTGAGCAAGTGCCCTGGCCATTACGACCCGTTGTAATTCGCCACCGGACAAAGCGATTACCATACGCTCCTGCAGGTGAGTGATATCCATGGTTTCCATGGCCCGCTCTACGGCATCGATGTCGTGCTGTGATGGTGACGAAAATCTGGGGATATGAGGATGGCGTCCCATCAGAACAACGTCATAGACACTGTATTCAAAGTCCATGGAAAAATGCTGGGGCACAAGCGCTAACCTGGTGGCAAGTTCCTGACGTGAATAATCCTTCAGGTCTCTCTCTTTGTATTTGATGGATCCGGCCCCGGGTGAAAGGGTTGCCATCAGTAGTTCCAGAAGGGTAGATTTTCCGCTACCGTTAGCACCTATCAACCCATAGAATTTTCCCTTCTCGAGTTGAAGGTCAATACCTTGCAGTACCGTGTTGTTGCGGTAGGCAAAGGAGAGATCCTGTATATCAAAAAGGAGACTATTCATGTTTCATGATGCCTTTGCCAACTGTTTTTTACGAAAGATATAGCAGAAGAAAGGGCCTCCAATAAGTGAGGTCAGGACACCGATGGGGATTTCAGATGGAAGCCAGGCGCGGGTGATGGTGTCGGCACCAAGAAGAAGGGTGGCACCACCTAAAAAACAGGCAGGAAGGAGCATTCGGTTGTCGGGGCCTAAAATCATGCGCAGGAGATGGGGAATAATTAAGCCAACAAAACCTATAATGCCGGATACTGAAACACAGATTGCAGTGATCAGTGAGGCGCATACCAGCAGCATTTTTTTTACCCGACCGCTGTCTACCCCAAGCGTATTTGCCGTACGTTCACCAAGTGCCATGATATTCAGGTCGCGCGCAAAATAAAGGGTAAAGATAAGACCTGGAATAACAATAACCACGGTGGTGAGTACATCACTCCATGTTCTGCCAACAAAACTGCCCATTAGCCAGAAAATAATAATGCTTACCTGTTCATCTGCCAGATATTTTATAAATCCAATGCCGGCTGAAAGAATCGCTGCAATGATAACTCCGGAGAGTATCAGAGTATTCGAGGAGAGTTTGTTATCGGTTGAGGCAAGAGAAAAGACACCGATAAGAGTGGCCATGGCCCCAATAAATGCAAAAACAGGGATTGAAAACCAAACGGGAATAACAATACCAAAGATGGTTAAGATAATGGCAAGTGATGCACCAAATGCAGCACCGGAGGAGATACCGAGCGTATATGGATCGGCAAGGGGGTTTAGAAGGATGGCCTGAAATACGGCCCCTGCCACGGCAAGTCCACCACCAACAAGTGCTGATGTCAGAATACGTGGCAATCGTACCTCCATTACCACAAAGGGAAAGGTTGGATTGATATCAAGTGATTCCCTGCCAAGAAGTTTATTCCAGAGAATTTCAACAACTTCCCGGGGGGTAATTTGCAAAAAACCCATTCCGGTAGCTGTAATAATAGCAATACAGAGAATAATGAATAAAATTGCAAGTATCAGAAGTTGTTTTGTACTGGTCATTTTATGAGCTGGAATGAATGGACTAGGGGACAACCATCGGGGAATTAATAAAAAGTAATAGTGAAGAAGGGAGTTTTTGTCAATCTCTGAATCCTGGAAAGGAATTACTCTGGAAATGGCGGTTATGAACTGCTAGAGTGAAGGAATTATAAAATAGAAATCTATCCGCAGCTATTGCGTGTAACGTTTACTTAAAATGGAGCTGTTATGAAACGAATTATCCTGTTCTCTTTTGTTGCCGTACTTTCAGTGGTTTTATCCGGTTGTGGCTATAATAGTTTACAAGTTCAGGAGGAAAGTGTTTTTAAGGCATGGGCCGATGTGGAGTCGACTTTGCAACGGCGCGCGGATCTGATTCCTAATCTTGTGGAAACGGTAAAAGGCTATGCAAAACATGAGCAGGAAACACTGCAGGCCGTAGTTGACGCCAGAGCAAAGGCCGGGTCCGTGCAGGTTTCAGCAAATGATTTAACTAATCCTGCTGCTATGCAACAATTCCAGGCGGCACAGGGCGGCTTGAGTTCCGCACTTTCCAAGTTGATGGTGGTGGTTGAACGGTATCCAGACCTTAAGGCCAATCAGAATTTTCTCGATCTTCAAAATCAACTGGAAGGGACTGAAAACCGGATTAATGTGGCGCGTCAGCGTTATAATGCAGCTGTTTCCAGTTTCAATGGTGCTATCCGTCAGTTTCCTGCCAGTTTAACTAATAAGTTCTTGCTCCATCTTGAACGTAAGGAATATTTTAAAGCAGAAGAAGGTGCCAAGGTTGCACCAAAGGTTACTTTTTAAATGATAAAATCAGCTTTGAAGAGTCTCAAAGGATTGTTTCTTACAGTTCCTCTGTCGTTGGCAATAGTGTTGTTCCTAGCACTACCTCTTGCAGCTCTGGAAATTCCACCTCTTGATGGACGGGTGAATGATAGCGCTCAAATGCTGTCAGCAGAGACTAAGGCCGGGCTTGAAACTTTACTTGCCAATTTTGAATCCACCGATTCGACACAGATAGTTGTACTTACTGTTCCCTCTCTTGATGGTGAAGTCCTGGAAGAATACTCCCTGCGGGTGGCCGAGACCTGGGGGATTGGGCAGAAAGGATCCGATAACGGAGCGTTGCTGCTTGTGGCCCGGGATGAGCGGAAACTGCGCATTGAGGTTGGATATGGTCTGGAAGGAAGTTTAACCGATCTTATTGCCGGACGAATAATTGGTGGTGTTATTGTTCCACGTTTTAAAGAGGGGAACTTTGATCGGGGCATAAGTGATGGAGTGAGAGCCATGGTGAATGCGGTACGGGGTGAGTTTGTAGCAAGTGCTGCAAATGCCAAAGCTTCTGGTGATAATGATCCTGCTGGCCTGATATTTATCTTGATTTTTGCTTTTTCATTTATTGGTCGGGCTCTGCATAAGAAGACAAAGACTGCTGCTGTTGTTGGCGGGATTGCATCTCCCGTGCTTGGTCTAATGTTTTTTCCACAACTCGGATTCTGGTTGCTTGCCTTACTTCCAATCGGTGCTCTTGGCGGAGTGTTTGTGAGTTCGCTTTCTGCATCGGGTGGAAGTGGCGGCTTTTATACAGGCGGTGGTAGCTCCTCGGGCGGATTTGGTGGCGGTTTTAGCGGTGGCGGCGGTGGATTTGGTGGCGGTGGTGCCTCTGGAGGATGGTAGAGATGAAGATACAATCCATGGCTCAGCAGTTTTTTAGTGCTGACGAACAAAAACAGATATGTGATGCGGTACATCGTGCCGAGCTAAAGACCTCTGGAGAACTTGTTCCCATGTTGGTCAATGAAAGTCACTCCTATCCGCTTGCGGCGGTACGAGGGGGCACTTTTATTGCCTCGCTTCTTGCGCTTGCATTGACTCCACTGGTTTCAGAACAAATCTGGCTTGAATCGTATAATTTATGGGTCTTTCTTGCCTTATTTATACCTCTGTTTCTGATATTCAACTTTGTTATTAAGACTTTTCCACTACTGAAACGCTGGTTCCTTTTTAACAGTGAGGTTGTAGAAGAGGTGCAAAATGCTGCATTTACCGCTTTCTTTACAGAGAAACTGTATAAAACAAAGGATGCAAACGGTATCCTGATTTATATTTCACTCTTTGAACATCGTGCCTGGATAATAGCTGACAGTGGAATTAGTGAGCGCATAGCCCAGGATACATGGCAGGAAGCCGTGTCTGTAATAACAGAAGGAATCCGTGGTGAAAAACAGTGTCAGGCGCTCTGTGAAGCGATTGCAATGATTGGTACTATTCTGGAAAAGGAATTTCCGATACAGGATGATGATGTGAATGAGTTGCATAATCTTATTATTCGCTGATACGTTCTTACAGAGTTGCTAAAAAATAAATCCATCCCATAAGAACTAAACTTCCCACCCGAAAAAGTTGATTATATATGATCAACTCTGCAGCCATTTTTGGTTGAAAAATTCCGGCATAGTAGGGGAATTGGTGGCGAATTGCCCGTACCGGAGATGAAAGCACATTTCCCACCAGCAAAGCCAGTACAACTTCCCGATAACTCATGCTTCCTTCCTGAAGCAACGCACCGGCCACGGCAAGTCCTGCGGTGAATTCAGCTGCAATATGGAGGGTTATTATCCCCATGGACTGTGGTGTCAGCCACGGCAGAAATGAAAGATAGTCGGCCATGCCTTTTTCAAGAACATCGAACAGACCGACCCGGTGCATCAGAAATACAAGAATGTAGGTGGGCACTGTGTAGCGAATGATTTTCCGTATGCGTTTCTTAAAGCGTTTCCAGCTTTTTGTAAATGCTCCTTTCCAGTCAATAGTTGTGCTTTTCGTTCCCTCAATCTCTTCTTGCTGTGGAGTTGATCTCTCGGTGTCTGGAAGAAGAAAACGACTGAGAACTACAATGGTAACAGTACGGAAAATTGCAGCACCAAAGGTGAGAGCAACATAAATAATAGCAGCACCTTTAATCAGTGGTGCAGTGATGAAAAAGACGGTGGGCAGGTGCAGAAAATAGGTTGGAAGACTGTTAAAGAGATTGGAAAGGATCAGTTCTTTTTTTAAGATTGTTTTTTTCTCATATGCTTCGGAGAGCATGGTGTTCGCCGATACCCCTGAAAAGAGGGCCATGGAAAATGAAGCACCTGCTGTCTCTGAGAGATTTCCAAATCGAATAAGAGGTCTTGCCAGTGTTGCTATCTTGCTGGTCCAGTTGAACGATTCAATGAAATTAGCGACAAGTAAACCGACGGAAATAAAAAAAATAAGGCGAATAAGAGGCCAGATAAGGCTGGGCCAGAGTTGTGGGAGGATGTCAGCAAATTGCATGGAGAGAACGAAATGACTTACTGGGTTGGTGAAAGGAACGAAACGTACGGGTATCTATTTGGAAGGTAAGAGTTCTATCTAATCAAACCTACAAAAGTACCTTCGGAGTATAAAAGTTTAGCAGTGCTTTACCAGAAAACGATCCGCCTATCCCACAATAGTTTCAGCTATATGGGATAGGCGGATCGTTTTCTGGTGAGGTGCTTATGAATCTTTTACCTATATTATTCAGCAGCTGCTGGTAATCCCTCTCTACTTCCCATTAACAGATTACCTATTCGATCCTTCTCATATGCATCCTGAGACGTTATATACTCACTCTGGTCTTCATTGCGAATATGAGCATTCTTATTGAAGTACCTGGATCGTTTAGCAATAAGTGTTTTCCAGTCTTCAAAATGTTTGTAAAAAAGTTTTTCTACGGTTCCGTCCTTTACCAGTCGGTAAAGTTTTTTATTAATAGCCGGCATCTGTACTGCCATCGGGGAGTTTTTGGCAATTGTAAGATGAAATGCCTGTGTAGTTACCGGAGGTTCAAGGAGAGTAATGGCGTCTTCACCTTGCAGGAGCCGTGCATAGATAAGGGCTGTATAGAGATCCACTATCAGATAGTCAACTTCACCACGATTCAGAAGTTCGAGAGCACGTTCAAAAGCAATAAATTGAACATCAAGCTTGCTCTTGATAAAGGCGTCAAATTCCTGTCCATAGCTTTCTCCGATGTTGGAGACGCCTTTTTTACCCATAAGGGATTCCCAGCGCCCGAAGGGGAATTCTTTACCTTTTTCAACCACTATAACTGTGGGTTGGGGAAGGTAGGGCAGGGAGTACTCCATATAGGCCGCACGTTCATCATTTTTATATGCAGAGACAATCATGTCGACTTCACCGCTTTTACATTTATCCTGAACCTGCTGCCAGTTTCCTTCAACTCGAATATCATAAGCAAGTTTCAACTCTGTTAAGATCGCCTGGGCAATGTCAGGACCTACGCCGGTAAGTTTTTTGTATTGCTCCCATACGACCGGAGGAGCTTTGGGGTTACCGGAAACAATATAGGTTTCAGTTGCAAAGCCGTTCACAGCTGAGCAACAAAAAAGAATCAGACAGGAGAGAAGCAGGGAAAAATTTTTCATAACAGCGTGGTTCCTTATGGGAAAAGTCAGAAAATTGGCATTGATTATTATTTGTTGATTAGAGCGTTGATACTAATCGATTCTATAAAAACTGCAAACTGGAGCTATAAAATAGCTGTAACATCTCATCAGTCTTTTTGGGCATTTAGAGAGATATATCATGAATCAGGCTGTGAGCATAGATTCCCTTCGGGTCGTCAAAAAATATACTTTCTCGTACTGGTTCTATGACATGATTCAGCAAAGTAAGAAGAGCAGGGGGAAATGTTGATGCGATGTTACGCATAATTGAACCGGAAAAAAGTTGAAAAAATTCATCTTTAACGGATAGAGGACGACTGATATAGGAAGCAGTGTA
>Ga0307929_1001702_pt1 | contig 15777 bp, 11 predicted proteins | sample AceLakmetage1330_FD_203160 | JGI IMG/M metagenome (GOLD analysis project Ga0307929, IMG submission 203160) | Saline water microbial communities from Ace Lake, Antarctica - #1330 | ecosystem: Environmental > Aquatic > Non-marine Saline and Alkaline > Saline | place: Antarctica: Ace Lake...
TATGAAAAGAAATGTTTGTCATCCAAATCTTGAGTGAACCCTATAACTAACAGCCATCCTTATTCTATAAGAAACTCCGTCCAAAATTCTGGAATAATTGGTGTTTCATTTTTCGTTGTGGCTGGTGGTTACAGCCATGTATGTTATATAGGATCCTGTTGATTAAGTCGCTTTTTGCAAAATGGCAACACAACATTTTGATGTTGGATGATTCAAGACCCATTATATTGTATCTACAATCCAGAGAACTGTACTAAATCAACAAGGTCATATAGCAAGATCATGTTGCAGGGCCTGGACAACGGAAAAGATTAAGATAAAAAATAAACTGGGGTGGGTCATAACATCGGCCATTCATCATAATTGGTGGGCCAATGGGATCAGGCTTGCCCCTCCCAGTTATTACTTTTGATCTAAGCCGCTACATCCCCTGATTACACTTCATCATATCCATCATGTTCTCTGCTTTTTCAATACATGGCATCATCTGTTCCATGCTTTGAATCCCTTCCTTTAATTCCAAAAGAAGCTGTTCTTTTGTATTTTTATTCCACACGAGAGGATCTTCATCGTCGCTAAACTCATCATCATCTAATCCAAGCTGTTTGGCGAGCCGGGAGGATTCTTTTCCACAGCGATCCGCATCCGCCTGGGAGGATGCATTTTTCAAACAGCTCTCATTGTATTTCATCAACTTCAGCATTTTTGGCATCTGATCTTTTTGCTGCTGCAATTGGCTCTTGCCTTGATTTGATTCACTCATCATCTGCATCATCATGGCGGTTTGTTCCGCTTTCGTCATGTTGGGATTGGCATTCATCTGTGCTTGCATGTCCCCCATCATGGCCCCCAACTCATTCATATCCTCACCCTGTTGCAGGGCCTGCCCTTCGGACACATAATCGGGTGAAACTTCTATCTTGTAATCAGGTAATTGAAATTTACTGTCGGGAACGGACTTGTTAAACGTTGCCTTAACAGCGACCATGCCACTTTTCATGCCCATCACCTCGGCTTCAACGCGTAAAGGCACCTGGCCCTTGTAAAGCCATTGTTTTCCCCCCATAAGGCTCCACACTTCACAGGAATACCCCAGGACCTTTTCTGTGCCTATTTTTTTACCGCCCATTTTTTGCAACTGGTCTTCACTGTCTGCACTCATGTTTTTACCCGAAGCAAGATATTGACTGGCAATGGGGTCGGTTCCTTTGTTAATTTTTTTTCTTTCAAAATCAACAGAATAGACAGTGACGTGATCAATTTTTTTCATGGTGTGGACTTTGTCTTCCTTACTCACCATTCCCGACATGGTGGTTGTGGTTTCCTGTTCTTCCAGGGTGACATCACCGGAATTCTTAAAATAGAGTGTGCTGCGTCCCCTGGTTTCTGAAACCATACCCAGAACATTACCACCACCGGTCACCTGGTACTCAATCATCCCCGATTCCAGGGAGTAGCGTTTTACTGTTTCAGCCTGGGCCATTGTTGTCATCAAAAGCAGCGCAAAAAGCAGCGTCAGAAATTTTACAGTTCGTGTCATAAATAAGTCCTGTTTTTTTGTGGGGTTATAATCATACAAACAGCCATACAACTTTGCTACATATTGTATCAAACAAAAAAGGGCGCATTCCCATTTTCCCGGTACCATCTATAACTTATTGATTTTATTGAGTCGGCAATGAATTGGATTAAAAATTATACCTTTACATATCAAAGGCTTAAAACTCCGACCGGAAAAATGGGAATGCGCCTACAAAAACACAATAGACAGAGAAACAAATTTAGTCAAGGTCGCTATCCACCTTCACAGTTTCTTCATGGTTGGCATGGCTATCTTTAATACCCTCGGTTCGATAGCCATCATAACATACTGTAATCTAAATAAAATTTTATTTAAATTTTTTATTTGTTATTTTTTTATATTAATAAATTCAATTTGTTATAAAAAAATGGTCGAACCGATGGTTAATAACCCATTTTAGACTTGATCATCACTTGGTTTAAAAAATTTATATTGAATTTTATAGATAGAAAGTTTTATATAACGGGCATGTCCTGACGGACACAACGAATATTGAAAATGATATCATGCCGCCCCCCCCCGACGGGCAATGGGTCCGTCCCGGGACCGTAGACGGCCCAATTGGCCGGTTCCTATTACCCATCGGGGGAGGCTTTGCTGAGGGTACTTGGACTCTTCATTTTCATATAACATACATGGCTGTAAGACCAGCCACAACGAAAAATGAAAGTCTTTTAATTCCAGCGTGTTGGTGAGACTTTCTTATAAACTGCCACGGGCAGACCGTATTCTGGCCTCGGCCTGCCCACAACGAAGCATGAAAGCCCGTCAGGTTTGCCGGGACTTTCTTATAAACATACATGGCTGTAAAACCAGCCACAACGAAAGTTGAAACTCTCATAATTCCAGGCTTTTGGACGGAATTTCTTATAAACTTAAGATATTTACCCTCGGTTCGATAGCCATCATAACATACTGTAATCTAAATAAAATTTTATTTAGACTTTTATTTGTTATTTTTTTACATCAATAAATTCAAGCTGTTATAAAAAAATGGTCGAAGCGATGGTATTTATCTTCATCCCAATTTTATGTAAACCATCAAGAGTGAGGACACAATGATCAAAACCCCAATTTTCAAGGGGATTCCCGCCAAAGAATGGAGTGGATATACCCAGTGCTGAATAAAATTTTTAATAAGCCCAGAACACGCTTTGACGTGCTTTTTCAAAAGCAAAATTCAAAGCAGATGATAAGCAACCGGCTTATTGTTTATACCGCTATTTTTCTGATCCTCACCGGCAACGCCGCATTTTTTTCCAATGTCACACAGGCCTACCCTGTAAACTTAAAAAACATCAGTTTCCTTCTTTCCCTGGCATGGGGGTTCGGGGGTGCCATTGTCCTTGTTCTCTCCCTGGTCTGTTTCAGGTATACCATTAAACCGGTGATTATAACCATTCTTCTGGTGTCGTCCGTCACCGGGTATTTCATGAATACCTATAATATCATCATTGATGAATCCATGATCCAAAATATCTTAAACACCAATATGGCGGAATCTCTGGATCTGTTGAGTCCCAAGCTGATATTGTATGTTTTATTTCTGGGACTTCTGCCTTCATTTTTCGTTTATAGCGTACCCCTTGCATACCGATCAGGGTGGCGGGAGGCAGGCTCACGATTAAAGCTGTTTGCCCTGACACTGTTGAGCATCGTGGGAATGATGTTTGTTTTCAGTGATTTTTACACCTCTTTTTTCAGAGAGCACAAACCCCTTCGATATTACGCTAACCCGACCTATTATCTGTATGCTTCGGGAAAATACATCCACAGCCTTTTTGAAACAGACACTTCGATCTTAAAATCAGTGGGCCTTGACGCAAAAATTCCGGGGTCTGATAGCCCCAGGAAACTGATCATTTTTGTCATCGGTGAAGCCGCCCGGGCCGATCGATTTTCCCTGAACGGCTATGAAAGGGAGACCAACCCCCTGTTGAAAAAGGAGCAGGTCATCAGTTTTACCGATTTCTGGAGCTGCGGCACCACAACGGCTGTGTCCGTTCCCTGCATGTTTTCCATCTACAATCGGAAAAGTTTCAATGATCAAAAAGGAAAATCAACAGAAAATGTTCTGGACGTTTTGAAGCATGCCAGGGTCAACCTGCTGTGGCTGGAAAACAACTCAAGTTCCCTGAAAGTGGCCGGAAGAATTCCCTACCACGACTACCGAACGTCGGCAGAAAATCCCGCGTGTGACATTGAGTGCAGAGACATGGGGATGCTCAAAAATCTTCAGACTTATGTTCAGGGAAAGCCCCGGGGGGATATTTTTATTGTCCTTCATCAGATGGGAAACCATGGCCCGTCCTATTATAAAAGATATCCACCGGAGTTTGAAAAATTCACACCGGTGTGTACGAGCAATCAGCTGGAAGAGTGCAGCAGAGAATCCATTAATAATGCCTATGACAATGCCATTTTATACACCGATTATTTTCTTTCCCAGGTCATCGGATTTTTGAAACAATATCAAAATACCTTTGAAACCGGCATGCTTTATGTGTCGGACCATGGAGAATCCCTGGGTGAGAACGGTCTGTATCTGCATGGGCTTCCCTATTTCATTGCCCCGGATAGCCAACGCCACATTCCTGCTATTCTCTGGTTCGGGAAAAATGTTGATAAAATGGATATGAATTCACTCCTGAAAATAAAGGATCATACATACACCCACGATCATCTTTTCCACACCATACTGGGGTTGATGAATGTTGAAACTTCGGTGTATGACCACCGCTTGGATATGCTTCAAAAAACTCCCAGATAACATCCATCAGAAAGTACACCCATTGGAAAAACAGGGAAAAACACCTTTGTTTTGGGGTTTCCCCAAAAACGCTTCAGGACGTACTCCCTTTTTCCTGGTTGAGATTCAACCATCTTAATTATCAATATATTTACCTAACCGATCCGAATATTTGCTGGGATTAATTGGGAATACGCCATTCTCCATCTTCACAGTTTCTTCATGGTTGGCATGCTATCCTTCCATGTCAACTTTCAAGTGAATTTATGTGAAAGAAATGGAGAGGATATACCAAGTGCTGAATAAAATTTTTAATGGGCCTAAGTCACGCTTTGCCATGATTTTTCAAATATCCACCATTGCCCTGGCAAGCTTTACCTTAATCAGAATGGCTTTCTTTATCAGGGCGTGGCATTTTATTACTCATGACATATTTGATTGGATCTATATTTTCGGCCAAGGTCTGGTGTACGATATTGCCTTTATCGGTTATTTTTATATTCCCTTTGTGCTCATACTGCTGTTCTTACCAAACCGGTGGTTCAACAATAGGGTGGGCAGATGTTTATCACAGGTAACTGCTTTTCTGGTATTGTACTGCCTTTGTTTCTCCACCGTTTCCGAATGGCTTTTCTGGGATGAATTCAATGTTCGATTCAATTTTATTTCAGTGGACTATCTTGTTTATCGTCGTGAGGTCATAGATAATATCCTTGAATCCTATCCCGTATTCTGGATTTTACCCATTCTTTTCATTCTAACTGCTTCTATTTTTTTTCTGGTACGGCCTTATTTTATAAAGGCCATGGCTGTCAGGGAAAAATTTTCCCAAAGAGCGATTATTGCCGTATCTTTCCTCCTGATTCCATGTGCATCCCTGTTCTTTCTCAATCAATCCCAGCGGGACGTTTCTAATAATAATTATACCAATGAGCTTGCTTCAAATGGACCCTATCAGCTGTTTGCTGCGTTTCGCAACAACACCCTTGATTACCAACAGTTTTATAAAACAGGCAAAGACAACGTCCTGTCAGACCTCCTCAAAAAAGAAATAGGGGTACAAAACAGTAAAAATCACAACAAAGGCCTGTACAATATCAAAAGACACGTTGAAGCCCCCCAACCGCCAAAAAAACTCAATGTCATTCTAATTTCCATTGAAAGTCTCAGCGCAAAGTTTCTGACACGTTTTGGAGAACAGAAAAATATCACCCCCTTCATGGATGAGTGGTTTAAAGAAGGAAAACTCTTTACCAATTTCTATGCCACGGGAACCAGAACCACAAGAGGGCTTGAGGCAATTACCCTTTCCATCCCCCCGACACCGGGCAGATCCATGGTAAAGCGGCCGGATAACGACCATATATACAGCCTGGGAAAAGTATTCAAAGATAAGGGATATGATACTGCATTTTTCTATGGAGGCCGGGGATATTTTGATAATATGAATGCCTTTTTCTCAGGCAATGGCTACAGGATTGTTGACCAAACCAGCTTAAGTGATGAAGAAATCACCTTTAAAAACGCCTGGGGTGTTTCAGATGAAGACCTGTATAATCGAGCCCTTTACGAAGCAAATAAGGCCCATGCGTTACATACGCCTTTTTTCTTCCATATCATGACCACCAGTAACCATCGCCCTTTTACCTTTCCTTCAGGAAAAATTGATCTCCCCCCCGGCAGTGGTAAAAATGGCAGTGGCAGAAGTGGCGGTGTAAAATATACGGACTATGCCCTGGGCCAGTTGATAAAAAAGGCCAATGCCCAGACCTGGTTTGACGACACCCTGTTTGTGGTTCTGGCGGATCATTGTTCCTCCAGTGCCGGCAGGGTGGGGCTGCCCGTGAAAAAGTACCATATTCCTCTGTTCATCTATGCCCCCAAATATATTGAACCCCAGGAAATAGACACGTTATCAAGCCAGATAGATGTGGCGCCAACTCTGCTTTCGTTAATGAATTTTTCATATGAGAGTTTCTTTTTTGGAAAAGATATACTGACCCCGGACTTCAAACCAAGAGCGTTCATCGCAAATTACCAGAAACTGGGGTTATTAGAACAAAATGAACTGGTCATTCTGACACCGGGTAAAAAAATCATCCGTGTTGATACAAATTCAAAAAGCCCTTCCCTTAAACAGGTACAAGATGCGGATCCTGTTGTGAAAAAACTGATGTCATATTACCAGGGTGCTGATTATGTCCTTAGAAACAGGTTAAACCGATGGACGGAAGGCATAGTTGCCTCCTCCCAGGCATTGGCAAGATAAAAAAACTTGATTATCTCGCCTTTGATAGACTATGTTTGTAATTTTAACCAGTAATCCAGGAATGTGATATGCAGCCCCCCACTGATGAACATATGGAAAAAATAAATATCAGTATTGTTGTCCCGTTTTATAACGAAGAAGAGGGACTTGAAATGGTGTGTGAAGAAATCCTTTCCGTGGCTTCAAAACAGTTTGCCCCCCCCTGGGAATTACTGATGATCAATGATGGCTCATCGGACAAAACGCCCTCTATGATTGACACCATCGCCCAAAATAACGCCAATTGCCGGGCCATTCATTTGAATCCCAACAGCGGCCAGTCAGCGGCCCTGGAAGCTGGTTTCTCAAAGGCCAGGGGAGAGATCATCGCCACCTTGGACGGGGATGGACAGAATGATCCGGCGGACCTTCCCGGACTGATTGAGAAAATGACACAATTGGATGTGGATATGCTTTGTGGCATAAGAGCAGAAAGGGCAGACACCCTGATCCGAAAAGTGTCCAGCCGGGTGGCCAACACCTTGAGGTCCCGTCTTCTGAAAGATCATATTTCTGATGTGGGGTGTTCCCTGCGGGTGTTCCGAAGTGCTTGTCTCCCCCGCATCCGATTTTTCCGGAACGCCCACCGATTTTTTCCTGCATTAATGATCATGGCCGGATATCGTGTTTCAGAAACCCCTGTGTCCCACAGGCCGAGGCTCAAAGGAATCAGCAAATACGGTCTTGGTATAAACACCCGCCTGTGGGTGGGAATTGCCGATCTTGCAGGGGTGTGGTGGCTTCAGAAAAGGGCCTTAAGGTATGAATTAACGGAAACTAAAAAAACAAAAGGCGCCTTCCATGAATAGGTGCCCGCCAGAATCAGAGATCTGTGACTCCCCGCATAAGCATGGGGGCAATCACCTGATACTCCCCCTGTGTATCGGGTTATTTTTTTTACTGCTCCCCCTGATTGTTCAAACCCTGGATGGCCACGCCTATTTTTTAAAAATAAGCGACTTTATCAGGTCCATTCAGGACAGGTCGCACGGAACCCTCCTTGCCATACTGATTTACCTTGTGGCCGGAGGCCTGTTCATCAGCATGGGGGTTCCCCGGTTATGGATCAGTGCCGGGGCCGGGGCCATATTCAACCCCTGGCTTGGGACAGCCGTGGCTCTCGGGGCGTCCCTTGTGGGGGCGGCAACATTGTTCCTGGTGGGACGACGCTTTCTCTCCCCTGGTCGCTGGGAGTTTTTGGAGAACCGATTGGGCAGATACCGAACAGCTTTTCAACAACGGGCTTTTTTGTGGGTTTTGTACGCCCGGCTGTTTCCCTTGAGCAATTCCACCGTTGTAAGCCTTTTCAGTGGATACTGTAAAATTGGATTTGTGCCCTATCTTGCGGGATCACTCATAGGCTTTACGCCTCTTACCATCATCATGTGTCTGTTTGGCAGTGGCGCGACCCATGGCAATGGCAGAATTTTTAATTTTTTACTGGGGTTTATCCTCATTGCCCTGCTGCATCTGCTGACCCTTGCTTTAAAAAGATTCCTTCCCACGGCACCCCCCCAAGATTCCACAAGGAGAAATGATGACCACCGATGTGAAAAATAAGGCCATACCCATTCTGTTCATTGTCCTTTTTGCTCTGGTTACCTGGACCGCCCAATATTCCCTCAGAGGGTTATGGGAACCGGATGAGCCCCGGTACACCTATGTGGCCTGGGAGATGGCACAAAGCGGTAATTATTTCATGCCCCAGAGAAACGGGGAATTTTATGCCCATAAACCCCCTTTGATGTTCTGGCTTATCCAGGCCAGTACCATTTTCACCGGAGGAGCATACAACGGTATCGCAGGAAGACTGCCCACACTTTTGGGCATTATTCTGGCCCTGTGGGCCTTTGGCAGGATGTCTGCCATGTGGTACGACCGGGAAACGGCCTGGTGGGCCATGTTTATTGTCTCCACCTCGTTTCTTTTCTGGCACAAGGCAGGCACCGGACAGATTGATATGCTGCTTTTAGGGCTGGAGCTGTGCGCCCTTTATTTTCTCTTTAAAAACGATACAGCCCCCACCCATGGGTATGGTGCAGCTGCCTTTACCTTCATGGGTCTTGCCATCCTTGCCAAGGGGCCGGTGGGACTCATCGTTCCCTGTGGCATTTATCTCACAGCCAATGCGCTGTCGGGCCACCCCAAAGTATTCTTAAAAAAACAATGGCTGTGGGGCATCCCCCTGGCGCTGGCTTTCCCCCTGATATGGCTGACATTAGCAAAAATCAACGGAGCCCCCGGGGCCTATTTCAATGAGCTGTTGTTTGATCAGAACCTGGGAAGGGTACAGGGGAGTTTCGGGGGGCATTACAAACCCTTTTATTACTATATCAAGTACCTGATCCTTGATTTCATGCCCTGGACTTTTTTTATGCCCATGGCAGGGGTTCTCCTTGTCAGGGCAACCGGTTTAAAAAAACAAACTCGGTTTTTACTGGGATGGATTCTGTTTGTGGTAATTTTTTTCAGCCTCTGCGGTGGCAAACGCAATCTTTATATTTTATCGGTGTATCCGGCGGCAAGCCTTTTATTGGCTTCTGTTCTGCCATCCATGGAAACCCTGTCAACCCGGTGGAAAAATTGGAGTGTTTATCCGATTTTGGGACTCTTTTTTTTATTGGGAGTGGGGCTGTTTATCTCTTTGTTTATCGCCTTACCCATTCCCCGAATTGTTATTGCCGGGGGAGCAATACTATTGACAGGGGGAGCCGTACTGCTGCATCGCCTCCATTCTTATGTTCCCATGGAAAAAACCTGGTTTGGGGGATTTATTCTTTTTGTGTTCCTCTTGCTGTTTTACGTAGGCACCGTGGTTTTCCCCGCATTAAATCCCATAAAAACACCCGCTGTGGCCTCCCAGGCCATTGCCGGGATATTACCAGAGGCACACCCCATTTTATATTATGGAATGAATGGTGAAATTATCTCCCTTTATGCCGGACGACAGGGCAAACGTATGGATGAGGCAGACGTCCTGGTTTCAACCATGAAAAAAACAAAAAAAGGCGTGGCCGTTTTTTTCATGAAAGACTGGGATTCCCTGAAACCCCTTATCAACACCTTTGGACAAATAACGTCCTTTAAGATGGGGAGAAAAGAGTTGGCCTGGTTCTCCTATGATATTCCATGACATCTGTTTTTGGCCAATCACCTGAATCCGTGACCGCCAAAGTAGTACATCAAAATATTAAATATGTCGGGGGAACACGCCTGATATTTAAAGGTTTTTTCACCAATAACCCCGAGAATTTTATGATTCGGTGTAGAAGTGCTTTGCCATGGGATTATTGCTCCAGCCCGCCTCAACTGCAAAATGAAGCATTATGAAGTATTCCCAATTTCGTGTAATGGTTGAATTTAAATATCGGACAGACTCCCATGAACATTCTAATTGTCGATGATGACTCAGAGCTACTTGAACAGTTGAGTCTGTCACTGAGAAAAAAACACTACCGAATAGAAACCGCCGAAGATGGAGAAAAAGCGCTGGATAAAATATTTGAGACCCCCTATGATCTCATTTTGTTGGACATTATGCTTCCCCGTCTGGATGGCTTAAGTGTGCTTAGGGAAATCAGAAAGGCACAACTGAATACGCCAGTCCTTATGCTCACCGCAAGAAGCGATGTTGAAGACAGGGTGAAAGGCCTTGATTATGGTGCGGATGATTATCTGGCAAAGCCTTTTTCCATGGCAGAGTTAATGGCCAGAATAAGGGCACTGCTTAGAAGGGATGGCAAGCGGGATCCCATTCTTACAGCAGGTGACATTTGCCTGGATACCATAAGCCGCAGGGTCACCCAGAATAGCATCCCGTTGAATTTAACAGCCAAAGAATTTTCCATTCTTGAATTCTTACTGCACAATAAGGGAAGTGTCGTCTCAAGATTTAATATGGCCGAACATGTATGGGGAAGTGATTTTGATCCTTTTTCCATGTCAAATTTTGTTGATGTGCACATTAAGAATCTGCGCAAAAAAATTAAAACTCAAGGAGAGGGTTCCATCATAAAAACGGTCCGGGGCATTGGCTTTATCATTGATGAATGATGGCTTGTTATGAAAATACGAAAAAAAGTTACGCTGTGGATTTCCGGAACGGTCTTGTTATCAAGCATCGTTTTCTCCTCTTTTATTTTTTTTGAGCTCATGGAAGAACCGCTCAAGTTCATTGATAACGAAATGAAACACATGAGCAGATCCCTTGTGAAACTAATGAAAAACCCAAAAGGGGAAAATGGCCTGTACGATCTTTCCCATATGCCTTATAATCCTGATCTCTATTGGATAAAAGTCACCGACCATGGGGGAAACAGCTTATATGAATCTGAACTCACCCAGTATGCAAAGATTCTTCCCAAAGGCAATAGAACCAGCTATATGGTGGAAAAAAAAATCCCAAGGGCTCTGGTCCGGCTTGATCAGGATAAAAAGGATGACGTTCTCTTCAGGGTCATGGAAATAGAGACCCAACTCCATGGACAGCCGATTTCAGTTACAATTGGCAAACCCATTGAAGACCTTGAAGAAGAGTTGCTTGAATTGCTACAGGAAATTGTGTTCAGCCTGATTTTATGTACCTTGGCCATTGTTGTTATCAGCTATAAACTGGCGGGGAAAATTCTCAATCCGGTGGTCTCCATCACCCGCATGGCAAAAGAGATCAGTGATAACTCCTTACACAAACGAATCCCTTTGAACGGCAATAAAGATGAATTATATGCCCTGTCCCTTTCTTTGAATAAAATGTTTGACAGGCTTCAATATTCTTTTAGACGTCAAAAGGAATTTGTCGGTAATGCCTCCCACGAGCTTAAAAGTCCCATCACCCGTCTCATGCTGGCCCAGGAAGAGATGATCATGAATGATAATCTACCACCCTCAACAAACAAAGGGCTGGTAAGACAACTTCATACCACACGCAGAATGAGTCATTTGGTGAAAAATCTACTGGATCTCTCCCGACTGGAGCAGCAGGAGACCATTTCTAAAAAATCAGTGAATATGACACACCTGATAAACCATGTTTTGGATGACTATAATGAACTGCTGGCATCAAAAATCATCCGTTTAGAGAAGAAATTGGAGAACAATCTCTTTATACAGGGAGACTCAGAAAAACTATACCGCCTTTTTATTAATCTGGTTGATAACAGCATCAAATACAATTTAGAAAAAAACGGTGTTCTCATTATTGATGGCAGAAAAAAAAACGGAGGCATCGTGCTGGAAATTTCCAATACGGGTCAGCCCATTCCTGAAGCGGATCTTGATCTTATTTTTGAACAATTTTACCGGGTGGAAAAATCTCGTTCAACAACCCATGGGGGATCGGGCCTTGGACTTGCAATAGCAAAAAAAATAGTAGAACTTCATGATGGGGATATTAAAATAAGCAATGAGCCAGGAGCGATTGTAAAAACAAAGGTTTTTCTCATTTAAAAAACGGCATCTCCGATTCATTCATATTTTTTAGAGTAACATTTAAACCTTTTTTTAAGATTGATATTCTTGAACCAGGAAGGTACCATACAAAAAATCGAGATTGATTCTAAGCACGGCCATTTTTAGGAATATACTATGCTCACACTGGACCCACAAATCATACTTGTTTCTGCTATTTTGATAGCCGCACTAATCTTACTGATAACTGAAAAGATCGCAGTGGATAAAACCGCCGTGGGCATTATGGTTGCCCTGTCAATCACTGGCATACTAACCCCTGCTGAAACCATTTCCGGCTTTGCCAACCCCGCCGTGATCACGGTGGGTGCCATGTTTCTCTTAAGCCATGGCTTGATTCGCACCGGGGGTGTTGATTTTGTCAGCGAACTCATCTTGCATTTATCCAAGGGCAATAAGACCAGTGCCACCATTCTGATTCTCTTAACAGTAGCTCTGGCTTCCGGGTTTATCAATAACACCCCCGTTGTTGTTCTGTTTGTCCCCATTGTTATGGGATTAAGCTGCGAATGTGATTTTTCACCCTCCAAACTACTCCTGCCCATCTCCTATGCATCTATCCTTGCGGGCACTTGTACCCTGATCGGTACCTCCACCAACATTATTATCAGTGACCTTTCAACAGGCCTTGGATTTGAACCCCTTTCTATGTTTGAACTCAGCCAGGTGGGTATTCCCATAGCCATTGTTGGTATTCTCTTTTTATTTTTCGTATCCCCCAGAATATTACCCGGCAGGACTGCCCCTGTGTGTGAACTCGATGAAACCAAAGCCAACCGATATATTGCGGAACTCATTGTCTCCCCGGAAAGCCCCTTGATTGGTGAAAAAAATATCATAAAACATGCCGGGGAAGAGCTGGGTCTGGGGGTCATTGAAGTGTTCCGGAATGGAAATATATTTGATCCTCTCCGAACTCCCATTACCATCAGAGAAAAGGATATCCTGCTGGTTAAGGGCTCTGCAGAAGATATTGTTTCCTGCCTGAAAAAACAGGTATTGGAACTGGCCCATGGAGAGGAGGACCTGGCCTTTGGACAGGGGCTCCAGGATGATCTGATTGTTGAATTAATCGTACCGCCCCTGTCCGGATTACTGCGGGAACAACTCTTGTCCACCGAGCTTCAGAATGATCCAGACATCAAGGTCATCGCCATTCGGAGCCGTCGCCACCACTATTCAAACCGAAAAATAAAAACCGTAAAGCTTAAAATCGGAGATACCATCCTGGTCCGCTGTCCCAGGGAAAAGCTTTCCAAAATGCGAAATTCCAACGATTTTATTGTGGTTGAAGATGTCCACCATACCATGCTCAACACCGAGAAAGCCGCAATGGCAGCAATAATTTTTCTGGGCGTGGTTCTCTGCGCATCAACGGGCCTTGCGGATATCCTTGTGTGCTCTCTGACAGGTGTCTTCTTAATGACACTCACCCATTGTGTCAGCTTGAAAGATGCCTATCGTTCCTTGGAATCCGAAGTCTTGCTGCTGATTGTGGGCACCATTGCTCTGGGGATTGCCATGCAGAAAACCGGAGCAACCGCCCTTTATGCCAACGCCTTTTTATCGCTGTTTGATGGTATGAGTCCCAACACCGTGCTCCTGGGGATAATTCTTCTTTCCAGCCTGTGTACCCACATATTAAGTAATAATGCCACCGCCGTTCTCCTGCTGCCCATTGCCGTGAGCACGGCAACCTCCCTTGGGGTAGACCCCAAGCCCTTTATCATTGGTATCTGCTTTGGGGCCAGTGCCTGTTTTGCCACCCCCATCGGGTATCAAACCAACTTGTTGGTGTATGGTCCCGGGCGATACCGGTTTTCGGATTATATAAAACTTGGAATGCCTTTGAATATAATGGTTATTGGTCTTTCAGCGCTCTTGATTCCCCTTGTCTGGCCCTTTTAAGCTGGCCCCAGGCAGTTAAAATCCGCCAGGCCATAGGTTTCCCCGGAGACCAGATCTCCGTCTCCAAGCCCCCGGAGAAGACAGGCTGCAACAACATCCGGGTCCATTAAAACCTGATTTTTATGAAGATCCATAAACCGCTGGCGGGTCGGGAATTGCTGATCGGATGTTTCCCGAATGGTGGCCTGCATGTCTGTATCCATGACTCCGGGATTAAAATTAATGATCAACACACCGGCATTCACTCTTTCCTGTTCCTTTGCCACACACCGGGTAAACTGTTCCAGGCCAGCTTTGGAGGCACAATAAAGACTCCACCCTTCGTAGGGCGTCATGGCAGCCCCCGATGAAATATTCACCACCCGTTTGTCACCAGGAAATTCCTGGATCTCCCGGATAAAAAGGGAGGTCAGCAAAATGGGTGCCATAAAATTTACGGTGGTGTTAAATAGGATGCTCTCCTGTTCCAGAGTTTGCACAGGCCCAATGGGGGGAAGGGTCCCCGCATTGTTGATAAGGGTCACCGATGACACCTCTGACAAATCGGTCTCTTTAAACACGGAGACCATAATCTCCCCGAGAATCTCAGGTCGGGACAGATCCACAGATTTATGAACACACCGGCCCGGCGGTTTTGTCCGAGACAGAGAAACTACCACCGCATCCGTGGACTCCAAATGCCTTACAAAAGAGGCCCCAAGCCCCCTGGACCCGCCTGTAATGATATACATATCCATAAACTGCCTCCTTTGGGTGCTTAGGACCGCAAATTTTATAACTTGAACGAAATAGCTTGTCTTTTGGCCCATTTACTGCGTTGCATCAAATGCCAAATAGAACTGAGCTATTAAACCTTTAATACGCCTTGTAGATGAACCACCAGATTTTATAGATGGGGCTGCTCTATTTCTGTCCAACTTATTTCATCTGCGGTCCTTAGTCATCTTATTCTATCGTCGGATTTTAATGCGCCCCTGTTATGGAGAATCCATTGGGATCTATCCAAGGGGCTCACCCCTTTAAATTCTCTGATTTTTTCCGCAGTGGTTTCACAGGGTTGATACCCACCGATTCTTAATTTCAATCTGCCCTTACCCGAACAGCAGGCATTGAATTTAATGCTGTAATCCATGGCTTCTGCCACAGCAACAGTTCCTTGCAGGGAAAACAGATGGCCATCAAACTGAGGATTCCCCAAATCCGCCTTCATATTATTTAAATCGTTTGTTATGGATCCTAACAAATCCTGGGGGGCTTTTATATCAAAATCATAAAAAGGTTCCAATAATCGGGTTCCGGCATTTTTCAGGGCATTCATGATTCCCATGGGGGTGGCCAATAAAAAATCGCCGGGATTGGAGTGTACAGTGTGTTCTTCGCCGGCAAGCAGATGTATTTTAATATCCGTGACAGGCCATCCTTTGATGCCTTGCTGCAACGCCCAGGGGATCGCCCTTGCCACCTCATTCTGGTATTTTTGACTGATATCGTCAACACCCACCAAAGACTCAAACACCACCCCGGAATTTAATTTTCCAGGGGATACGCTGAACGTCATCACGGCCCAGCAGGGCTTTGGCATGGTGTAACGCACGGTGGCTTCGGCCTTATTCATAACCGTTTCTTTGTATAGTACCCTGGGTGGTTTGATATTCACATCAATATTAAATCGCTCTTTTAACATATGATTTAATATTTCAATCTGCATTGGCCCCAATATTTTTAAGAGAAACTCCTTCTCGTTTTTATCCCATGTAAAATCAA
>Ga0307929_1001705_pt1 | contig 15772 bp, 9 predicted proteins | sample AceLakmetage1330_FD_203160 | JGI IMG/M metagenome (GOLD analysis project Ga0307929, IMG submission 203160) | Saline water microbial communities from Ace Lake, Antarctica - #1330 | ecosystem: Environmental > Aquatic > Non-marine Saline and Alkaline > Saline | place: Antarctica: Ace Lake...
AAAAAATCATAGCAGTGTGAGGTCCCAGTTCCACAATCCCGGTCGTTTTTTCAATGAAATTTCTTTATTTACAGGTTCTTCCATGGTGAAAAAATGGCGGTATCCTGCCTGGTATAAAAGTTCTTTCATGGGGGTAATATTTAATCTCCAAACAGGAAAAATCCAATAGCTGTTTTCCCTTTTTGAAATCCATGAGGACTCCCCCATGGGACTTATAAAAGGAGAATCAAGTAAAATATCAGAGGAAACAATTCGCGAAATGGCAAGGGGCCAGTTTCCTTCCACTACCACCCCCAGGGGAAGGGGGCTGGCAGAGGGCAGACAGAGAAAATCATCCCGGGTTAATTCCGGGCTGACAATGGCACCGGAAAATCCCATGGTCTGGAGCCACGCCAGGTGGGAGCCATTGGCAATATTGCAAAAAGGGCCTGCCCAGAGGTTGAGCTTGGCCGGGGTGTCAAACAGGGCGATTTGCCAGGGAATATTTAAGACAAAATGCCGGGCATGGCGCTCTAACGCAAGATCAATGGCCTGTTTTAGATTTTTTTCGTCGTTGGGCCAGAGTACCGGGGGAAGAAACCACCAGGTCTGTTTGAGTTTTTTTGTGCTTTCATTTTCCACGGTGTTCCGGTCCAGCCACCGGGCAGGGGTCCCCTGTATCCGCCCCTTGGGGGGAGATCGAAAAAGGGCAATTTCCTGGGCCGTGGAAAGTGTGGTGGGGGGTGACGGGGGCCTTTTACGGCTTGGGGATGGTTTAGTGGCTTCCGCCTGGATCATGGGGCTGATATCTGGGGAACTGAATTTTTCCAGGGTGTGGGCAAGATCCTGGATCAGCAGGTTCACTTCAGGTTCCCGGCGGTCTATAATGAAGACAGGGGCTCCCTTGGCCGGTTGGATGCCCTTGCCAGGCTTAAGCACCAGTGTCCCTTTTTTGGGGATGGATCGGGTCACCCGCTGCACAAAATGACCCCGGTCATCTTCATAACCAATGCGCAAAAGATCCCCCTGTAATAGGGCTTCTCTGGTGATGAAATGGGTATTTTCCGTTTTTTTAACCCGTCCGATGAAAAGGCCTGATCCTGTTTCTGCATCTTTTTGCAACGGGCTCTGGGGCCGCTGGGACAAGAGATTATAATGGGTGGCGGGTCTGCCCATGGCATATTCAAGAAATGACAGGGCAATTTTTTTCTGTTGAGGATCATGGCCATGGTCCCTGAGCATTTTATAAGCTTTCACCGTGTAAAAAACATAGTGAGGGCTTTTTTTTCTGCCTTCGATTTTCCAGGTGGTCACCCGGGGAATATCTTTTAACACCTTTACCAGCACATCGGCGGAAAGGTCAAAACAGGAAAAATAGCGTTGCCGGTTATTGTCCTGGCGGTACATGCGCCGGCAGGGCTGCACGCATCTCCCCCTAAGGCTGCTTCGGCCTCCAAACCAGCTGCTCCAATAACATCTTCCCGACACCCCATAGCACAGGGCTCCATGGATAAACGTTTCAAGGTCCACGTCATCGGGGGTGTTGTTTGCCATGGTTTTGATTTCATCAATGGTCAGCTCCCGGGGCAGTACCACCTTGGTGATCCCCATCTCCTTTGCCGCATTAAGACCCGTAGGAAAGGTGCAGTTGGCCAGGGTGGATAGATGCAGTTCTCCCTTAAAACCAATGTCCTTTGCAATGGCGGCCACGCCGGGGTCCTGGATGATCAGGGCGTGGGGGTGCACATATTTGTTGAGCTTGATTAGGAGCCGCCGCACCTTATCTTCTTCGCCATGCTTGACAAGGGAATTGAATGCCACATGGACCTTGACTCCCTTGGTCCGGGCCAGGGCATTTAACCGGGAGAGTTCTTCCATGCTGAAGTTACCGGCTTCCATGCGGGCGGAAAAAAGTTTAAGTCCACAATAGATGGCATCTGCACCGGCGGCAATGGCTGCCAGAAAGGTATTCTGATCTCCGGCAGGTGCCAGAATCTGGGGTTTTGTTTTTTTGCTCATGTTTTGCCGTTTATTTGGGTTGAATTTCGTTGCGTGTAAAGTCAAAAACTCTATCGGTTTTAGCTGAAAAAATCAATGGCTATATCGGAATACCGATATGCTGAGGAATGACTCTGGAATAACTTTTCCATTTCGGGCGGGGACATTCCCATTTAGGCGGGGACAGATTTAAAATCTGTCCCCTAAGTGTAAGCCAGGCCTGACCCCCACCTCAAAAAAAATACCCGCTCCACAAAAATGTGAAACGGGTATTTTTATAACATATATGGCTGTAAGACCATCCACAACGAAAAACGAAAGTCCTTTAATTTTAGTATGTTACTGAGGCTTTCATGTAAACGGGCATGTCCTGCCGAACACAACGAATATTGAAAATGGTATTATGCCGCCCCCCCCCGACGGGCAATGGGCCCGGCCCGGGACCGTAGACGGCCCAATTGGCTGGTTCCTATTACCCATCGGGGGGGGGCTCTGCTGAGGGTTCTTGGACACTTCATTTTTCATATAAAACATGCATGGCAGTCACCACAGCCACAACGAAAAGTGAAAGTCTTTTAATTCCAGCGTGTTGGTGAGACTTTCTTATAAAAAAGTAATACAAAGAAGCGCCAGCACTGAACATCCAGGACCTGAACCCCAGTACCCAGCACCTAAAATCCACCACCCTGTATCAACTCGTAGTGGTGTTTTTTTCGGTCTCACCGTTTTCAGTCACAATGTGATTGATAAGGTCCAGACTCACCAGGTCGTGGGAATGGGTGGTGATGGAAAAATCCATGTTTGCGCTGCGGGTATCTTCCTCTTCCTGGTAAATGTACTGATCCGTTGAGGCCTTGTGTGAGTAATGAAGGGTATTGGCAAACAAATGTACGGGAATGCCGTTTAAATGGCATTGACCCACCGTACCTGCCGTTCCCGGAGGTGCTACAATTTTTCGATCCGAGGTGATGGTCAGGGCACCGAGAAACATTTTGGTGGCCCGGCCAATGTGATGGCTCAGATCGTAGGCCGGGGCCACAATGTGCTCAATGTCGGCATCCCGCAGGGACTGGATGATCTGTCGGGTCCTGTCCCGGTTGTGCTCCAGAATAACCACCTCAAAGCGCTTGTTCCATTTTTCCTTGGCCTGTACCAGAATATTGGTCACCACGGAGCTGGCAGAATGGACAATGATCACATCGTGGTTATTGATGTATTTCAATCCGTTTTCTGTGACCCGGGCGGCATTATCCTGGAATAGTTTGATTTTTGCCCCAAGGCTTTCAATGGTTTTTTCCCGGATGTCTTCCAGGTCCATTTCCGGTGTCAGGGTTTCTTTCATTTCCTCTTCAAATTGTTCCAGGAGATGAATTAGCGGAATAATTTTGGGCTGGGAGCTTTTCAGGGCCTCGGCCAGCTCAAAATAGAGGGGCTGCAGCTCTTTTTTGGTACATTGTAGCTGGCGGATGGATTCAATGAAGCTGTTTAAGGACAGCACCGTCATCCGGGCAATACCCTGTACATCGCCAAGGTTTCTGAGCAGTTTGTACATGTTTTGTCTATTTTTATCATTCATAGGGATATCCATAGATAGAGGGTGAGAAATGCTGAGGCAATCATCAATGTGATGATGGTAATGGCCGCACTGTCCTTCATGAATTCAAGAAAGCTGATGTGCACGCCTGCCTGTTTGGCCATGCCCACGGAAACAATGTTGGCCGATGCCCCGATCATGGTAAGGTTGCCACCAAAACAGGCGCCAAGAGACAATGCCCACCACAGAATGTTGTTGGGAATGGGGTTCACTTCCAGCATCAGGTGAACAATGGGGATCATGGTGATGGTAAAGGGGATGTTGTCCAGAAATCCTGACACAATACCTGACACCCAGAGAACCGTTAACACCATGACATAGGGGTTGTCCCCGATTCTTAAAAATACCTTTTGGGCCACCCATTCAATGACGCCCTTATGTTCCAGAACCCCCACCAAGATGAAAAGACCGGCAAAGAAGAGCAGGGTGCTCCACTCCACCTCTTCGAGCATATGCTCCACATCCACACCGGAGATGGTGAACAGTACCATGGCCATGAAAACGGCCACAACCCCGGGGGACATTTTAGTAACGGTTTGGGTGACAAAGAGTAAGATTGCGATGATAAGGCAGCTCAAGCCCTTGATCAAAAGTTTTTGATCTATTCGAACGTTGAGAAATTCCACCTTGATTTTTTCCAGGAGCAGTTGAACTGAAAAAAGTTTGGCAAGGTTATTATCAATGGGTTTGAACTTATCCCGATTGGTCAACCAGATGAAAAGCAGGGTGGCAAGAAAGGCAATAACAACGGGAATAATGAGGTTGCCGATGAACTGGTTAAAGGTCAATCCCACCTTGGATCCGATGATGATATTGGGGGGGTCACCAATGAGGGTTGCCGTGCCACCCACATTGGAGATCACCGCTTGGCTGATGACATAAATTTTGGGGTCCAGCCCCATGCCCCGGGTGAGCTCAATGATGATGGGGATGATGATGAGCACTGTGGTGACATTGTCCAAAAACGCCGACAGCACCGCCGTTACAATGGAAAAAAGGATTAAAATTTTAAGCGGGTTGCCCTGGGTCATTTCTGCAATCTTCACAGAAAGGATTGAAAAGAATCCCGATTTCCTGAGTACGGCAACAATGGACATCATACCCAATAACAGCATGATGGTCTCAAAATCGATGAGTGATGCCGCCGTGTGTTCATCCACAACGTGCAGGATCAAGAGGACCATGACGCCCAGAAGCGCTGATACTGCCTTGTTAACCAGTTCAAAGGTTATCAGGGCGTAAACAATGAGAAATACAATAATTGGTACTGTTGCACCTTCCATTACAATTCCTTTTTAAAAATGCTCCCTTAATTCCGGTTTGCAACTCTGGGAGAACAATCAATTAGAGGTCGTTAAACCGTTGACTGAAACTCGATGATAGCTTTTTAAAGCTGATTTTCGGGGTAACGGGGTAAGGCTTGGGTTATTGGCATATTGGATAGGGGCACGGAAATTCAAAAATCCGCTAATTATGCAAATAACCCAAGCTTTACCCCTCCCATCTGTCAATATAAAAAACGAATCATCGGGTGAAATAAAAAATGAGGCCCATCGCAATATCGGTGATTTCAAAGGATGTGGGGTCGGACTTGCATTATTGTGTTTTTGTCCATGTTCGTCCTGAACTGGCTGTGTACAAAAACACAACAATGCAAGTCCGACCCCACAGTCTATGACCCATTTTCATGGGGGCCAATATTGTGAAAAAGTCCCATAACACGTTGAGCATGGCAGGGTAAACTGAACAGTGAAAAGGAAAATCCAAGAACCATTCAGTTACCCACGCCGGGAAACCCTATAGCCTAAAAAAAGCTTAAATGCAACGATGAGGTTCATTTATTTTATAACACCACTTAGTGAAATTATGGGTAATTTGCATTGCATTATGCCGCCCCCGGCCACGGGCAATGGGCCCGGCCCGGGACCGTAGACGGCCCAATTGGCCGGTTCCTATTATCCAGCGGGGGGAGGCTCTGCTTAGGCTACTTGGACACTTCATTTTCATATAAAAAAAACAGCCGTGGAATCTTGCATACTTGGGTGAATTGTGGTTTTATCTTGCCCATGGAAAAAAAAAAATATTATCATGGAAAAAAACGAAAAAATGGCAGAGGGGGGTTTGCTCCCATGAAGCCTGGGGCAGACACTACACTGGGGCCGGTATTTAAAAAAATAGGGGTCCCTCTTAGCTGTCCTTTTGCACCGGACCCCTTTCAAGTGGAGGCAGTTGAGGCCATTTCCCAATGGGACTGTCTGGTCACCGCCCCCACCGGGGCCGGAAAAACCTGGATTGCACAAACGGCTGCAAAGTCTGTTTTGGATAAGGGGGAGCGGGTGTGGTATGCAACCCCGTTAAAGGCATTGACCAATACCATATATGCCCAGTTCATCGAGGTTTTTGGCCGGGATAAGGTGGGGATACTCACCGGTGATAAAAAAGAAAACGGAGATGCCGACATCATCATCGGCACCACGGAAATTTTAAGAAATCAGCTCTATGATGCCATGCACACCGGGGAGGATATCTCCTGCAGCCTGGTGATCCTGGATGAGGCACATTATCTGGGGGATGCCGAACGGGGGGTGGTGTGGGAAGAAACCCTGATCTATCTGCCCCAGCGGGTCTCTTTACTTTTGTTGTCCGCCACCATTGGCAATGCGGAACACATTGCAGGCTGGCTTGCGTCCATGCGGGGAAAACAATGCCAGGTGATCCAGGAAACCAATCGTCCGGTTCCCCTGTATCCGCTGTTTTTTCATCCATCAGGCACCCTGAACCCTTTGCTGAAAAAAAAGGGTGCCCCAGGGAAAAACAGGGTGCACAAAAATGTCCTGGATTATATCAAGGCTGGACAGTTCCCTGCCATCTCCCTGCCCGGTCGTCTTCCCCGATTTAGTGAAATTTTAAAGGTGCTCAAGGTCTATGATCTGCTGCCGGCCATTTTTTTTCTAAAATCCCGGGCCGATTGCGACGGTGCCATTGGGCTTTGCAATGGGAAATTGCTCAAGCAGGATCCGAAACGAAAGGCCCTTCTCTCCAAAAGAATCCATGAACTCATCGGAGACAACCCTCATCTGGCCGACCATGAGCAGCGCATGCACATGGAAAAGTTTGGCGTGGGGTCCCACCACAGTGGTCAGCTTCCGGCCTGGAAGGTGGTGGTGGAAACCCTGATGTCCGAAGGGCTTTTAGATGCTATGTTTGCCACCTCCACCGTTGCCGCCGGGGTGAATTTTCCTGCAAGGAGTGTGGGTATTTTAAATTCCGACCGGTTCAACGGCGCCTCCTTTATGCCCCTGTCTGCCAGTGAATTTCAGCAGATGACCGGCAGGGCCGGAAGACGGGGCATGGACAACATCGGGTTTGCCATTGTCATGCCTGGTAAATTCATGGATCTCAAACACGTTGCAAAGATGGTCACCGCCCTCCCCATGGATGTGAACAGTCAGATTAAAATAGACTTTTCCATGGTGTTGAACCTGCTGCTCTCCCACACGCCCCCGCAGATCCACGAACTTCTGGAAAAATCTTTTGCCTCCTATTTGATCTCATTGGGAAAACAGGGACGTCAGGCCAGAAAAGAGTATGGATATGGATTGAAATATTTGTGGCAGGATTTCCTGGCCCACTTGGAGTTTCTCCAGGAAGAGGGCTTTGTCACAAAGGAGGGAACCCTCACCGAAGATGGCGAATGGACTTCCCAGCTGCGCATGGACCAACCCTTGATGGTGGCCCAGTGTCTGCGCCAGAGGCTTTTGCCGGACCAGGACCCGGTGATGTTGGCAGCCGTGATGGCAGCCTTTGTCAATGAAAAGTCGTTTGATGATGACCTTGCCATGAATCGTCGGCTGCCCAAACGCCTGACCCGGCAATTTGCAAAGCTAAGGGAGGAACTTTCGCCCTTTTCAGAAAGGTTGCTGGCTGGTGGGTTTTCCGCCCCCAATCTCTATCTTCAGCCCGCTCTTCCGGTTTTTTCCTGGGCCATGGGGGTCCCCTGGGATCAGGTGGTGGAGGACTCAGTGTTTGCTGAAGGGGATCTTGCCCGGCTGATTTTAAGAACCGGAGAAAATTTAAGGCAGTTTTCCGGGGTCAGTGGCCCCTTTCCCCGCGTTACCGAGAACAGCCGGGAAGCCATTGATATGATTTTCCGGGAACCTGTTATTTATTAGATAGGTGCTGGGTGTTCGCACAATTTATTATTTCATTATTTGTTGCGGCAAGAAATGTTGCCATGATTGTTTTTATTAGAAAATAAAACTTCCAGGCACCTTCAGCAGAGCCCCCCCGAGGGGCAATAGGAACCGGCCAATTGGGCCGTCTACGGTTCCGGGCCGGGCCCATTGCCCCTCGGGGGGGCGGCATAATGCCATTTTCAATATTCGTTGTGTCCGGCAGGACATGTCCGTTTTATATGAAAGTCCCGGCAAAACGAGAGAGATTTTCAAATTTTGTTGTGGGCAGAACGAGATCAAAATAAAGTCTGCCCATGGCAGTTATATTAAGGAGCTTTAAATCATGTCAGAAGATACAAAAAAAGTAATTTACTCGATGATCAGGGTGAGTAAACTTTATGATAAAAAACCGGTATTGAAAGATATCAGCCTGTCCTATTTTTACGGGGCCAAGATCGGAGTTCTGGGACTCAATGGGTCGGGCAAGAGTTCCCTGTTGAAAATCATGGCAGGCCTTGACACCGAATACAATGGCGAAACCATTCTTTCCAAGGGATTTTCCGTGGGATACCTGGAGCAGGAACCCCTTTTGGGCGAAGAGGGCACGGTGCGGGAAATTGTGGAACAGGGGGTCCAGGAAACTGTAGATCTCATGAACGAATACGAGGCCGTCAACGAAAAATTTGCCGAACCCATGTCCGATGAGGAGATGGAGAAACTCATCAATCGCCAGGGAGAACTCCAGGACCAGCTGGATCATCTGGACGCCTGGGACCTGGATGCCCGGTTAAAGATGGCCATGGACGCCCTGCGTTGTCCCCCGGAGGAGATGTCAGTCAGTGTGATTTCCGGGGGTGAAAAACGCCGGGTGGCCCTGTGTCGCATGTTGCTCAAACAACCGGATATTCTCCTCTTGGATGAGCCCACCAACCATCTGGATGCAGAGTCCGTGGCCTGGCTGGAGCACCATTTAAGTCAATATCCCGGTACCGTCATTGCCGTAACCCATGATCGTTATTTCCTTGATAATGTGGCGGGGTGGATTCTGGAGCTGGATCGGGGGGAGGGGATTCCCTGGAAGGGCAATTATTCCTCCTGGCTGGAGCAGAAGGGCAATCGGTTGAAAAACCAGGAAAAACAAGAAAGTAAACGCCAGAAAACCCTGGAACGGGAGCTGGAATGGATCAAAATGTCCCCCAAGGGGAAACGATCCAAATCCAAGGCACGGCTCAGCTCCTATGATCAGCTTTTAAAACAGGACAGCCAGGATCAGGAGCGGGAGCTGGAGATATTTATTCCCCCGGGACCCCGCCTGGGGGACAAGGTGGTGGTGGCCCAGGGTATTTCCAAGGCCTTTGGGGAGAAACTTCTGGTGGAAGATATGGATTTTATCATCCCCCCCGGCGGGATTGTGGGGGTTGTGGGGCCCAATGGGGCGGGGAAATCCACCCTGTTTAACATGATCACCTCAAAGCTATCACCGGACAGCGGCGTCATGGAGCTGGGAGACACGGTGAAAATAGCCTATGTGGACCAGGATCGCAATGTCCTTGATCCAGATAAGACCATCTGGGAGGTGATTTCCGGGGGCAATGAAACCCTGCTTTTGGGGGGACGGGAGATCAATTCCCGGGCCTATGTGTCCAAATTTAACTTTTCAGGATCTGACCAGCAGAAAAAGGTGGGGGTGCTTTCCGGTGGCGAGCGTAACCGGGTCCACCTGGCAAGGATGTTAAAGGAAGAGGCCAACCTCTTGCTGTTGGATGAGCCCACCAATGATCTGGATGTCAACACCATGCGGGCCCTGGAAGAGGCCCTGGAAAATTTTGCCGGGTGCGCCATTGTCATCAGCCATGACAGATGGTTCCTGGACCGCATTGCCACCCACATCCTGGCTTTTGAAGGGGACAGTCAAACGGTATTCTTTGAGGGAAGTTATTCCGATTATGACACGGATCGGAAAAAACGACTGGGTATCAAGGGGGATCAACCCCAGAGAATTAAATACCGCCAGTTGACCCGATAGGATATCGGGTGTTCTTTTCCATAAAATCTGCACTGGCCCCCATGATGAAACCCGGGCTTCGGGATGTACATCTGGCTGTTTTTCTGTTTGGATTTTCCGGGCTGTTCGGGAAGTTTCTCCTGTGCAGCCCAGTGCTCATTGTGTTTGGCAGAACCGTATTTGCCTCCCTTTTTTTGCTCCCTTTTTTCCTGGTGGCCCAGAAGAATACCCCGGTTCCCCCGGCCATGTTTCTCATCCAGGGGGCACTTTTGGCGTTGCACTGGTGCACCTTTTTTATTTCCATCCAGATCTCCACCGTGGCCATTGGACTTTTGACCTTTTCCACTTTTCCCCTTTTTGTCACCTTTATGGAGCCGTTTTTTTTCAAGGAATCCCTGGGATTTAAAAATTGTGTGGTGTCTCTGGTGGTATTTGTGGGGTTGGTCCTGGTGATTCCCAGCTTTGACTTTTCCCGGCAACCTGCCCAAGGGGCCATGTGGGGGGTGGCATCGGGGTTCACCTTTGCCCTTTTGGGGTTGGTGAATCGAAAAAATGTAAAGACGGTTCCGCCGCTCACCGTCTCCTTTTATCAAAACCTGTTTGCGGCATTTTTTCTGCTGCCCTGGATGGTGTGGGTTGCACCGGACATCTCCTTTCCCACCCCCAGGGAGCTGATGCTGCTCATGCTTCTGGGCGGAGTGTGCACGGCCCTGGCCCATTCGTTATTTATTAAGGCCCTGGTGCACATTAAAACCCGCACCGCCGGGGTAATTACAGCCCTGGAGCCCTTGTACGGTATTTTAATGGCCATGATTTTTTTGGGGGAAATGCCCGGGTGGCGCACCGCATTGGGGGGCGTTATTATCATTGGTGGCACCCTTGTGGCCATGACAGGTCATGAGTAAATAGAATATTAATTGCGGAATTCATCGGTTTTTGGGGTTAAAAATGTTTGTAATTATCAAATATGTAGATTATCTCCTTATAAGCCAATGGGTTGTGTGTTTGATGAATTCCACGACTGCCTGGAAATTAAAAGAATTAATTCATTGAAAAAAGACCCTTTATGGATTATATAAACGGGCTTGGCTCTACAATACAAAATTTTGAGGAATCCATGAAAATAGATCCACGCACGGCAAAAGAGACCGCAAAACGTCGCACTTTTGCCATTATCAGCCACCCCGATGCCGGGAAAACCACCCTGACGGAAAAGCTGCTGCTTTTCGGGGGGGCCATCCAGCAGGCAGGGGCGGTGAAGTCCAGAAAAACACAACGCAAGGCCACCAGTGATTTTCTCTCCATTGAGCAGGAAAGGGGCATCAGTGTCTCCTCCTCAGTGATGAAGTTTAATTATAAAGGATTTGAGATTAATCTTCTGGACACACCGGGTCATAAGGATTTTTCCGAAGATACCTACCGGGTGCTCACAGCCGTGGACTGTGCGGTGATGATCATTGATAGTGCCCGGGGTGTGGAACCCCAGACCCGGAAATTAATGGAGGTGTGCCGCATGCGCAACACCCCCATCATTACCTTTATTAATAAGCTGGACCGGGAGGGTATGGAACCCCTGGATCTCTTTGCTGATATTGAAGAAAAACTCCAGATTGAGTGCACCCCAATCACCTGGCCCATTGGCATGGGAAAACGGTTCCGGGGGGTATATCACCTTGATACAAAGCAATTGGGGCTTTTCTCTCCGGGATACACGCCCCGGGACGGGGATGGTGTGGTAATCAGTGACTTGGATGATCCTATTTTGGATCAGGAGCTGGGGGACCAGGCCGGAGAGTTAAGGGACGATGTAGACTTGATCCAGGGCGCTGCTGATCCCTTTGATATGGACTACTATCTTAAAGGATCTCAAACCCCGGTTTTTTTTGGCAGTGCCATTAATAATTTCGGGGTTCGAGAAATGTTGGATTCCTTTGTGGAAATGGCTCCCCCACCGGGGGTGAGACAGGCATTGACCCGGGAAGTTCGACCTGAAGAGCCCGGATTTTCCGGGTTTACCTTTAAAATCCAGGCTAATATGGACCCGGCCCACAGGGACCGCATTGCCTTTTTCAGGATCTGTTCGGGTAAGTTTCAAAGGGGCATGAAAGTGCGTCATCACCGCATTGGTAAGGATGTCATCATCTCCAATGCCACCATTTTCATGGCCCAGGAGCGCAGCAATGTGGATGAGGCCTTTCCCGGGGATATCATTGGTATTCATAACCATGGGACCATCAAAATTGGTGATACCTTCACCGATAAAGAAGAACTCAAATTCACGGGAATCCCCAGTTTTGCACCGGAGCATTTTCGGCGGGTTATGTTGAAAAACCCCATGAAAACCAAGGCATTGCAAAAGGGGCTCACCCAGCTCGCAGAAGAGGGAACCATCCAGGTGTTCCGCCCTCGCATCAACAACGATTATATCATGGGAGCTGTGGGGGTTTTGCAGTTTGATGTCACCATGGCCCGTTTAAAAGCAGAATATGGGGTGGATGCCGGCTCTGAGCCTGTGGATTATTCCGTGGCCCGGTGGATTACCTGTGACAATGAAGAAATGAAAAAAAAGTTTATTAATCAGAATGCCGGCAGCATTGCCGTGGATTCCGAAGGGTGGGTGGCTTTTTTGACCACCAGCGAATATCAGCTGGGCTTTGCCATGGAAGCCTGGCCGGACATAAAATTTCATAAAACACGCGAATATAACTAATACGATTTCAGGCGTGCTGGGGTCTACCTGGGCCCAGGCCTGCATTTCCGGATCTTGGTTCCAATACATCCCCCTGACCCGGCCATTGACCCCAAGCTTGAAAGTTAAGTCATTAAAAAGGAGAATTGTGTCATGACGGAAGAACGAATTTTTAATTTTAATGCAGGGCCTGCTGCCCTGCCCCTGACGGTGCTCCAGGAAATCCAGGCTTCATTTTTGAACTTCAAGGGAAGTGGCATGTCCATCACCGAAGTAAGCCATCGCTCCCCATGGTTTGATGATGTCATCAATGATGCCGTTACCCGAACCAAACGACTACTGGGCCTGGATGATAGGTTCCATGTGCTTTTTCTCCAGGGGGGGGCCAGTCTCCAGTTTGCCATGATTCCCATGAATTTTCTGGGGGAGGGCAAATCTGCGGATTATGTCAACACCGGCACCTGGTCCACCAAGGCCATCAAGGAAGCGGCCATCCTCAATAAGGCCCACAAAGTAGTTGCCTCCTCCGAGGATAAAAATTTTTCATATATTCCCCGTGACATCCCCTTTAACGCCGATGCCGCCTATGCCCACATCACCTCCAACAACACCATCAAAGGAACCCAATGGGAGTCCTTTCCCGATACCAACGGGGTTCCCATCGTGGCGGATATGTCGTCGGATATTTTCAGTCGCTCCCTGGACATGGAAAAATTTGGCATGATCTATGCTGGCGCCCAGAAAAATATGGGACCTTCCGGCACCTGTATGGTGATTGTGCGGGATGATCTCCTTGCCACCGCAGAGAAAAACCTGCCCTCCATGCTGAAGTATGACACCTTTGTGTCCAAAAACTCCATGTATAATACCCCTCCCTGTTTTGGGGTTTACACCATCCAACTGGTGCTCAAATGGCTGGAAGAGGAGATGGGCGGTTTGGATAAAATGCAGGCCCACAATGAAAAAAAAGGGGCCATGCTCTATGATTTCATGGATGCCAGTGATTTCTATCGAGCCACGGCACAAAAGGGAAGCCGCTCTTTGATGAATGTCACCTTCCGTCTGCCCACCGAGGACATGGAAAAAGAGTTCATTGCCGCAGCCACGGCCAAGGGGCTTGGGGGGCTGAAGGGTCATAGGTCCGTGGGCGGATGCCGGGCATCCATCTACAATGCCACCACCATGGCGGCTGTGGAAGCTCTGATTGATTTTATGACCACGTTTAAAAAAGAAAACTAAATGTGAACCTTCCCACCGTTAAACGATGGGAGCGAACACCATGCATATAAAAGGAAACCATTGAGATGAAGGTTCTTGTAAGTGATAAACTGGGAGAAGCAGGGCTTGAGATTTTCAGGAATGAAGAAGGGATTGAGCTGGATGTAAACACCGGTCTTGCCCCGGATGAGCTCAAAGCCATTATTGGCGACTATGACGGGCTTGTCATCAGAAGTGCCACCAAAGTGACCCAGGAGATCCTGGACGCTGCCACCCATTTAAAAGTGGTGGGCCGGGCCGGCATTGGCCTTGATAATGTTGACATCCCCAGCGCCACCAAGCATGGCGTTGCCGTGATGAACACCCCGGGTGGCAACACCGTTACCACCGCCGAGCACAGCATTGCCATGATGATGGCCCTGACCCGGAATATTCCCCGGGGAACCTCCACCCTGAAGGGATCTTTGTGGGAAAAGAAAAATCTCCAGGGCCGGGAACTCTTTAACAAGGTACTCGGTGTCATCGGGTTTGGTAATATTGGTTCCATTGTGGCGAGCCTTGCCCAGGGGTTGAAAATGCAGGTGATTATCTATGATCCAGCTGTCACCGCCGAGCACATTGAAAAGCAAGGATTTGAAAGCGTCTCCCTGGAAGAACTCTATAAAAGGGCCGATTACATCACCATCCATGTCCCCAAAATTGAGAGCACCACCCATCTTCTCAATAAAGATACCTTTGCCATGATGAAGGACGGTGTCATGGTGATCAACTGTGCCCGGGGCGGTATCATCCAGGAGCAGGATCTTTATGATGCCATTGTTTCGGGTAAGGTGGCTGGGGCCGCTCTGGATGTATTTGAGGTGGAACCGCCTGTTGACAATCCCCTGCTGACCCTGGATCAGGTCATTGCCACCCCCCATCTGGGCGCATCCACCCAGGAGGCCCAGACCAATGTGGCCGTGGCCGTGGCAAATCAAATTATTGCCTATTTGAAACACGACACCATTATTAATGCCGTAAATGTACCGTCGGTGACCGGTGAATTGCTGAAAAAATTACAGCCCTTCCTGTATCTGTCTGAAAAAATTGGTGCCATGCATGCCACCATGGCCAAGGGACCCATCAAGGAAATCTCCGTTGAATATGCGGGAAATTTTCTTGATCTTGATTTGAAGCCTGTCACCCTGGCAGCGGTGAAGGGAATCCTTTCCCCCATGGTGCCAGATGAGGTTAATTCGGTGAATGCCACCTCCCTTGCCGGGGATATGGGCATTAAAATTTCCGAAATCGCCAGCCAGGAAAGTGCCCATTACATTAATTTGATCCGCATTCGGGTGGTGTATGAGAATGAGACCAACCTGATTTCCGGAACTATTTTCGGCAAGGACGATGCCAGAATTATCCGCATCAACAAGTTCCGCCTGGAAGTGATCCCCGAGGGATATCTCTCCTTGATTCACAACAAGGATGTGCCCGGGGCCATTGGCAGCATTGGTACCTGTCTTGGGAAAAATAACATCAATATTTCCAGAATGATGGTGGGCCGAGAGGATGATGGGGATCGAAATATCATCTTTATCCGCACGGATACACCGGTTCCAGAGGATGTATGTCAGGAGATCAGCGCCCTTGATAAGGTGCACTCCATTATTAATTTTAAATTGTAAATTTCATAACTATTGATACGATTTGGGTGCAATCCTGGGTTGTTGTGCCCTTCATAACGCTCTGGGCATAAAAATAAAAATAAAATTGGCCAAGAGCGCAACAATGCAGGCTTTCCCCCGTTTTGTTGGCAAACTAAGGAGTGGGTTTTAAATAAGTTGTCCATTTGTGCGCTTCCCCGCCTCCGAAATGGAAAAGTTATTTCGGACTCATTCCTAAGATGGATTTTCAATCTTCATTGTGGCCGTAAGGACATATGGATTTTTATATGAAACTCCGTCCAACGCTCTGGGATTATGGGAGTTTTATTTTTCGTTGCGGCTGGTCTTACAGTCATGTGTATTCTATAAGAAAGTCTCACCAACACGCTGGAATTAAAAGACTTTCATTTTTCGTTGTGGCAGTGGTGACTGCCATGTATGTTTATATGAAAATGAAGTGTCCAAGTA
>Ga0307929_1001708_pt1 | contig 15750 bp, 10 predicted proteins | sample AceLakmetage1330_FD_203160 | JGI IMG/M metagenome (GOLD analysis project Ga0307929, IMG submission 203160) | Saline water microbial communities from Ace Lake, Antarctica - #1330 | ecosystem: Environmental > Aquatic > Non-marine Saline and Alkaline > Saline | place: Antarctica: Ace Lake...
GGCCCAATATTCCACCTGCCCGGCAATTGATCGGCTTTCAACCTTTGCGTACACCGCCGCATTAGCGGCAAGCTCGTCCGATATTTTAACGGCTTTTGGCATTATTAAAACCTCCGATTTTTGAAACGTTATATTTCACAATGAAATATAATGCAACCGCATTGAAAGAGATAAAAAAATATTTCAAATCAGCGCGGAAGTGCCAGGATCGCTGATGGGCCTCCCGGACTTCAAATCCGGTGTGGGGCGATAGAACCGTCCCAAGTGGTTTCGATTCCCATGCACTTCCGCAAATTTATTCGCAAATTTCGATTTTTAGCGAATAAACTCCTTAACCTTCCTTTAGCCCGCATTAACCTTCCTGCTTTAATAATCTGTACAAGTAAAGAACCTGTATCAAATCAATCATCGCCGTGATTGTTGCTGTTTTCAACTACTTACCAACGCCCTTGACCGTAACGCGAGATTACTCATTATTGTAGTCGTGTTTTTGGATGAAAACGTTTGCGTAGCAGAGTTCTTTTGGTAATGCACAGGAGCGAACAAAGAAAAAATGAAATGCTCCGGGTATTGGCGTAACCTAAGAGAGGCCTCATGAACGACCGATTCTGGAAAACAATTCTTTCTGGTTCTTTGCCAATTTCATCTTAAATTTTACTCTTATTGATTTTATTGCCTTCCAATGTGAAAGTATTCAAAGTGTCATAAAGTTTAATAACTGTTTGATATGCGGTAAATTCTTTGACACACGACAATATTTATGCCAAGTTCATTCGCCAGTAGGGTAAATTCCTGTCGAATTACCAAAACATGGATCACTTCGCTGGAGAGGCACCGCCCCTAAAGCGGCAGCCTCTTAATGTAATAATATGTTCCAGAAAACAAATGAAAGTTTAAATGCTTTCTCGCCTTTAAAGCCCGCTGTCAATAACAAGTCAAATAAGGAAGAGGCGTATGCTCTTAGATAACGAGAACCAAAATTTAAAAGTTCATGAATGGATTGCAAAGTACACAGAAGAAGGCAACCTGAATATCGTAACCGGATATTTTACTGTCGGTGCGTTGGCCTATCTGTCAAGAACTGTAAATCAAAAGATCAAAGATTATCGTTTTGTTCTCGGCGATATAGTAAACTTCGATGCTGTCAAAGACAGGACCCTTGATTTAATCAATGAAAATATAACTGTTGAAGCAGCTTTAAGACTCGACAAATTAGCTCAAGAAGCTGTGGAATTTCTCAAGCAAGATAATGTTGATGCCAAGACCTTGGAGCCTAATTTTTGCCACGCAAAGGCATACCTTTTTAAACCTTCCGCAAATGATGACAGAAACAACTATTTTATTTCCGGAAGTTCAAACTTAACAGAAGCCGGAATCGGGTTAAAAGAAACAAGCAATATAGAATTGAATATTGCTGAGACAGGCAATAATAACCAGTATAAGGAACTGGCTGAATGGTTTGAAGGTTTGTGGATAAGTAAACAGGCCCACAAAGACAAAACACTGATAGATGAAAACGGCAAAAAATACACAAAGCCATTCAAAGAATATTTAATAGAGGAAATTGAAAAAATATTTATTAAATACTCGCCAAAAGAGCTCTATTACAAAGTCCTTTTTGAATTATTTGGCAGTCAAATAGACAGCACCCAGGATAATCCGGATTTTAACCGTCAGATTGGAAGACTTGAAAATACAGTTGTATATAATGCTCTGTATGACTTTCAACAGAAGGGGGTTTTAAGTTTAATAAAAATGCTCCAGAAATATGATGGAGCCATTCTTGCCGATGCAGTTGGTCTGGGAAAAACATGGAGTGCTCTTGCCGTCATGAAGTTTTTTCAGCTTCAGGGAAGAGAGATTATTTTAACATGTCCCAAAAAACTTCAAAACAACTGGCACCGTTACCTTCGCCATCAAAACTCCAAATTTGAAAAAGATCAGTTTGACTATTTCATCAGATTTCACACAGACATGCAGATGGAACGGATGGAAAAATACATCGACCGGGCGGATAAACTTTTTACTGACGACAAACCGAAACTGATTGTCATTGATGAAAGTCACAATCTGAGAAATGACAAATCCCAAAGGTATAAATTCTTTGTTGGTGAAATCCTGAAGCGCAATGAAGACATCAAGGTTTTGATGCTTTCTGCAACGCCAATAAACAACTCGTTGAACGACATCAGGAATCAATTTAAGCTGATGGTCCAAGGTAATGTTGATGGATTTAATGAATCTCTGGGAATCAGGAATATTGATTACACATTCCGCACAGCTCAGAAAGCCTTTAATGAATGGCGGGAAGAACGCAATCCAAAAATTGGAGACTTCATTAAAAAATTACCTGCAAACTTTTTTACCCTTACAGATTCTTTAACTGTTGCCCGCACCCGAAAGATGATTGAAGGGCAACAGGCAGGACTTGATTTCCCGGTCAAGGAAAAACCGGATAATATTTTTGTGACTCCTCGCCAGATGGGCAATTTTGAGAGTTTCGAAGAATTATTTGATCATTTTCCGCCGATGCTTTCCGGCTACCAACCCGCATTCTATGTTGACGTTGATAAATCAGAAGATAAAGATATTCTTCATGATGAAAGATTGAGAGACCGTTTTCTTGTTAAAATGATGTACATATTGATGGTTAAAAGGCTGGAGTCTTCCTGGTTCTCATTCTATTCAACTGTTGAAAAAATAATGAATCATCACCAGAACGCACTGGATAAAATCAAAGATTATCAAGAAGCGAAAAAAGAGAACACAGTTGAGAATGGTTCTGAAATATCATTATTTGAGGATGATGACTTAGAAGATGAAATAGCCGAACTGACCCTTGGTAAGAAACGTAAAATAAATATTTCAGAGATTGATGCCGCCGGCAAATTAAACAAATACAAAAAAGATCTTAAAGAAGATATTGATGCACTTAATGACCTTTTCACAAATATGCAACGCTTTGAAAGGGAATTGGAGAAAGAAACCATAAGACCGAACAATTCTAAAAGTGCTGATGATAAGCTGGAAGTGCTCATCAAGAAGATAAATGAAAAGCGAAAGTCAGGCGCCAATGAAAACAATCAAAAGGTCGTGATTTTTACTGTTTACAGAGATACCGCGCAATATCTTTTCGACCAGCTTAAAGCTCGGGGTTTCAGCAGAATAGCTCTTGTGAGTGGAACCGGTTCCAGAACTGACGATTCTGATTCTGAAACAAAGAATTTCGAGCCAATCCTGGAGCGATTTACTCCTTTTACCAAATTGTTTAAAGAAAAAGAGTGGGACTTTGAACCAAGCTCTGAAGGTATTTCTGAAGGAAAAGCTTATGAAGAGTGGATAAACTGGATTTACCAGAATGATGAGAAAACCTATAAGCAAATCCAAAAGCCTGTCGACATTTTGATTGCTACCGATGTTTTAAGTGAAGGACAAAACCTGCAGGATTCCGACATGGTTATTAACTACGACATACATTGGAATCCTGTAAGAGTCATCCAGAGAATGGGGCGTATTGACAGGCTTGGTTCTCCAAACAGCCAAATATTCGGAATCAATTTCTGGCCTTCAAATAACATCAACTCTTATTTGAATTTGCAGGGAAGAATTGAACAGCGTATGGCAGCCATGAAACTGGCCGGTTCCGAAGTCAATCTGGAATTTTCTGATACGTTTGCCGAAATGGCAAGGGATGAGAATCTTGAAAACAAGATGAAGGCAAGAATGATGGAGCAAATGCAAACATCATGGGAAGACATTGAAATAAGTGAACAAGGCCTGGGATTTGATGATCTTTCGTTGGAAAGGTACAGGCAGGATTTGCTGGAAGAGCTAAAAGCGGACCAAAAAAAATATGAACAAATGCCCCGAGGCGTTTACACAGGCTTTAAAGCTGAAAAGGAAGTTTGTCCTGATAATGGAATAATCGCGTTATTGGGCTACCCTGCAAGGCCACCCAAGGCAGCAGAGCATCAATACCAGACGTATGACTTAATTTACATCGATATGAACGGGAACCCTGTTTTGCTGAATCAAAAGGAAGTGCTGGATGCCCTGGCTACACATAAAGAGAAGAGCAGGTATGTTCCAGAGGCCGTGGAAAAGGGTGAGGAACAGGCTATTGAAGAGCTTGTCAATTCGGTGAATACCTGGTTGCGAAAGCAGGCCGTTGAAGAGGAGCAACAGGAAGACGGAACAGTAAAAACCCGTATGGGCAGCAAAGCAAAGGATCTGCTTTCAAAAATTAAAGGCGGAGACAGTTCCGCGATAAAAAGGTTAAAACAAAATATAAAGGTAGATGATAAATACAAACCGGATAATTTTGACTTGATAACATGGTTTTTGGTGAGTACAAGCGAGGGGTAATATGCACCTGGACTATTTTGAGAATATTGACAATTTCTACCCGGCTTTAAAAACATTATTTGAAGAGCTGAATATCCCTGTAAATTCTATAGTAGAAGAACCCGCAAGGCCGCGGGACATTCTTTCAAAGACATTTCCGGCATTTGATTTGATGGAAGATGTCTACTCTCTAGGGATGGTTGATGATGCCGCTTTTGAAGGAGGCAAAAGCATCGATACTTCGGAAATAAAATCGGATTACGATGCTATTTTACTTTTTGGTGTTACGCTTAAAGAGCGGGGAAACGGCTTGCTTCCCACCAGATCACAGCTTGCCGAAATTACCCGAGCGTTCAACCGGGAATTTCACTACACGCCTGTCGTGGTTGTTTTTCGATATAATCAATATATTGCTTTTGCGAACGCGGAAAGACAGAAATACAAACAGGAATGGCGTGAAGGTGAAAGCGCGGGGAAAGTTTCCCTGCTCCGGGACGTGAAAGTAAATAATCCTCACACCGGTCACCTGAAAATCCTTCAAGAACTGACGATTACGCGAACCGGCAAAAAAGCGGTTAATTCTTTCGATGGGCTTTATAAATACTGGCAGGAAGTATTTAGTGTCTCCTTACTAAACAAAAAGTTCTATGATGAACTTTCCAAATGGTATTTCTGGGCAGTGAAAGAAGTTACTTTCCCCTCAAAGCCTACTGTGGAAGATGAACACTTGAAAAAGATTGATCTTGCTACGCTCAGACAAGAACATAATGCCAAAAATATAATTCGTCTGCTTACACGATTTTTGTTTGTATGGTTTGTAAAAGAAAAAAATCTGATTCCCGAAGAACTTTTTGATATTGACTATTTAAAAGACGAATTACTGAAAGATTTAAGTCCTGTGCGCCATGAAGGGTTGTTTGAAGAAGCAAATATTGAGAGTGTTTATTACAAAGCCATACTGCAAAATCTTTTCTTCGCATCTCTGAATTGCCCCATAGAGCCTTTGGAAAAAGAAGATAACCGGGAAAGAGGATTTCGCTTAAGAGACAATTTTGGTCAGCACAGGGATGCCAATTATTTAATGCGCTATAAAGATCAGTTTAAAAACCCTGATAAGTTTTTAAAGTTGGTCAATGATGTTGTGCCCTTTTTAAACGGCGGTTTGTTTGAGTGTCTGGATAATAAAACAGATAAAATCTATATTGACGGGTTTTCGGATAATCTGGTGAAACCGCATCAACTGATTGTGCCGGATTATCTGTTTTTCGGATTTGATCAAGAGATTGATTTAAGTGGAGTTATTGGAATCAAGACCAAAGAATATGAAAAAGCCCATGTTAAAGGGCTAATTCCTATTCTTGAATCCTACAAATTCACCATTGCCGAAAACACCCCCATTGAAGAAGACGTGGCTCTTGATCCTGAACTTTTGGGAAAGGTATTTGAAAACCTTCTTGCCAGCTATAACCCTGAAACCAAAACCACCGCCCGCAAACAGACAGGCTCTTTCTATACACCGAGAGAAATTGTCAATTACATGGTTGATGAAAGCCTGATTGCTTATCTTAAAAATAGCGTAAAAGATTGGAATATTGAAGCGGATGAATTGGACAAACAGCTTCATGACCTGCTTTCTTATGACAATATAAATCCTTTTGCTGAAAATGATGACTTGCAGAAACAAATTATCTATTCCCTGGACAATTGCAAAGTTCTTGACCCTGCCTGCGGCTCAGGCGCTTTTCCCATGGGGATATTGCAGAAAATGGTGCATATTCTGCAAAAAGTTGACCCTGAAAATAAATGCTGGCAGGAGTTACAGCTAAATAAGGCGGTGAAAGAAACAGAAGGCGCTTTTGTCATCACGGATAAGAAAGAGCGGGAACGTAAATTAATCGAGATCAATGATGCCTTCGATGAAAAAATTAATGATCCGGATTATGCCAGAAAACTGTTTTTAGTCGAAAACTGCATTTATGGTGTTGATATCCAGGAGATTGCCGCGCAAATTTCTAAACTGCGGTTTTTCATTTCACTGATAGTTGACCAGAAAGTGGATAAAGATAAACCCAACTTTGGTATCAGAGCCTTGCCCAACCTTGAAACCAAATTTGTGGCAGCCAATACATTGATCGGCATTGATAAACCAGAGGCACAGGGTAACTTGTTTGAATCTACGGAGGTAAAAGATTTAGAACAAGAATTAAAAAATGTAAGACACCGGCTATTTTCGGCAAAATCTCCCGCGACAAAAAGAAGATTGAGAGATAAAGATAAAGAAATACGTGAAAAAATGGGAGGATTGCTTGTTGAAAATGGTTGGGCTAATGAAACAGCAAAACAGCTTGCCAGTTGGGATCCTTATGATCAAAATGCTTCATCTCCTTTCTTTGATCCGGAGTGGATGTTTGATATCAGGAATGGATTTGATATTGTGATTGGGAATCCGCCGTATGTTTTTACTAGAGATGTTGATTTTGATGGAAACTTTAAAAAATATATCGAAGAAGAGTATTTTTCTAAAATAAAAGGAGGTAAAAAGTCAAAAGCAAAACAATCTGGTAAAATAAATCTTTTTTCCGTTTTCATAATGAAGGGCCTCTTTTTGAGTGATAAAGGAGGTACTCTGACTTATATAGTGCCAAACAATATCCTTAGAACCACTACATATGACATTATCCGGAAATATATTTTGCAAAACTCGCATGTTGAGCAAATAGTAGACCTTGGAAGTGGGGTATTCTATAACGTAACAGCTTCAACGGTTATTTTAAGCCTTTTATCAAAAGAGACTAATTCAAAAACTAAGGTAATTACTGAAATTGAAGATATTGAAAAACGAATGTTTACTACGAAAATCTTTAAACAAGAGCAATTCCTACATAACGTAAGCTACTCCTTTAATATATACATGGATAAGATATCAATGAATATTTCGAGCAAAATAAAGGATGTAGGATCACTCCTTAGCGACTTTTGTATAGATAACATTGAGGGAATTGTTGCACACAAGCATCTTATCCAAGATACTCCATCGAGCGATACAGTTCCACTTATTGAAGGTAAGGATGTTAAACGCAACTTTATAAACCCTCCAACAAATTTCCTCATTTGGGACAAAAAGGAAATTCATAGAACTAGACCTGATTATTTATGGGAAGCTCAAAGAAAAATTGTCATACAACGAATTAGCGGGGGTACAAAACCACTTGTGTGCGCTGTTGATACAATGAAGTATAAAACCTTCGCTTCTACAAATAACTTATTGTTAAAAGAGATTTTTGAAGATCAATATTATTTCTTTTCTGCACTTATTAACAGTGATATTCTGAACTGGTATTATGCAAATAATTTTTCCAATAATTCGACATTGACGGTTAATATTTCTAAGACATATATGGACCAACTTCCAATTGCTTCATACTCAAAAGCAGTTTCTATGATTTCAGAATTTTTACATTTTTTATCTAATAAAAGTTATTCAAGCGATTTATTAAAAGTATTGAACTCGTCAATATTTGAACTCTACTTCCCCGACCATATGAAAGAAAAAGAGATTGATATCCTGAAATTTGTTGAGCAGGATTTAAAAGAGACATTGGGCGAAGCCGATTTTGAGCAACTACCGGACGAGCAAAAAGAAAATGTAATTGAAGAACTCCACAAACGCTGGTCAAATCCTGACAGCGAGATTGTTAAACGAATGAACAGCTTTGCAGAAAAAAGCCCGGATATTTTAAAACCGATACTGGAGAGTAAATAAAAGAAGTGCGGATCACATCTTAAATATTAGCAATGATATTACGGCTGTTTAGTTTAAATAGTGAATATTTAATATGCGACCCAACAAACCACAAGTGGCGGGGAACATAACCCTTCATAGATTTAAAAAGGCGGATATCATTACAAAGGTGATGATATCCATATCCGCACAATAACTGGTTCGGCGGCCCTGTCTATAGGAGTCACCTTAAGGCCACAAGAGAAATAGGACAAGTTTTAAGATACACAGAAATATAGTGAGTCCTTAGTAATTTATTTTGCTTATTTAATGAGGAAATCGACCATGTCTGTCTCCATACCTGCTCATCCATTAGAAATATTCTTCAGCTATTCGCATAGAGACGAAAAATTGCGCAGTCGGTTGGAGGCCCACCTGAGTTCTCTAAAGCGCGAATGCCTTATTTCTGGATGGCACGACCGCAAAATAAAGCCTGGCACAGAATGGAAGGGGCAAATCGATACTCACTTGGATTCTGCCCAAATAATCTTGCTGCTTATAAGCGCCGATTTCCTCGCATCAGACTACTGCTACGACGTCGAGATGGATCGTGCAATGGCTCGGCATGATGCCGGGGAAGCCCAAGTCATACCCATCATCCTTAGACCGTGCGATTGGCCATGGTCAAGGTTCAGTGAGCTCCAAGCTCTTCCCAGGGATGGGAAGCCGGTATCGGACTGGGCTACACATGACAAGGCATTTAACGAAGTCGCTCGTGGTATACGCAGGGTAGTTGAGGAACTCGGGAAAGCGTCTGGCAACGCCGCACATGCTCCAGGAACAGGTGAAGAAAAGAGCAGCGCCGTCAGCCCCATGACCGGCAATAAAGTCAACTCATCCGATAGGATTCTGGTACCAGATGATATCAAAGATAAGCTACAACGAATGCGAATGCTGAACGCCATTTTCAAGACTGATGAGGACGCCGAGGAGGATTTGTTTGCTGAATACAGAGAGATGCTTGAAGAGATGGTGGCAGTGTTCTTACCCTTGGTGAATTTGCTGATTAAGGCTGGGCTCTTGACTGCGAATATGAACATCGAAGATATTGAAGACATTTATCGCTATTCAAGCCTGACTGGTGAACCGACGGCTGTCTTCGACAACGGTAACATTTGGATTGACACTGAGCACAGCGGCGGGAATTTACGACAGTCAAAAGATGCAAAAGAGAATCAGGAGTTGAGTTGACCAAAATGGAACCGAACAATACAAATTAAATCGGACTGGCAAAAGCCGCGCCGCTTCGCTCTGCGTCTTTTGCCAGCCGGTTATTTGCGGCGTTAGGCAAGAATTTATTTAACTATGGCACTTGAAATTAACTTAAAACAAAAGTCGGTTGGGATCTTTGAATCCGAGCTGGGGAAATTATATATTTTTCCGCTATCATTAGGTGCGCAGAGAAATCTCCATAAACTACTGGGAGAATCGTTTTCTGAAACAGACCCTGAAATTTTTGTAAAACATTTAATTACCGAAGTTTGCTATTTAGAGAACAATCTTCTAGAGGGTAAATATCGTCCTGATAAACCCTCATCAATTCTTAAGGAAGATACAGACAAGCTAAACCGTGAGGAATTGGAAAATTTCGCAGATACTTACATCAAAAATAACGAATACTTATTCAAAGAGTCTAAAACTAAGACAAAAAAGAATGAACGTGGAAATTCCGTTTTCTACCAGGAGTCAGGTGAGGTAATATACCCAAGGGACGAGGGAGAAACCTCCGTTAATTATCTTCATAGGTTGTCAATCATCGAGGAAAACAAACAACGAGAACAATTTGCGAAACTGACTAAATCTTTTGGGACCATAACTGGCTTTTCAAACACGCTAACGGAAAGCATCAAAAAATCTCTTCTTATGGGAGATTCACTCAAAAAAAGGATGGAGGCTATTAGGTCGCCCAGCTTTGGAGATATTCGTCCAGTCGATTCCCATTTCAAACAGACCGATTATAGCGATATTTTTGTTCAACAAGAGAAGAACAGATTAAAACCTTTCAATAATCTGGCCGACAAACTTGATGAGCTTATAGATTCTTCCGCGCAAGTAGCAGATTTTATGGTTGAAACAAACAAACTACAAGCAGGAATAGCCAAAGAATTAAAAAATTCCGGAGACACCGCAGTCAGATTCTCAAAAATCAACATTGCTATAAGTTGTTTAGTCGTTTTCCTGACGGTTTGTTCTCTATATATGGCCTATTCTGTCTCTAAGAGTAGCAACGAAAAAGAATTAGCCACCAGGAATGCAACAGAAAAATATGTTAATGGAATAGTTAAGGAAATAAATGGGTTGAGCATGTCAATATTGGATGATAAGGCAACGACACAGCAAAACACAGCCCTATTTGTAAAAGAGTTGAAAAGAATTTCCAACTCTAACATTCTTCAACTTGAAAAAATCATCACAGAACAAAATCAAACGTTGGTTGAAATCAAGCTAACGAATGAAAAAAATACGGAAAAGATCAAAGAAATAGAAAACCAATTGAAAGCTGCAACGAGAAAATGAATAATAGATTCTAGAATTTGCCTAACAATGCTCTTGCAGCGGATCGCAAAAAGACGCGCCCGCTGAAGAACGGCGTTCGGGAACAAAATCAGAAGGAGATGTAAAGTGGAATTGAAAGTAATATCGTAACTATTCAGCATAATTTATTTTCAGTTCTTTGAAAAAAGTTCTTGACACGGTTTTTGGGCGAATTTTCAAAAAACCGGTGCAATCTAAGAACATGTCCGTAATGGTATTGTAACAGCACAGTGCTGCCTGGTTTGCCTTAAGAACATCTCCGGAAGCAAGGTCCTTGTTTAAAATAATATTTTCAGTTACGGGCCATCCTGACGCGAAAATTCTGCTTTTAAAAACCTGTGTTATAGTGAACTATCACAAGATACAGGTGCCTGAATGACCGTAGAGAACATCAATGTAGAAAAAGCGATACAACGTGTCAACGACCTTGTTGAACAAGAGAGGACCTTATCTCCGGCACTCAAGGCCAGCCTTGAGGTTCTGCTTCTTCTGGTTACCATTTTAGCCAACCGCTTGGGACTCAACAGCAAGAACAGCAGTAAACCGCCATCATCCGATCCCAATCGAAAGAAAAAACCCAAAGAGCAGGCAACGCGCCAACCGGGTGGGCAACAGGGACATAAAGGAACCACGTTGAAGCCGTTTCCCGATCCGGATCTGGTTAAGGTGATCTCTGTTGACAGAAACACCTTACCACAAGGGGACTACCAGTCGGTTGGATTCGAGACCCGCCAGGTTGTCGACCTCGATATCAGCAAGTTTATTACCGAGTGGCGTGCCGAGATTCTGGAAAATCAAAAGGGCAAGCGCTATGTTGCTCCGTTTCCCAAAGACGTCACAAGACCGGTACAATACGGTATTGGTGTCAAGACCAACGCTGTCTATATGTCTCAGTATCAGTTGATCCCGTACAACCGTATAGAAGATCACTTTCAGGATCAAATGGGCATTCCGATCAGTGCCGGAACAATCGTCAATTTTAACAGGGATGCCTTTGAGTGCCTTGAGTTCTTCGAATCATGGGTCAAGAAGCAGCTCGCGGTATCAACGCTGCTTCATAGCGACGAAACCGGCATCAATGTAGGCGGGACCAGGCGTTGGCTGCATAATGTTTCTAATGACAGCTTCACCTGCTTTTATCCCCATCCCAAACGGGGGTCTGAGGCGATAGACGAGATGGGGATACTCTCAGCGTATAAAGGCATCATCTGTCACGATCATTGGAAACCCTACTTCAAATACGGCGGTTCACACGCACTATGCAATGCCCATCACCTGCGAGAGCTTGAACGTGCCGTAGAGCAGGACAAACAAAAATGGGCAGAGCAGATGATCTCGCTTCTGAAGGAAATCAACAAGGCTACCAATGAAGCAGGAGGTTGCCTTGAAACAGCCCAGGCGCAACATTACAGGAAACGTTACCGTGACCTGCTGTGTGAAGCTGAGCTGGAATGCCCGCCACCAGACGAAACGGGCAAAAAGAAAAGGGGCAAAACGGCGCGATCAAAGGCAAGGAATCTTCTGGAACGCCTGCGGGGCTTTGAGAATGAAACACTACGATTCATGGTTGATCAAAACGTGCCTTTTTCAAACAACCAGGCTGAAAGTGACCTGCGAATGACCAAGGTCCAACAAAAAATATCAGGATGCTTTCGGTCAATGGATGGTGCCAAAATCTTCTGCCGAATCCGAAGCTATCTGTCAACGTGCAGAAAACAAGGCGTCACTGCGTCAGATGCCTTGCGGCTGCTGTTTCAGGGAAAGTGCCCAGCATTTATGGATGTGAAAGAACATTGTGCTGAATAGTTACGTAATATCTTTGAAATTTGTCTCGGAATCAGATGAACCGGTGGGATATTTGATGGTCGAGACGGATGATGAAAGATTCGCCAAACAAACCGCCCGTCAATGGGGCGAGAACAAATTGGCCACACCGTTCACAAAAGTGGAGCTGCATCAAGGGGTCATGGATTCGCCAGATATAGATTCAGACATCTTCAATGGAGTGCGGGTCTGGGAATTACCCTTTTGATTTAATTTCCTGTATGCTTTCCCTATTCGAGGGGGGGAAAGGAACAACAGCGCCCTTTTTTGACTCCTCGCAGTAATTAAGCCCGTTCTGGAATCGAAGGAACAGCGTTTATATGATTAAGGGACCGTAAAATATGAGTCTGCCTGTCAATATTCATAAAGTGCTGCAGGGCCTCCCTGTGGAGTGGGAGCGGCTTGAGTTTAAACGCGGCTGGAATCCGGAGGCCGTTTTGCACACCCTGTGCGCTTTTGCCAATGACTTTCACAATCTTGGCGGCGGTTATATCTTCCTTGGTATTGCCGATGACAACGGTCGTCCGGGGTTACCGCCTGCCGGTATCCCGGCTGAGCAACTGGACAGCATGCAGAAAGAAATTTTGGAATCAGGCTATAAAATTACGCCGCACTACCATACCGAAGGGCGCGGGACAGGAATACCTGAGATATTGCGTGCCATGAAGGCAAACGGCCCCCCCGATCCTCGTTTTGAGACTGATGATGATCGGACATACTTTGTGAATTATTTTCCTGCTCATCCCCTTGCAGTTTCAAAAGAGACCGCACAAGTCGGGACCAAGTCGGGACCAAGTCGGGACCAAGTCACCGCACAAGTCACCGCACAAGTCACCGCACAAGTCTTGAAATTTTGCCAGGAGCCGCACAAGTCCTCAGAAATTATGAGTTTGATTGGTCTTAAACACTGGAAAACTTTCCAGGCAAACTATCTAAACCCTCTTCTCCAACAAGGGTTACTTGCTATGACCATTCCTGAAAAACCAACGAGCAGCAAACAGCAGTATATAACGACCGAAGCAGGGAAAGAGGTCTTAAAAGCATGAACGAACAGGCAGACCACTTGGCAGTGATTTGCTCATTGATAAGCTTGAGGCGCTGCTGGGGAAACAACTGCGGAAGAAAAAAGCCGGGCCAAAAGGGCAGTGGAAAAGCAGGGGGAATAAATAATTTAGTATTGTGTTTGAATTCCAATCAATCCGTCCCCTTTTTTCCCTTACCCGATAATCTAACAAAAGGAGGAATTTGTCATGAAATTGATTGAATGGGAAGTAAATGAAGATGATTACCAGGAGCAGATTGTAATCCCCGAAGCGCAGAGGGCGCTTGCTGCAAAAGAGGGAATCAGCACGGAAAATAAGCAGAAAGTTGCAGCTCGGATACAGAACCTGAACACGGGAGAAACTTACACAGGCCGCCTGGCCATTACCGGAAATCGTCAGCTCTACCTCCCCACAGAAATTCAAAAGATGATGGAAGGCTCAGGGCGGATAAGAATCCAGTTAGTTTAAAAATATTTCAGCCGCAGATTCACGCAGATAAACGCAGATAGGGTTAAGTACAAAAAAGCACAGCCGTTATTCTTGGTTTTTATAAAAAATAATCAGTGAAAATCTGTGTAAATCTGCGGCAAAAAAGATCGGGGGCAAAAAGATATGACGAAATCAACAACCCAAATCCCCATCTCCTCGATCATCCTCGATGAAGACATCTACCCGAGGAAGGGAATCGATCCACGGCGTGTCGGCATATTCGCCGAGAATATCAGGGACGGCTTTAAGTTTGACCCTATCGAGGTAGAGCCCGCACCAGACAAGCCCGGTAAATACCGCTTGTTAGATGGCGCACATAGATGGAGCGCCTACAAATCAACCGGAACAACAGAGACCGAAGCAGTAATAAAAAACCTCGATGGGACAGACCCGCTGCTCTATGCCGCGAAAAAAGCCATTGGCCCGAGACAACTGACAGAAGACGAAGCAAGAAAGACTGCAAGGCGCGCATACAGTAAAAACACCAGCCTCAGCTCCGCAGATATCGGAAAGGCCATCGGCCGCGCGAGACGAACAGTGGATACATACATAGCCGACCTCAAGGCCGCGACACAATTGGGCATCGACCTCAAAATATTTCAAATGAACCGCCTTGGCATACCACAAGACAGGATTGCAAAGAGATTAGGGCTAAATCAGGCATCGATACATAACCATTTATTAAAAATGGCAACACTGCCAAATCTAATAAATAGCGATCTATCCAGAGGCTTCACAGTTCCCCAGGTAGCAGAAAAACATGGCTGGACAGAACCCATGGTCTGGTCATTGGCCCTGGAAGATAAAGAAGACCTTGAAAGATTCAAGGAACTTAACTGGGGACTGAGAACATGGGACCAGTGGGAATGGAACGATTGTGACAAAAGATTCGGAGACGACTGGCCCGGGCGCATCCCCGCGCAATTGATCGCCCACATCCTTTTCTATTTCTCAAAACAGAACGACCTGATCGTCGACCCCATGGCCGGCGGAGGCGTGACCTCCGACACCTGCCTTGCCATGAACCGCAGATGCTGGGCCTTTGATATGATAGACCGGCCGGAGACACGCCCCGAAATCGAACCCCATACCTGGACTATAACAGCAGATAGTCAGCTCAATAGCACATCAACTGATAAGCTAACCGGCTCAAAAGAAAAGCCCGACCTCATCATCTTCGATCCGCCATACTTTGACAAAAAGGCAAGCGACTATGACAAAAACAGCATATCCGGACTGCCGAAGAAAGAATATCTTCAATTCCTTGAGGCCTTCTTCGCCCTCCTGAAACAAAACGCAAAAAAGACAACAAGGCTTGCCTTCATCAACGCCGACTGGCGAGATTTTCAGAACAAACCGGCGGCGGAAGAATCCGGCAAAGGGGCAATCCTGATAGACGACTACCTCCGAATCCTAAACAAAACCGGCTGGCAGCACACCCACATTATCCAGGCCCCTATGTCCGCGCAACGCTTCAGCGCGGTAGTCGTCTCCGCAATGCAGAAAAAAAGAATGCTTGGAGTGACAAGCAGGTATGTGATAATTCTAAAACAGTAGTTGGGCACGAATTGGTGAATATTAAAAATTTATTGCCGGTTGATGCTTCCGATGTTATAGCCATTGGGAGGCCCCCCTTTGCTCAGTATCTGGAAAGTGCATCTATTGTGGTAATTTAAACTGGTTTATAATTGAGTAAATTTTTTCTTATATACCACGTGATGTCTTAGCTTACCG
>Ga0307929_1001710_pt1 | contig 15747 bp, 8 predicted proteins | sample AceLakmetage1330_FD_203160 | JGI IMG/M metagenome (GOLD analysis project Ga0307929, IMG submission 203160) | Saline water microbial communities from Ace Lake, Antarctica - #1330 | ecosystem: Environmental > Aquatic > Non-marine Saline and Alkaline > Saline | place: Antarctica: Ace Lake...
TAGCAGAATTGCCAGTTACAAAGGTTCAGGAGTTGGTGAAGATTTCTCAGCTTCCAATATCATTGGAAACTCCAATTGGTGATGATGATAGCAACAGCCTTTCTGATATAGTAGAAGGCGAGTCTGATAAAAATCCAGAAGAAAGAGTTTTGTCTGATTTGCTAAGAGAAGACTTAGAATCAGTTTTGCAGACTTATCTTACAGAGAGAGAGCAAATGGTTCTTAGACTAAGGTTTGGGCTTCATGATGGCATGCCACGTACTTTAGAAGAGGTAGGTCAAGTCTACAATGTTACGAGAGAACGTATTAGGCAAATAGAAGCAAAAGCACTGGAGAAACTACGTCAGCAGACCCGTGATGGTCACATGATGTCCTATTTGCGATAGCTAGTTTTTCTTGTTATTCTATATTTAACGAATAATTTCAATATATAATAGATGGGATGCGCATATAGTTATGTCGATAAATGTACATAAAACAATAGATGGGAGACAAAACGATATGAATCAGAAAATTGTAGCAATAGATAAGGAATTAATAAGCTTCTTAGCATCAATAGGTGTAGAGAAAGCAGATTTAGTTGATATAGCAGATCATGGAATGAGCTTAGAGGTATTCGTTGAAAGATTAAGAATAATTCAAGAGGGCGTAAGTATAGTCCCGGTTGTTAGACCATTAACTAAAGATGATGTGATTTCTTTGAATGAATCACCAGAGGCTTCTTCAGAGGGTATGGAAATATCAAAGTTTACTCCATCTTCTGGTGCAGCCAGTAGAATGTTTGCTCCATTAGTAGAAACACTTAAGTCTTTAAGAGAAGGTAACAGTGTTCCAGAAAAACATGAAGTTTTTGTTTTTAATTTTTTAATGGGACTTCAAAATAAATCAGAACACAAATTCTCATTTTTAGATGAACTTGGTTATTTATTGCTTGAAAAAAAGGGTATCGACTTACAAGCGTTAATAGCTGAAATTGATAGTGCTCAGAACATTGAGGGTGGAATTAAGACTATATTGGAATATGTTTTAGAAGAAAAAGGTCTTAATTATTCAAATAAACCAAAGGCTTTAATTGCTTTTCATACAGATGTATACGGTAGGCCAGTTACTGCTCTTGAAGAGCAAATGATTGATGCTGTGATGTATGGTCAGTCAAAATTACACCTTACTATTTCTGAAGAGCATAGATCTTGGTATGAAGAAGTAGTTGCTGATATAAAGAGTAACAATAACGCACTACAAGATGTTGATATTAAATTTTCTGTTCAGGAAACTTCTACAGATTCACCTGGGTTAGGTGTAGATGGAAAGATTTTTAGAGGAACAGATGGAAAAGTTAAGTTTTTCCCAGCTGGGCACGGTTCATTAGTGAATAATTTATTAAACACACCAACATGCATGATTCGAAATATTGATAATGTTCCTAACCCTAAAGCTTCCAAAGAAGCTATTTATAATTCACATCAAAAAATGGCAGGGGTTTTAGCATATTTTAATAAAAATCTTAATAAAATATTTCAAGACCTTAGTTATCAAAGAATTTCTGGTGATAAGGCAGAGAGTAAATTATTAGAGTTAGTAAATAAGTATAAGTTGAATCTATTTATGAATTTTGAAGAATTTTCAGCAGCAAACGATAATAAGAAAATAGATATGTTAATGCACACTTTAAATAGACCATTTAGAGTGCTTGGTGTTGTTAAGAACCAAGGAGAGCCAGGCGGAGGTCCTTTTTACGTAACAGTTGATTTTATTCCTACTGTATCTATTGTGGAAAAAGATGAGCTTAGAACACAAGAACAAGTCGATATGATGGATGAGGGAGATTTTTTCAATCCAGTTGATATTGCATTTAGTGCTATAGATATTCATGGAGAGGCTTTTTCTGACCTTACTCCATTTGTTGATACAGGCAGATCATTTGTTGTTGAAAAGACAGATAAACAGTCAGGAAGAACTGTAAGAAGGATGGAGCATCCAGGATTATGGAATGGTGGAATGGGTAAAGTTAATTCAGTTACTGTAGAACTTCCAATTGAGACATTTGGTCCAGTTAAAGTGGTTAATGACCTTACCGGGAAGCCGCAGCATAACACTAATTAGCAACTAATAGTTTATTAATCTAATAAAATGGCGCCACTTGGCGTCATTTTCTTTTGTTAAAACGTAATCATTGAAATTGACAGCAGTATTTGGCAATGATAATATTACACCTGAAAAAATCTTCAAAGGTGGAAATAATTATGAAAAAACTACTAACGTTTCTTATGGTCCTTACTTTCTTAGTTTCAGTATCTGTTATGACAACAGGTTGTGGTTCGTCAGAACAAGTAGGTGGCCCTACAGTGTTAACAATGTGGGTTATGCCTAACTCATTAGAACCAATTAACGATTTAGTTGATATATTAGAAGATTTCCATAAAAACAATCCTGATATAAAAGTAGAAATTACTTCATTGGATTGGGGATCAGCTTGGCAGAGAATTACTATTGCAACAATGTCAGGCGAAGGTCCAGATTTAATGCAGCTTGGAACAACATGGGTTGGTGCTGTAACAAGCATGGGCGCATTATATGACATGACAGATAGAGTAGGAGAGATTGGTGGAGCAGAACACTTTCTTCCTTCTTCTTGGAGATATTCTGGTATAGATGGAACAGATAGAGTTACTTCTATTCCTTGGTTTGTTGATGCAAGGGCTATGTACTATAGAACAGATGTTTTTAATAAGCTTGGTCTTACTAAGAATGACTTATCAACATGGGAATCTTTTGAAAAAACATTAGCAAAGATTAAAGCTTCTAATTTAGAAATTGATGGACAGAAAGTTCAGCCTCTAGGTATTACTGGTAAGAATGACTGGAACGTTGTTCATAACTTAGCTCCATGGATATGGATGGCTGGTGGAGATTTTCTTACAGAAGATAATAAGAGATGCGACTTATATTCAGAAGAAGCAGCAGAAGGTGTTTCTTTTCTTGTTAGCCTTGTTATGAAAGGATATGTTCCTGAATCATGTTTAGAGCAAAACACTTCACAAGTTGAAAACGGTTTTAACAATGGCGAATATGCAATTATTTTTACAGGTTCAAATGAGCTGAGAGCATTAACTACTTCTGAAGAACAAGGTGGAGCAGCTAATACTTATGTTGCTAAGAGATTTGACCTTGCGCCTTATCCAGAAGGACCAAATGGAAGAGTTACGTTTGTTGGTGGTAGTAACTTAGCTATTTTTAAGAATTCTAAAAAGAAAGATGCTTCTTGGGAAGTTATAAAATACTTAACTGCCAAAAAAGCACAGGTAGAGTATTCTAAGCGAAGTGGGTTTATGCCTTCAGCTGTAGAAGCATTTGATGATCCATATTTCACACAAGACAAGAGAAGGTCTGTATACCGAGAAGCTGTAAAATATGGAAGAGCTTATCCATGTATTCCTCAGTGGGCACAGATTGAGCAACCATTAAATAGAAGATTTGGTATTATGTGGGAATATGTTCTTAATAATAAAGACCAGTTTTCATATGATGTAATATACAATGATGTATTGAAAAAAGCTGCAACGGAAGTAGATAAAGTTCTACTTATGAATAGGTAGATTAATAAGATATGGAAGCTCAAGTAACTAGAACTAAATTACAGTCAATTAAATATTACTATTCTAAGTATAAAATAGCCTATTATTTTATACTGCCTACTGCAATAGCGATGTTGCTTATGCATTTCATTCCTATTGTTCAGGGATTTTATATGTCATTACTTAGACTTAATAATTTCACTCTGAACCAGTACTTAGGTGCTCCGTTTGTAGGGTTTGGTAACTTTTATGATGTAATGATTAATCCTGCTAGTCCAATGAGAATTGGTATCTATGATGCAATAAGAAATACTGTTATTTATTCATTCTTAGTAACAATTGGTCAGACAGCAGTTGGTATGATTGTTGCGCTCATGATGAACTATGATTTTAAAGGTAGAGGTCTTGTTAGAACTCTTTTTATGTTTTCTTGGATTGTTCCTACATATGTGACAGGTATCCTATGGGGATTCATGTTTCAACAGAGTATTGGAATTGTTAATATAATTCTTGTTGATTGGTTGCATTTATTGTCATCTAAACCTTTTTGGTTGGTAGGGATGAATACTATTTGGGCTATTATTATCCCAACAATCTGGAGATTTTGGCCCTTTTCAATGTTAATGTTATTAGCTGGTTTACAGAATGTTCCTCAGTCACTATATGATGCAGCAAAGATTGATGGTGCTAGTAAATGGAAGACTTTTTGGAAGATTACTTGGCCAATGATGAGCCCAGTATGGATGATCCTTGTATTATTCGGCATGATTTATAACACTTATTCGTTTAACATCGTAATAATGATGTTTGGTAACGGTGCAGGATTCCCAGGTAGATGGGGCGACTTAATGATGACAAATATTTTCCGCAACTCTTTTATGAGATGGGATTTTGGTGCAGGTGCTGCAACATCAGTATTACTATTAATAGTTATGGTGATCTTAGTTAACTTTTGGTACAAACATTACAAGAAGACAGAGGAGATTTTTTAGTGAGTTTTATTAATTATTATCAAAAAGAGAAGATTTTAAGAAGAATATTTTTAACATTAATGTTTTTATTTTTAGTGATTAATTCTTTTCCAATTTTTTGGATGGGTTTTTGTTCAATTAAAAATAATAATGATATTCTTAGTGGCAATGTTGGTTTTAGTAAGGCTAGGACTGATGTTATTGGAATGGAAGTTGATGAAGATAGTATTTATGTTTTCTCACAAGATGGTGCAATTTCTGAATATGATTTAAAAACAAAAGAAGCTATTGGCCGTGTGAAAGTTCGCGGAAGAGATGTTAATTATTATTTTGGTAATGAAAATATTTATTTAGTAAATTCAACAAAAGGAATATTTAAAATAAACAGGGAAAATTTGAAGATTGAAGCTAAGACTCCAAATCCAATAACTGGAGTTGATACAAATAGGTTTGGTAATACATCTGTAGTAGCATATGATGATGTTGTCATCTTTTCAGTTGAACTTAGAGGAATGCATAAGTTATTTATATATGATAACGAAACTTTAGAACTGAAAAGAACTGTACGACTTCCAATGGATAGTGATGGGTTGATTAAGTCATTATATGTTAATGACGACAGTCTTTTTGTTGGAACAAATAAAGACATTATTGCTTTAGATAAAAAAACATTTATAGAAAAAAACAAGATTTACCTTGGTGATAATTACTATGCAGCTGGAGTACAGCAGATAGAAAGAATTGTTGGCAATGAAATGATCTTGTTAGTGAATAATGGTGTCTATTTTATAGATATAGCTGCTGGAGCAGTAATTGCAAAAAAAGATTATGGTATTAATTTGTTTGAAGACATCATGATAAAAGGAGCCAATTTATATATAGTTAGTCCATTAGGTGTCAAAGTTGTAAATATGTTTACTGAAGAAGAAATTCTTAACAATGACACTCTTGTTAGAGAGTTGGCTGATGGTGTAAAAGTTAATTTGAAATCTGATTATACAAGTAGTGAAGCTACTAGAATAGCTACTAATGGTTATGAGTACTATATAGGTTCATCATATGGCCGAGTTTCTTTTTTAAAGGATATTGCAGCTAAGCCTTATGATTCAATACAATTACCACTTGGTCATAGATTAATAATGTTTCAGAATTATGCTGATTTATGGAAGAATATTGATTTTGGACTATATTTAAAAAACAGTTTAATTATTTCTGGATTCACTATGTTATTCGCTATGATTTTAGCGACATTAGCATCTTACTCTCTTGTAAGATTTAGTTTCCCTGGTAATAAGTTTTTTGGAGTATCTATTCTTGCTACACAGATGATACCTCAGATAATGTACCTTATTCCTATTTTTATTATGTTTAAATGGGTGAATGATGTAACCGGTATTTCTGTAAAAGGAACACATGCTGGGTTAGTGTTTATTTATACCGCTTTCTTTGTTCCATTTTCAATTTGGATTTTAAGAAGCTTCTTTGCATCAATTCCTGTTGAGCTTGAAGAATCTGCAAGAGTTGACGGTTGTAACGCTTTGCAAGTTTTCCTTAAGATTACTTTACCTTTAGCTGTGCCTGGCATAGTTGCTACTGGTATTTATATCTTCTTAATGGCATGGGATGAATTGATGTTTGCATGGGTCTTAACTGAAGGAACTACATTAACAATCCCAATAGGAATAAGACTTTTTGTAGGTAACTATCAGAATAGATATGACCTTATGATGGCTGCTGCTACTGTTGCAACAATGCCTGTTCTTATCCTGTTCTTCCTATTACAGAAACATATTGTAAAAGGATTAACTGCTGGAGCAGTTAAAGGATAGCATTACAGCCCTTATAAAACCTGTAAAAACTCAACCTATTTAATTGACTATATTTCTTAAGATGTGCATAATATATAGATATGCAAATAGAACAGTATAAACAATCCAATAGTCGCAAGAAAAAGATCTTCTATACTATCAGCGCAATAATTGCAGTTATTATAATATATTTACTGCTAAGAGGTTGTCAGGGTAACCGTAATCTTGATGCGCTTATAGCAGAGTATCAGAAGCGTTCACTGCCAATTCTTGAGTCTGTTTGGAATCATTATAAAACACATGAAAACTTTGAGGGAGACTGGTGGTCTGGGAAGTTTAAACATCCCAAAATGATTGATGATGATGGTGCCCCATATGCATTTATGGACTCTATAGATATTGATAAAGATGGCTTGTCTGATATCGATTGGTCTAATCCAACAAAGAATTTTGAGCTTTTAGTAGTAAGTGAATCTTCTTCTTATGCCATGCTTCGTGCAATATTCATGAAAGATAGAGAGACTTATGATAAAGTTTGGAAATGGACAAAGAAGAATCTTCAACACAGCCAGCTTAAATATGTATATCATTGGAAAGACGATGGAAGTCCTTTAAATGGATGGAAGACACCTAAGCAATTAGGCATTGATAACGATCACTTATTTGCATGGCGTTGGACTCCATCAATTGCTGATAGAGATGGTGATGGAATTAGAGAAGATGGAATTATTTATTATAGATGGCAGAAACCAACCAAAGGCAATGACCCAAATGAACCATGGAAAGATGGGTATGATGCTGCATCAGATGCTGATGAAGATATAGCGCTTAGTCTTATTTTTGCTCATAAATTATGGGGAAGTAAGAAAGGTGATAAGTTTTTAGATTATGAAAAAAATGCTAGAGAGATTGTTGGAGATATTTGGAAAAAAGAGACCTATATAAATAATAACGATAGATACTTCGCTGGTGGAGATAATATAAAAGATATAGAGCCTGGTTATCTATCTCCATTCACTTATAGAATATTCGATGACTTTGATCCAGAACACAATTGGATGGATGTTGTTGATTCATCATACAAGGTTTTTGAATGGTCATCTGTTATTCCTTTAAAGAATTGGACAGATAACAGAGGGTATACTCACAATCAAGATCCAAGATTAAGAAAAAAAGGTCCTCGACCAAATTTATTGCCTGACTGGGTTAGTGTTGATAAAGATGGTAATTTTCAAGATGGACTAAGTAGAAGAGAACCAGAGTTTGGCACGGATGCTTTTAGAGGTCTATGGAGAATAGCTGTAGATTATGACTGGAGCAGTGATGAGCGAGCACAGAGGTATCTAAAACGCCATAGTAAGACTGGACCCTATGATTTCTTATACTATAAGATGCATGATCGTAAAGGCGATTGGGAAATGACTGACAACTATGATGAAACAAAGAAGCTTGCATCAGTATACTGGCATGATGGTGCTTATAATCTATATGAATCAAACTATGAGCCTGACGATATAAACGAGAACTATGTTCCAAATGCTAACGACTCTAGAGCTAATTGTGCACAATATGGTGCTTACTTATCTTATTTTTGGGCATCGTATCTAACTAACCCAACTTACAAGACTTTTTCAATGATTGAGAAATTAGTTACACCCCTTATTACTCCTGAAGCAGATGGCTTTAGTAAAAGAGAATATGTTATACCAGAAGATCGTCTAGCAAACGAAACAGCTGCAAATATAGCAAAGCAAGTACCTTTAGATATAGTTAATCCTAAAGATGATATTGGAACTCCATATAGTGATGGCGATGGTTGGTATTCTAAGAGTTCCAATGGCGGCTATTGGACTGTGTTTGATCATTCAGAGTGGAATGGTCAGATGGATTACTTTAGTAGTACTTGGGCTTGGTTTGGATTGGCTCACTTCGCTGGGTTAATTAATAATTATTATGAATATGAAAATGACATCCCCAATGTATTAGATTTTGATTTATACTTAGATCCTAAATTTAATTATAAAGTTAATGAAAATCAACCAATAAAAGTAGCTACTTTTTATGTTAAAGCTGTTGGAGAAGATAAAAACCCAATTCATCGTGATTTCTTTTATTTAGATATAGAGTCTAATCAAGCTGGGGCAGATACTATTGTTGTGAAAGTTGTTGAGACAGGAAAGAATACGGGCGTTTATACTGGCAAAGCAAGTGTAGGACTAAAGAGTAGTGAAGCTGCTGATATGATTGCAGCCTCTGTTGGTAAGAAAATAAAACTAATAGTCCATCAAAAACCGTCATTGTATAAGATATACAATATTGGCAAAATAATTATACCTACATTGATAGAAGACTTTGAAAACGGTGCATACAATGATGCTAATCCACTTGCTTGGTGGACTGATTCTATTTTTCCTGGTTCAGGAAAGCCAACATTTGTTGTGAATCAAGATGCAGGAATATATATATGGCGTGATACTAAATGGCATATTCGTTTCTTAGCTGGTTCTGAGAAAGAAATATTTCATGGAATGATTCTTACAGATGGAAAGATTCGTTACACAAAAGGTAAAGACTTAGAAGGAACAGATCATCTAAGAAAATTAGAACGAAATATCGATTTAAGCTTTTCTGAAATTCAAGGAATGGATGGAATTGATTTTACTGTAGATGGTAGTTATGTAGTTTTTGATATTAAACGTAATGGAGTCTATGACCTTGAATCTTTTAAAATAGGAGCAGAGAGTTTGAGTGCATTTGGAGCACCGTTGGTACTGAGAAACTATGGAGAGACTGGTACATATAAATTGCATATGAGTGACAGCATTGCTTATGACTCAGATTATGCGCTTAAGATAGATAAAGAGTATATTGGAAAGAGTTTCCCTTATTTAGGTGCTGTTATTTTTGAGGAAGCTCATAAAGATTGGACTCAATTTGATGAGTTAGAGTTCGATGTTTATCTTAAAAAGGATGTTGGAACTATAAGAGTTGATATTCAGGATGCTGATGGCACAGTTGCGATATTAAATGGATATAATCCATGGAACAAATCAAAGGGGCCAGGTTGGTATAAATGGAGATCTAATAACCCATATGGTGTTGATGTAAATGCAGACTTAGTACAACCGTTTGCTATCAGGTATAGAAATTGGTGGAAAGGTTGGTCTTTTGATAAAGGAAGAAATATAGATCGCACCAATGAATTAGACCTTACTTCTATTCGGAATGTTATGTTTTGTGTCCATGGTGGAGCGAAAGATTCCTCAGATATAGTAATAGATAATTTAACATTAAAGAAAGCCAATTATTATTATGGCTTTAATAGTCCTAAAACTATTTATGATATTGAATTCTATAAAGATAAGGAATATACAGAACTAATAGAGAAAAATTCTGTTCTTGGACAGTATAATCTTTATATTCAGGTAAGAGGAAAAGATTCTTCAAAGGATACAATTGATAGATTTAAGCTAAATATTGAGACAACTGATGAATATGATGGTTGTGATGACATTAAGCTAGAAGTAGTAGAAACTGATATTAATTCAGGAGTATATAGAGGGCATTTGCGAGTAGGAGTCTTCTCAGACTTTGCACATAGAACATTAGGAGCTAGTGCAGGAAATACTATCAAAGTATATTCAGATACCAAGAAGGGCTTGGCTAGAAAACTAAAAGTTGGAGATTTTATACTTCAAATGTTACTGGATGATTTTGATGACATAGCAGCTGGAATTAGCCCTGAATCATGGTGGGTAGATAATATAGACCCTACAGATGGCAAACCAATATATCCTGCGGGTAAAAAGCTTGGATACTATTTATGGAAACAAAATAATAAATGGTTGTTAAGATGGTCTGCAGATCAAAAATCACATAATTTCTATGGTTCACTAAAGAGTGATGGGAATATAAATATTTTAAGCAAATATAACCTTGAAGATGGTGACTATGTTGTCCAGAAGACACCGAAGCATGTTAAGTTTAATGCTTTTGAAAAATTTGCTGAGGATGGCATTGATTTTTACTTAGATGGAACTTTTGTTGAAGTAGCAGGATATATAGATGGAGTTAAATATCCAGATAAAACTTATGTAGGTCCTAACGAGTGGAACAAAGCTTATACTATTCCTTTTATCGTTAAGAACTATGGGAAGACAAAATCTTATGACTTATTGATAACTAATAAGTTTGCTGTGTCTCCTCCAAATTCCATGCGTATTAAGAAGACATTTTTTAGTAAAGACTATCCGTACCTAGGTAAGTGGGGGTTAAGTGGTGATCTTAAGAAATGGGATGATAAAAATGAATTTAAGATGTGGATATATTTATCAGAAGATGTTGGTGATATCCAGGTGGATATTGAAGATAGTAATAGGCAGACAGCTATTCTGAATTCATATAATCCATATAACGCTGATAAAGGAGCTGGCTGGTATTTATGGAGATCAAATTACTCTACAGGAAGAGCAGTAGCAGCATCCGCTATTGATGTAAGAAGAATTAAAGATAGAAGATTTTGGAAATCTTATGATACATCGTTAGATAAATACATTGATGTTACAGATAAGTTTACATTAGGAAATATCTTAAATGTAGAGCTAAGCATTGGTGGTGGAGAACAAACAGATTCGATTGTATATGTAGATAATTTATATTTGTTAAGAGGTAATAAGCATATTGGAAATACTAACCCAAAGAATATTGATTATATAAAATTGTACCGCGATGCTGAGTATAAGTATGAGATTAATGAGATTATTAATGGACAAGATATATATGTTGAAATAAAAGGTAAAGATGGCGATAAGAATAGTAAAGATAATATTAATATAGAGATTTATAGTAATGACGAAGTTGTAGAGAACAAGTCTATTAACACAGTACTTACGGAAACAGAAGTGAATACTGGCAAATATAGAGGCATGTTTAAGATGGGGCTGAATACTTATGAGAATGAAGATATTATAGGTGCAGCTTGGGGCAGTTCTATAACTATAATCCCTCCAGTAGAGAAAGATGAACAAGTGAAGTATGGAGTTGGTCTTTTTGATCTGATTCATGTTATTGATGATTTTGAAGATGGTGGAATTAATGATAAGTATCCAGTCACATGGTGGATATCAGAATCAAAGCAGAACGATAAATCTTATACTCTAAAAGTAAAAGATGCAAAATCAGAGAAGGTATTAGATGTAAGCAAGCGCTATAGAGGTGATTCTTATCCATATTTTGGAGCATGGGGATTAAAGAATCGTTTTGCTGACTGGTCTGATAAAGAAGACTTTGTTATTGAGATGAATTTAGAAAATAATCCTGGAGAATTAAGAGTTGATATAGAAGATCAGTATGGCAATAAAGCTGTATTGAATGGATTTTCTGCTTGGGATTCAGAAAAGGGTGCAGGTATTTATGAATGGTCTGCTGCAAAAGGATTTGGTTCTGATGCTGAAACAAAGTTATTACAAGTAGATAAGATAAGAAATAGAACAATGTGGAAAGGTTGGAGTGATAGTTATCAACGTTATATAGACGTAACTGATGAGTTTGATTTTTCAACAGTTAGAAATGTTCAGTTCTTACTAGATTCAAACGGAACTACTGACCAATCATTACAGATGTTAAGGATTTACCTTAAGAATAAGAATTATAGAATAGGGCATACAAGACCAAACCTAGTTGAGTTTATCAAGTTTTATCATGACCCTGCATATAGAGTAGAGATTGCTAAAGATGATAATATTAAGTTTAGCAAGGTATATATAGAGCTTACTGGTGAGGATGGAGATCAGCACAGAGTAGATGCTTTTGATACTACAGTAATGATTTATCCTACTGGTGAAGATTATTATCCAATGAAGGCTCGTCTTACTGAGACAGCTATTAATACTGGTGTTTATAGAGGCATGATAGATTTAGGTAAGGCATATAGCCCAATGACACTTGCTTATGTGAAAGTAAAAGATAAAGTAGCTGTAGAGTATGACCCAAAGAATAAGACTAGAAAATATTTAATAGCATCATTATATGAGTTTAATCCTAAAATGTATGATGATTTACGAGAAGGTAATTCAGGCATCTGGAAATATATAATCATTCTTCTAATACTTACAGGTATAGTAATATATCTGATTTGGAAGAAAAGAAAAGATGACGAAGAGAAGTCTAACTATACATAGTGTCAGCTATATCTCTCCTAGATAAAAATATTGAAGTAATTATCAATCCACTACATGGTGGACGAATAGAGCAAATATATTTTCAATCATTACCATTGTTATATGTTCCGCTGAAGGAGGACAATTCTACTGGATGGATTAATCATGGAGGAGACTTTCTTTGGTTAGCTCCTCAAAGTAAATGGGGAAGTTGGCCACCTCTTGCTGAGTTTGATCAGTTAGCATGGAAAGTCTTACGTAGCGATGATGCAGTAGTTGTTAGGTCAGAAGTTTGGAACGGTGTTCAATTGGAAAGAAAGATATTCTTTGAAGCTGGAGCACTAATAGTAAATAATTCTATTAAAAATGTTTCTGAAGATATTAAAGAGTGGGGACTATGGAATATTTCCCAATTAAAAAATCAAGATTTAGAGATGAATTTTATCAGTAATGATTTAAAGATATTTGATTTTCCTCCAGATATAACAGTTGAACAGTTGTTATTAGAAGGAAGCATAGAGAAACGTAACGATAGGTATATTATAGACCCAAATAAGAGTGATGACTTTAAAGTAGGTGCTGTAGCATCAAATAATATACTAACCTGCAATATTGGCGATGTTGTTATGGAGAAAGAGCTGGTTTTACCACGAAATTATGATAAGACAGATTTTCCTCACCAATGTAGTATAGAAGTATATAAAAATGACTATTATTTAGAAGCTGAATTGGTCTGGCCTATGACAGCATTAAAGCCAGGTGATTGTTATATAGGAACTCAGAAATTTAATATTTATAGGCGGTGAAAAGTATTTTTTCGTATATCCCAATAGCAAGTGGAAGCTCTGGAAATTGCACCATTGTAGAAACAAACAAAGTTAAGATTCTTGTAGATATCGGCATTTCTTATAAACGTGTAAGAGAAGGGCTCGAGAGCTTTGATGTTTCTGTACATGACATTGATAGGGTTTATATAACTCATGCTCATGGAGACCACACACAAGGACTTGTGGTTTTTTTAAAGAATACCACTGCGGATGTCTATACAAGGGCAGCAACTAAAAGAGTTCTTCTAAAGAAGTTTCCAAAGCTTGAACTTTATCAAGATAGAATTAAAGAATTGAACGGTTCCAATGAAGAGCAAGTACAAGATTTAAGTGTTTATTACTGCAAACTTCCTCATTTAGGTAAAGGCAAGGATTATGATGATACTGGTGAACATATTGGGTTTGTTTTTGAGGCACATGGACACAGAATGTCTTTTATGACAGACCTCGGACATCTAACGGAGAATATGAAACGATTTCATTGTAACAGTGATGTCTATTTCATAGAGGCAAACTATGATCATAATCTGCAGGCAAACTCCGATAGACCATCATTTGTTAAAAATAGAATCGTTGGTGATAGTGGACATTTGTCTAACCATCAAACAGCAGAATATTTATATGAGATGTCAGATGCTAAGCGTACTAAGCATGTTTTCTTAGCGCATCTTAGTAAAGATTGTAATACTAAAGAATTAGCGGTAGGAACAGTTAGGAAGAAGCTGGACAGCCATCCAGTTTCTAAAGAATTAGAGATACATACAAAGGTATCCAAAAGATATTTCGTTAAACCAGCTTAACCAAATCAGCTTACTTAGGTATAATAAAGCTTATCGGAGGAATAGATGTCAGACATAGATAAAAAGATACCACCACAGAACCTTGATGCAGAACAGTCTGTTCTAGGAGCAGTTTTAATAGATGCTGAAGCAATTCAGCGTGTGCTAGAAAAGCTGTCTTCTGATTATTTTTATAAGACAGCGCATCAGATAATATATAGAACTATGTTGGATCTAGTAGCAAAAGCAGAGCCAGTGGACCTTGTTACCCTTAGTGAAAAACTTAGAACTAATAATGAGCTAGAACAAGTAGGCGGAATGGTTTACCTTACTGATTTAGTAGATGTTGTTAGTACTTCTGCCAATGTTGAGCATTACGCAAAGATAGTTGAGGAAAAAGCGATTCTTCGAAATCTTATAAGTACAGGTTCAAAGATTGTTGAGCAAGCTTTTTCTGAATCTTTGGAAGTTGAAGATATTCTAGACCAAGCAGAACAACAAATCTTTCAAGTAGCTGATAAGCGCATGAAAAAGAGCTTTACTCATATTAGAGATATTCTTGGTGATGTAATGGATGAGATAGAGTCTATGTATAATAATGAGACTAGCTTATTGGGTCTTTCGTCAGGATTTGTTGATTTAGATAGAATTACTTCAGGGTTTCAGAAATCTGACCTTGTTATTCTTGCGGCACGACCAAGCATGGGTAAAACAGCGTTAGCACTTAATATGGCTATGGATGCAGCTCTTAATCAGAAAAAGAATGTGGCTATATTTAGCTTGGAAATGTCTAAAGAATCACTAGTAAGTCGTATTCTTTGTGCTGATGCACAGATAGATTCAAACAAACTTAAAACAGGAAACCTTCACGATAATGATTGGAAGAAACTGATGCGTTCATTGGGTAGACTAGATGAAGCGGGTATATATATAGATGATTCTTCTGGTCTTACAGCAATGGAGATTAGAGCAAAGTCTAGAAGGATAAAAGCCGAAAGAGGGCTAGATCTAATTGTGATTGATTATTTGCAGTTAATGCATGGAAGTAAATCTAAGTCTGAAAATAGAACTCAGGAGATTTCGGAGATTGCTAGGCAGATAAAATCTATCGCAAGGGAACTAAAAGTCCCGTTAGTAGCTCTTTCGCAACTTAGTCGTTCTATAGAACAAAGAAATGACAAAACTCCTAAATTGAGCGATTTGAGGGAATCTGGCGAAATAGAACAAACAGCAGACTTAGTCATGTTTGTTCATAGAGAAGATTTTTATGAGCACAATTCTGGTCCACATAGTTTGGCAGATCTTATTATAGCGAAACATAGAAACGGGCCTACAGGGAAATGTCAGCTAGTCTTCCAGAAGGATATTACGAAGTTTAGATCAAAAGAAAAGATAGCAGATGTTCAGTAGACTTAGATTAGTCTTTCTTGTTCTAACTCTTTGTATTTCATTTTCACAACAAGTAGATAAGTCTGTATATGTTACAGCTGATAGCTTTGTCCTGAATTCTGAAGAAAGTATTTTAGTTCTTTCTAACAACGTACAGATACAGAGCTATGTTTACCATTTTAAAAGTGACTTAGCTAAATACTATACAGAAGAAGATGTTTTTAGATTTTATGATGATTT
>Ga0307929_1001711_pt1 | contig 15726 bp, 13 predicted proteins | sample AceLakmetage1330_FD_203160 | JGI IMG/M metagenome (GOLD analysis project Ga0307929, IMG submission 203160) | Saline water microbial communities from Ace Lake, Antarctica - #1330 | ecosystem: Environmental > Aquatic > Non-marine Saline and Alkaline > Saline | place: Antarctica: Ace Lake...
TAAAATTGACCCGGGCATCTTTAAGGATGGTTTCGATGACAGGGGGTCCCACATGATATTCACTCAGTGCATCAAAATAGACCTTGTCAATGGTGCCGCCAATGGCAAAGAAATTAATTTTCATTTTCAAATATCCTTTTAAGAAGGCTCATATTGTGTTTCAGAGGCTTTTGTCAAAATCCCCATCCCCTGAAATGGCTCTGTTCCAGGCGGAAAGGGAGATCTCATACCCAAATCCCCTGTATTGTAAATAGTTGAATAGCTTTTTTTTGAATTTTTCAGGGGCCATCCCTTGCCATGTCCTGAGCCTGGGGTGCACCGCATTCCAGGCCGAGACTTCCTCGTCAATATCTTCAAGGCTCATGTCAATGATGCCTTCTTTAATTCCCTTTTGCCGCAGTTCATAGGTCAGGGCGAATTTGGATCTGGGTTTTTGTCTTTCCCGGCTCTCTACAAACATCCGGGCAAAGGCCACATCATCAAGCAGCTTATCTTCCATGAGTTTCTGGAGTGTTTCATCAATCACCGGGACAGATATCTCTTTTTTCATCAAATGCCGTCGCATTTCCGCCACACTGCGGGGCCGGGGTGCCAGGAATCTAAGGCAGATATTGTAGGCTTTTGCGGGGGATGTCTCAGTACTGTTGTGACTTTTCATCATCCCTCCGATCCTTCCAGGTGACATGAAGGGTGGCCAGAATTCCCTGGTCTGTCGCCCTTGCAATGGTGTGCACGGTCATTGGCAGATCCGCCTGGAAGGTGATCTGGGTGCGGGATACAATTTGGTCACCATAAAAAGCCTGTTTTTGAAAGATGACATCAATGGTTCCGGGCCGGAATTTTTCCAGAATTTCCCGGGGAAGGGTTTCAACTGCCCACTCCACATAGATGGCGTTGTTGACGTGGTCATTGAGGTCAAGATCATGCATTCTGACCTTGAAAAAAAGTTCAAAATCCACACGCTCCCAGGGCTTGGGGGGCAGTGGAAAGGGCTCCCTGGTTAAACTGTGGGCCAGCATCTCCCGGGGAAAATATCTGTCCAGGCGCACGGGCCGCTGGTTTTTTTTATTCACCATGACCCAAGCCGTTGTGGCAGTGATAAAGGGATTTCCCCCCCCTTTTTTTCCCATGTGGATCTCCCGGACCTCATAGAGGTTTTTCCAGGCACGGCGGTGGGTGGAGACGCTCACCGTTTCCAGCCATCTGGGATATGAGTGAATCTCAATGTGGTAACGGTAAATTACCCAGGCAAGATTCTGCCGGGCCAGATCAAAGCCTGACACCCCCAGGTGGTGGGCATGTTCCGAGGCCGTGTCCTGGAGAAAATTCATGATACTGACAACTTTGATCAGTCCCCGGGTATCCATGGTGGAGTAGCCCATGGTCAATTGTCTTTCAAAGGGGGCAGCGTAATCCCGGATATAATGATCACAGATCTTCAAGGGTCACCCCATGAATTGCATGGTATGCCGGGGTTTCATAGGGATGAACCCGGATAAGTTCCTGGAGCACTGCCTTAAGCAGATCATCTTCACACACCATGTCCACCCTGGCCTCTTCACCCCGCTCAATGGTATTTTTTTCGCCCTTAAATGGCTGACTTCCCGTTAATGGTCGGAATTGTCCCTGGCCCATGGTGCACCACGCACAGGAATCATAGTGTCCGATTTTACCTGCACCTTTTTTAAACAGGGCCGTCTTTACCGCCTCAAGATGGTCCGGGGGAACATAAAATGATATTACATACATGTTGCTTCCTTTTTCGGCCAAACATTTACATGACCAACCCGAATATTTACAAGTTGCCGGTGTTATTGAATCCCCACTCCTTATGATACTCTGTTTGATTTTTCAAGGAAGTTTTTTCAGCAGGGTCAGGGGGGTGGTCAGGATGTCTTTCAGGGTATTGAAAATACCTTTTGTCACCTCCACCGGGGACAGGGCCATGACTTCGGGGTGATACAGGTCTCCTTTTGCGGTGATGGGGATGGAAATGAGATCTCCCTGGAACATGGTATTGATGACGGGAAGTTTCTGGATGAGCTCATCAACGGACTTCAGGGGAGAGACAAAGCAAAGAAGATCCATGGTTTTTTCCAGCGGATCAATCCAGCCAGTGATGAGCAATGTCATGTCCACACCGTTAATCACCCCTTTTTTAATGAAAATTCGGCTCTCTTTGATCTCACCTTTAAAGATCATGGTGTCATAGGCAAACCCCTGCTGGACAAGGTCGGGGAGTTTTGCCTTGAACAGGTTTGAGACATTTATAAGGGATAATATTCTGGATAAAAGGGTCATTTGAAAAATTCTGCCATTTTGGGCATAAAGTTCAAAGGGCCCCTGGAATCCGGAGATGAGCTGGGTCTCCGGGTTGGCGTTTCCCCGGGACATGGAAAAGAGCTTTGCCTTTAAGGCATACTTGCCTTCAATGCGATGATGATCTCCCATGAAACACCCAAGGGTTGTGGTAAAATCTAAGTCCTGGGCATCTGTTTCCAGGGTTAACTTAATTGTTTTTGCCTCTTTTCGAATGACACCCGTAATGGGCAGGCCGCAGCACCTTGATTCCTGTATCTCCACATCTGTACCCGTGGGAAGGGGAAAAACCTCCAACGCAAGGGGAGAAATAAGAAAACGGTTGAACGCAAAGGTGCCCACATTGACATGCATGGGGCGGGGAATCATGTCCACATGGGGGATCCGTGCGCCATTATCCTCCTTGTTGTCCGTGCCCTTGTCTTTTGTTTTAAGTGCTTCATGGCTTTTTGCCACATTTTTTTTTGTGCTCAGGGCACTGTTTCCCGGGATATTGGGATCTGTTTCCGGATGAAAATTTTTGTCACCCTTGATGCCTGTGAAGGCCAGAAGGGTATTCATGTCCAGGTGATCCAGGAAAAGGGTGACACCTTTTCCGGGGCCGGAGGCGAGGAAACATTCCCCCTTGTTTTCCGCAAGGGCCAATGCGGCTGCGGTGCCACTGTTTTGTGTAAAGAGTTGTCTGATGGTTTTAATGTTTAATTTTCCCTTAAATGTCAGAGGTCTTCCAGGGTGGTGTGAAATCTCGGCCCGGGACAGGGGGGGATGTTCTATTTCCAGCTTCTCCAGGACTATATTTTTATGGTTGCCTGTGCCTGTCATTGCCATGGAGATTCCCCGGGGAAAGGTGGCTTGGCATTGAAATGAGAGGTCTTGATCTGTTTTTCCCAGGGTGGCGTTGGTGAGGGTGATGGGGGGCTGTAAATCCCGGAACAGTTGCCGCTGGGGCGTGGTGAAGTAGTTGGTGTGACTGTTTTTCACCACCAAACCCATATCATGGATGGTAGCCGTGATATTTTCCAATGTAAAGCCATGGGGAAAAAGATCAAATGAAAAGGATATGTCCGAAATGCCCTTTTCTCCAGGTCCCTGGTAAAGTGATCCCCGGGCCCAGGTACCCTGGAGCGCATAGTCCCACTGAGCCGGGGCAGACAAGGCCCCCTTTAAGGTCATCTGGTCCAGGCTAAGGTTCCCCCGTGAGGTTGAAAATGGTGCCACCAGGGGACGTATGGGGTGAAATTGCGTTAACCAGGCAAGTGTACTTTGTATGGGAAACATCCCCCGGCCTGAAGTGATGTCAAAAAAATGGGGAGCCCCGAGGTTGATTCCTCCTGAAATTTGGGAAATCTGGCAGGGGCCAATGGTGCCCTTCACCTTTTTAAGGGTTATCTTGTCTTTATCAAAGGAAAACGCCTTTGCCTGCAGTTGAAAGGTGTTGCCGGGAAATCGTTGGTAACTTCCTGTCAGATCGATATTTTTGCAATGGACAACCACCTTGAGGTTTCTGCCTGTTCTGGTAAGTTCCAGGATTCCTGTTGCACTTCCAGCGATCTTTTCCGTCAGATCAAGCTCCCGGGAAAGCGGGCTATCCGGCAGCAGAGATTTGAGTACCCCGGGCAATTTCCCAAGATTGACTTTAAGGGGAAATTGCCCTTTGAATGCATGGTTTTTATCCAACAGGTTCACCTGGAGTGTGCCCTTTTTCAACCGGGCCTCTTCCACCGTGCCCCGGGAAATTTGGGGGCATAAAATTCCGTTCTTTACCTGAACCATTGCCGTGACATCAGTTGCGATAAGTGGGGTGGAAGGGATGGCAATGGTGCCCCCTTGAAGTTCGGCGTTGACAGTCATTTTTTGGGGATCAAACAGGAATTTATCATCACTATTCTGAAAATTAACCGTGATATATGGGATTGTCCCTTCACTTACGATGTTAAAAAGGGTCCTTGCAATGGTGCTTTTTTTTAAAAAAGTGGAGGCCATGGCCCGCAAAGGGGGAACAGAAATATTGCGGCCGGTAAATCTCAGTTGTGAGATGTTTGAGGCATTATCCCGCTGAAAGCCTACCCCCAGAAGCATGGCTGGTGGGTCAAATCCAATGGGCTCAATGAGGATGGAGAGTATTTCTGGGGTTTTCTTTATTTCAGCATTCAATGACCGGGCATAAAGGGTGTGTTCTGGGTGTGTTTCCGGTGAAATCCGGAGATGAGATCCCCTGATGGTAAGGGTAAAATCCTGTAACGATGTGTAGAAAAAATGCATGGCAAGGCTTTTCAGGGTGCTGCCGTTGAAGGGTTCCAAGGGCAGTGGCAAGACAGTGGCAGGGGTGTGTGGGGCGGATGCCAGGGTTATCTGTTTCAGGATAATCTCACCGGTCAGGGGGAACGGTGTTCTGGAAATGCCAATGTCTGGAAACAGAAAAGCCGATTCTATGCCAATGGTAATGGTATCATCAGGATGAAGCGCAAGCCCATCAAGTCTGAACCCGGGCCGGGGAAAAAAGGTCATGGCAATGTGGTCGATATCCATGTGACGGCCCAGGTCTTGTCCGATCAGGCCAAGGGCTTTGTGTCTGATATAATCATTGTTGATGAATTTTGAAAACAGAAAGGGAAGGCAGGACAGGAGGATTACCAGGACAAAAAAACATCTTAATGTAATACGTCCGGGGTGCCATGACCTTGATACGGTTTGTTTTGTTCGGTGTGAATTTGATTTGCACATGGTGCCTGTTTTTGTTAAAAAATGTTCATAATATTAAATTTTTTCTGATTATAACAGATTTGAGGGTTGAGATAAACTACTCAAAATGATCGGTGAAGATCACTAAACAACTCCTTTGAAAATCGAAGACCGTTGGGTAGACAGCCTAAAGAGTATCTAACGGGCTTGAAAGTTTTGCAATATTGTTTTCCATAACGTGAGTATATATTTCGGTTGTTTTTACATCTGCATGGCCAAGAAGCTTTTGAACAACTCTGATATTGGCTCCATCTTCAAGCATATGCGTTGCAAATGAATGCCGAAAAGTGTGGCATCTGACCGGTTTAACGATGCCAGTACGTTTTACAGCAGCTTTTACAGCTTTTTGTAGGCTCGATTCCAAAAGGTGGTGTCGACGTTTTGTTTTTGTTCTTGGATCTAAACTTAAATGTTTTGCAGGGAAAATATATTGCCAGCCAATCTCTTTTGAAGCATTTTTATATTTTATTGACAGGGCATTGGGTAAATATACTTCGCCAAAACCATCTGCAAGATCCTGTTCATGAATATCTTTAACTTTTTCAACCACACCCTTAAGTTCTTCTTTGATTTGTTTTGGAAAAACTGTGGTACGATCCTTATTACCTTTAGCAGCTCTGATATAAAGAAGATTTACCTCAAAATCTATATCCTGAACACGAAGTCGCAAACATTCCATTAGTCTTAATCCAGCACCATAAAGCAGTTTTGCCATTAATAAATTAATACCTTTCATTTCTTCTAAAACTAATTTCACCTCCTTTTTTGTCATGACAACCGGGGGACGGACTAATTTTTTTGCCTTAACATGATCAATATTTTCTATTGGCATATCAAGCACTCTGCGATACAAAAAGACTATCGCATTTAAGGCCTGCCGTTGAGTTGAAGCGGCAACATTTCTTTTGGTGGCAAGGTGGCTAAGAAAAGAATCAATTTCTGTTTTTCCCATATTACGTGGATGTTTTTCATTGTTAAAGTATTTAATATACCTGATTATCCATTCACAATAGGTTTGCTCAGTTTTGTATGCATAATGATAGTACCTGAGGACTTCCCGAACCTGATCCAAAAGACGTAATTCAGGATTTGGCCGAAATATTTTTTTTGAATTTGTCATTTTATCCCCTTGCAATTTAATATGATTTGTGCTCTTTATGAATAATGAATTTGTTGATTTTCTATTTTTGGGCTATAATATCTTAATAGATGGAAAATATCAACTTAAAAACAATAAATGGAAAATCGAGAGAGCTATTTTCTACTTTTTACGGTTTAATAAATTAATAGATAGATTTTTTTCCATGCTATAGGGGTAATACATAGAAATATTTTCCATCTATTATAACTGTTATTTTCTACCCAATCAAGTTCTTTGAAAAAAACAAGTGACGTATACAACGAAGTAAAGGCGTATGTTACATGATATCAGCCACTTAGAGATGACGGGGGGTTGCAATTTTAGCCAAAATGTGCTATTAAACTGCAATAGCTCCTCACACTTAAAGCATACTGTTAAAAAAATACTTAAAACAAAAGATTCCTTCTGAATCTTGAACTCTTGAACTCTTGAACTCTTGAACTCTTTGGCTACTGAAAGCACTCTCTTCTCTCTACTGGATGCCTTGAAAAATAACAAGGCACTGAACCTGACCGCGTGAAAGGTGGCGCTTTCTTACAACCATTCGACGCGGCAGGTGAGTTTAGCGTTAGCAGTCTTCAACATATGTATTAGGTACTATATGAAATCAACCAAAAAAACTGAGATAGATTATAAGGATGTTAAAAATATCAAGGACTTAAAAGTCTTTATTGACAAAGCTTTTGAGCCTATCTGTAAAAATCCCGAAAAACTTGTAGAAGTCTTAAAAAAAGCATGGGGGGATCAAGGAGAGGAAAAAGGAGGAAGCGGTTCAGGTACTGAGCCAGAATCAATAAGAGATCTTTTCCCCAATTACACACCTCCATCATGGGATGAAATCCGGGATGAAGTCGAATTGGTGGAGTTTCCACCAGGAAGTGCTGAAAATCCATTTAATCCGCTGTCTAAAGGAAAATATTTCATTTATTTGACTAATCGAGCACCCTCCATTTCATATTTGGGCAAAAGCATTGAAGATTTCGAAGAAAGAAACAGCAAACTATATAAAAATGTTCAAAAGGGATATACAAATTTGTGGGTCTTTCAAAGAGTTTTCCTTATTACAAGTAAAAAGACTGAATTTCAGTGGGAAGCAAAGTTGGATCTGATTGATAAATCATATGACGAAAAACAATTCTGCCTTTTTAGGCCTGGCGGTTTGTATTTAAAATGGAAGCTAGAACCTGAGCGAGTTCAGTTCAAGTCTTTTGAAAAAGCAGTCTTATATGCAAAAAAACACATTGAAGATTCAGGTTATCCGTTACTCTGTGGAATGCGTATATCCAATTACAGCTGGCATTAATCGTTCCGCAACCACTAGTTTTTGTATTGCTTGTCTTAACCGGCAGGTCCGATAAAACCAATTTGGCTTTATAAATAACTGCCGCTAACAAATTGCTAAAGACCGACATTCACCGCCAAAAAGCGGCGATGAATGCGGCTTAGCATGGCGTTCGGATGCAAGAAACCATAAATCACAGGAGGAAAGACAATGACCAACAAGCAAGAAAATACTTCTGTACTGTCCGCAGCCGTCTGTTGCGCCATAAGTAAGTTCAGATTAAACAACATCAATATACCCGCTCAACAGCAAGGAAGTGGCTGCCTCATTACGGACACGGGGCAATCGATACAAACGGCATCTCGGCTTAGACGAGTCTGGATAAATCTCGCAGTGGCAGTCCCACTGCTGTTGCTTTTCTTTATAGGCTCGCAAGCGATTGGCCAAACCGACATAGGTGCCAATTACACAGATCTCCGTGTCGCTTTTCAGAAGATGAAACGAGCTTGCCACTTGGACAACTCGAAACCTGAGAGGACAATAGCTGACGAGGATCCAGTTCTCGCTCATTTGAGAAAAGGGTTCGCAGCTCTTAGCAAGGTTGAAGGTATTGTATCAGGACTTGCCACTCATCTTGTCAATAGCAACCGAAAGGAATTATTTTCTCAGTCGCTGAATATTGTTTCCTTACTCAAACAGGCAAAGAGTCACTTTGAACAATCTGAGGTGGCCTTTAAGGAGAAAGGCGGTGGCTTTATTATTTGGCACGGGAGCCTTCTTTCCGAAGACTCCTACAAAGCGTTGCATGGTAACATCGAGTTTTTTGAAAGGGAGTTAAGAAAATTTATAGAGCAAGCGATCAGACCAACCTTATATTCTGGAATCATTGACGATCCAGCAGGTAGAAAGACAGATATCCAGAACTATCAAGACAATCCCTTCTGGAAAGAAAAACGAGTATCGATGGTTAAGATCTATGATGGTAAGGCGGATCATATCATCATTGTTGTTATCAACTATACAACTGCATATGCCAAAGTTAGAGGTCAAGAGAAAGAGGTGATTATTCATTACGCTTACGGAGAAGATCGCTATCGATTCTATGCCGAAGAATACGCGGCAAAGAACAAGGGTGTTCGTTCGGAGTTAATGCGCACCGGTGGTAACATGTATCAGTATGACCAATTCAAATACAGAAACGATGGCTCTCTTGTAAACGAATAGAACTATAGAAATAGAAGGAGGACACAGGATGAAACACTATTCCATATTTCGACTATTCATTGTCGTCTGTATGTTATTCTACGCATATTGCCATGTAGCGATAGCACAGTCAGAGACAGATGATTTTTTCAAAAGCCTTGATGAGTTCAACAAGCTCATGGATGCCAAGGACAATGGAAAACAGGATTCGGCACAACTCGTTAGAGTTTCTCGTCTCGGTGACTTAAACTTCGTCGCATTGCTATTGAACAACGGTGCGGACGTAAATGCCACGGATGATACTGGAACGACTCCATTAATGGCTGCTAGTGAAGCAGGGAAGTTCGAAGTGGCTAGGCTTCTGCTTGGTCGCCGTGCTAACGTTAGTGCAAAGGACAAACTTGGGGAAACTGCCCTCGTTAAGTCAATCATGAATGGGCGCGTGCATATCACAGCACTGTTGGCCGCTTGGATGCCCAAAACGGAACTCGAAGGTCTCAGCGGTCTGTCCAAACGCCTTGGTAACGCACAGATTATGCGTGTCTTAACTGGCTCCAAAAAGCCTAACAGTCAATTGACAGATTCTATTAAAGGAACCTGGAGTTATAACACTCGAGACCTGCACGCTCTCATGCGGAATATGCTTGGGGAAGAACGTTACAAAGCTCAGAAAGCTCAGATTGAAATGCAAAGTAGTCGGATTGCGCATGATCTTGGGAAAAGCAGATTCGAAATAGTTCCGGGGGCAGGCAACATATTTATCCTTGAGACGAAGGAGAGAGGAAGCCACGAGATTGAAACATTTCTTATTAAAGAGGAAAGTTCTGCTGAAGCCATCGTTGAAAATGTCAAAACAGGGGAACAGCTTCGCATTATTAGCACCTCAGTTTCAACCATGTCCATCTCTTCAACTCAAAGTAATATGCGTATGTTACTTAAAAAATTCAACAAGTAAACCGCATCGTTCCCAATAAACTAAACGCTATGCTTGACTTCTAACTATTCCGAATATAGATAATTGATGAAGAAAGTACCTGATTGGGAGGATGACAACCGTATAGGAAATCCGAACAATTGGATGCACTTGACGGCAATTCCGCTGCGCTCCATTGCCGCAAGTGATCCTGACGTTAGGTATTCAATACATACAGTTTTTATTGATAGAAGGTTAAATAAAACTATGACTAATGAGAAAAAAATAATTAGTGGGCAAAATACAATCATCAATGCATCTGTTTTTGAAATATCAGTTAACTGTTCAATAGAAATGCTAGATAACAATGATATTGATGTTTCAGCATTCTTATTGAATGCTGGGGGTAAAGTATCAAAAGACAATGATTTCATATTTTACAATAACCCGAAGTCAGAAAGCCAATGCATTCACTTAAATTCAGATAATCCCGAAGTTCAGTTTTTTACACTTGACCTATCTAAGGTGCCTACTCTTGTTAAGAAAATTGCCATTGTTATCACAGCGCCAGTTGAATTTTCATTTACAAAACAACTGAGCATTGATATTAAAGAAGTACTGACATTTAAGCCAGAAACAAAACAAATGAAAGAAAAGTCACTACTTATAGGTGAGTTATATGTTCATAATGATAATTGGAAATTTAGAGCATTAGGCATGGGATTTCAAGGTGGTTTGGCTCCACTGGCAACTAGCTATGGTGTTGAAATTGATGATGAAAAACCAGAACAAAAAGTTCTTACTGAAAAAAAAGTCGCGCAAGGTAAGCCACCAAGTCATCCAACAAATAAATTAAAAAATGAAAACAAGAAAATTGATTTAATCAAATCAACAGTTAATTTAAAGAAGCCAGGTGAAAAAACAACCATAAACTTGTCTAAAGGTAGTGATGTAAAGGCCCGATTGGTATGGAAAACCAACAGTGATTTAGACTTATATTGTTTTTATGTTAATAAGGATGATAAAGAAGATAAAGTTTACTACAAAAATCTGGGATGCCTTGAACAATCGCCCTATATTAAACTATTAGGTGATAGCAAGAATGCAGGAGAAGAGATAATTGAGATATCTCGCCCTGAGAATGTAAAGTATGCTTTACTAGCCGCTTATAGCGCACTCAGTAATGGGATTGGAAGTTTTTATTCTTATAAGGCAAAAATAATTGTCTCAGACAGTGATAATCAAGAGATTATTTCTCACTTATCACATAAAGATCCATATTCATATTGGGTCGTCTTTGCCATGATTGATTTTACTGTGCATGGTAAGTTAAGTATAAAAAATGTTGAAACATATTCAAACAAGAAAACCTTTTCCAATCAATTCATGCAACGAACAGGCGAAAAACCTTCTAGTTTGTTTAACACTCCAAGTAAGAGTGTTAATGGTGTAAACTCATATGATCCTGAGAAGTCACCTTATTTATTTAAAGATGGCAGTTTTATGATGTCGGTGGGTGTTAGAGAATTCAAGTAGTGGCATAAAGAAGAGGAAAATATAATTTAATTATATTTTTTGCAGCAATATGTTCCTATTAAAAGACACCTAACATACACATGCACCCGACCTGCGCTGCGTCACGGTTTTTGCAAAAAGCGCAAAAGCCGCGCCACAACGCAGAACGGTGATGTAAACGTTATTTTTGGCTACCCACTTAAGCCGGGATATTTTCAAGGTTTTTTATGTGGATAAGTTGCTCGTATGCCCCAAATCTAAGGGCTCCTGAGAACCCTGATTTTCAAGGCTGTCCCGCCTTAAGTAAGTAGCCTGAAATAGTATATAATTCAACAAAATAGCAATAGCTCTTTCACCCGGGAACAGCAAGGCAAAACGCTACAAGTTCAATTGCTTAATAAAAATGAGATTGTAACCGCACAGCTCCAAAAAATGGAAGTTTTTTATTCGGTACGGCTTGTGACCTCTACAATATGGTATCCAAAGTTGGTTTTTACCGGGCCGTGAGGTTTGCCCACTTCCTCATTAAATATCACTTTGTCTAATTCCGGAACCATCTGACCCGGACCAAATTCATCCAAATTTCCCCCTTTGTTTCCAGAAGGACATTTTGAATGCTGTTTGGCAAGATCAGCAAAATCGGCACCATTGTTTATTTCATCGATGAGGTGTTGACAAGCTTCTTTTGTTTCCACCAGAATATGGCGGACACTGGCTTTTGCCATGGAATACTCCTTTTATAAAAAATCGGGCATCCTTCATATCACCCCAAAAGTACTTTACACTTTTGGGGGAATGATTCCCGAAAAATGGGGACATTGCTCCAAGAAGTGTAAACTGGGAAATGAAGGATGCCAAAAATCGGCAAGAAAAACCCTGAGTCTTCAGCCCAGAGGATGAATTTCCGGATTGTGATGTGCTCTTCAGCCCATGCATTTTTGAAAAGTACGCCATTGAGATTAACACCATAGTTGGTTGCGCAAACTTGGTTCTACTGTGCTTTTTTGTGTTATTTTAATTCATAACAAATTTTATTACGATATCATAATACGGTTTGAATTACCACTTATATCCCCTGGAACGTGAGAGTGCTATGAAATCTGCCAATCTGTTTCAGGATAAGCTCACCGGTCAGGGGGAACGGTGTTCTGGAAAGAAGTGTGCTAATGTCTGGAAACAAAAAAGTAGATTCTATGCCAATGGTAATGGACTCATCAGGATGAAGATCAAGCCCATCAAGTCTGAACCCGGGCCGGGGAAAAAAGGTCATGGCAATGTGGTCGACATCCATGTGACGTCCCAGGTTTTGTCCGATCATGCCAAGGGCTTTGTACTTGTAGAGTTTTTGGCATCGCTAAAAATAGCCTCCTTTCCTGGGAAGAAAAATTTTCCAGTTTGCATCATCATTGATGATATACTCAATGTCACATACATTTGTCCAGTCTGTTGTTGAAGACGATGAATTTTACACAAAAGTTGATAAAAATACTTCTGCTGAAGAGTCTTCCAGATGGACTATAAGATGGACTATAGTCCTCATGGATAGGGCCAGCAGGTTCATTTGGGAACTCAGTTGTGGTAAAAAGGACAAAGCCCTTTTCAAAACTGCTATTAAGAGGTTGGCTGAACTTATTGAGCAAACGGAAGATCTCACCCTGGTAACAGATGGGGAACGCCGATATGGTAAGATTCTTTTTGAAATCTGTCATGAGCGTTTAAGAACCGGTAAAATTGGACGACCCCGAAAAACCTTGAAAAAAGGAGTCACTGTCAGGGTTAAAAACAAAGGATCTCAGACACATAAAAAAGGGCGTAAAAAATCAAGATACCAGACAACGTGCCTACTACACCCTGAAACCTCAAACAACATTTCAGACAATGAGACACACACCAATCATGTTGAAGCTAATAATAGTGCAATGCGGCAAAAATGTTCCGCATATATAAAAAAAACAAACACATACGCTAAATTAAAACCCGGTCTTCAACGTATTTTAAATGTATATTGGGTACTTCATAATTACGTTAGAACTCACTTTACGACTAAAGCGGTTCCTGCCGTCAGTTTAGGGATAGTAGAAAGAGGTCTTAATTTGGAAACTCTTTTCAGTATTCAATATGTATAAATTTAATTGATATTTTTGGTTACCTATTGAGCTGAACCAGTGCCCGATTATTCCTCATGTCTTTATTCTTTTATCAAATTCTCTCTGACTCTTAACTTGCCACATTGTCCAATTGTTAGTAATATTAGCAGTTTCTTTGGGAAAATTTGGGTTATTTTTTATCATTCTCCTGGAATAAAATTTCATGTTTTTTTGTTTTATACTCATTTTCGTCTAAAATACCTTCTTTAAATAATTTTGATAGCTCTTTAATTTCGATAAGATATTGAGGTGTTTCAGCAAGTTCAATCTTTGGTGGTAAATTTTTACTGATTTGGTCGTCTTCATTCCCTGTATTATTGAGTTTTTTTAAAATCTCTTTATTCTTCACATTGCCCATTCTTTTGTTAAACTCATAAAAAATGGAGATTCCATGGAACTCAATATCTGTTTTGTCTGTGAATATTAGTTGTATTTTCCGAGCGTCTTCAATTTTATGCTCTGTTCCAACAGAAAAACCGTTCATACCTTTTAGTAGCGTATAGGAAGTACCAAAAACCATTTCGGAAATCATTGTTCTAACTACGGGTGTGTTGCCTGTATTTGTATTTTCTGAAGAAATGGTGCTTTTCATCAATTGACTGCCAAATATTTGAAAATCCTTTATCAAATTTTTATCTATTCTGATGATATCGCCTACCTCCAATTTTTTATCATATACTAATGAGCAGCAGTCGTCACCGATATCTCTTTTTATGCAAGGGGCTCTTAAAAGAAGTAAATTATCCTCTGAATCGAATTTAAATATGTATGTACCTGTTGCCATGTTTTTGTTTGACGATCTGGTTATTTCGACAATGTCATAATCACTCATATCTTTTTCTATTGCGTATTGATCTGTTACCTTTATGGTTAGGACCTCTATCTCTTTTAAAAACTTGATATACGCTGTTGCCCATATGACATTTGCTTTATACTCTGCTTTATCAGAGTCGCTTTCGGGTGGGATTTTGACAGGATGCTTTAGCAATTTTTCAGCATTAGTAATTGATCGGGAAGAAATAAGTTTTTTTACCTCTTCTATCATTAGGTAGTTCCATTTCATTATATAAGGGTAAGATGCGCAACCGCCTGTTACTATTTTTCTTTGGCTTTCATCTTTAAATTCCTCAGCTTTAGCTTCAGCTTTAGCATTAACACCTGCAGATATAAGAAATATAGTTAATATTATTATTCCTATAACAATAAGTATAACAATTACTCCAATAAAGTCGTCCAATTTACCTCTCCTTTCATTGCTTGTGTTCATTAAAAGTAATGCTAATGCACAGTCAAAATTTAATTTATGGGTGGACTGACTTCAACTTTAAACCGTGCACCAGCTATTTTGATATGTTATTGACACCAAAAAGGATTTACGGCAGTCATTTCCGAGAAATTATACATAAATAATATGATTGCTAAGTACCCACATATATGTTTTTCAGTATTCTATGAGCATATACCGTTGATATACCTGGATTTGATCCCGAAGAACATTTGCGCGGGTACTTACATTATATATATTCATAGGATATATTATTTTACATACTTTATTTCATCGATAAGGTTTTGACACGCTTCTTTTGTTTCTACCAGAATATGGCGGGTACTGACTTTTGCCATGGAATACTCCTTTTATAAAAAATTGGCAAGAAAAACCCTGAGTCCTCAGCCCATGCATTTTTGAAAAACACGCCATTGAGGGCTACCCACCTAAGCCGAGACACTTTGTAAAATCAGGGACTTGCAAAGAGCATGATTGGATACCTCAAGACTGCAAATTGTCCCGCTTTAGACAGGTAGCCCCATTGAGATTAACACCATAGTTGGTTGCGCAAACTTGATTCTACTACACCAAATCTTAAATCTATCGGGGAATAACGCAACTTGAACACACCTGATATTCAAATGCTTTTTCACGAATAACCCCGAGGAATTTATGATTCGGTGTACTACGGTGCTTTTTTTGTGTTATTTAAATTCATAACAAATTTTGTTACGATATCGTAATACGATTTAAATTACCACTTATATCCCCTGGAACGTGAGAGTGCTATGAAATCTGCCATAAGGTGGGTGGTTTCCATTAAAAGCAGATCTTCTTTTTCCCGGTCCTTTTTCTCTCCGTCTTTTTCTTCCTGTTCTGATTGATCTTTTAATTCTGCCACAGAATCAATGGAGGCAAGCCCCTTTGCCGTGCGGTAACGATTTTCCATGTCCAGTTCCTGTTTGTCCAGCAACGCCGTTTGTTTTTTTCGATTTGCTTCATTCAGGGACAGCTGCTTGATATTAAACATGTCCGTGTTCCGCTTGAATTTTTCATTGAGGTAATTAAAGTCAGGGTGATTGGCAATGCGCTGGTAATGTTTTTTTTGCAACACGGGTAAAATGGGGGCCAAGTCTCGGAAGGCCTGGAACTTTGCCTTGGGGGATTGATCCCAGGGCAGGGCATTGTCCAGGGCAC